>Ga0210403_10001430_pt1 | contig 22671 bp, 19 predicted proteins | sample IncBWC19MmetaG_FD_150863 | JGI IMG/M metagenome (GOLD analysis project Ga0210403, IMG submission 150863) | Forest soil microbial communities from Barre Woods Harvard Forest LTER site, Petersham, Massachusetts, United States - Inc-BW-C-19-M | ecosystem: Environmental > Terrestrial > Soil >... | reverse complement strand
AGTTTGTGGGTGCGGAGCGCATCCATCGCTTGCCGGAGATTTTCGCCGTTGGCTTGAGGCATAAGCGCGCCTAGCTTTCCGCTCGAAGAGCTTCAATCGGATCGAGTTTCGCCGCCCGCATGGCCGGGAAAATGCCGAAAAAGAGTCCCACGGCCGTGGCGAGGATCAGGGAAAGAATGACAGCGGTGAGAGGAGTTTCCATGGGGAACGAGAAAACCGCTTTCACCAGATAGACGGCGAGATACGCGGTGATGATGCCGATGAGGCCACCACATGCAGCGAGGACCGCGGACTCCGTGAGAAATTGCAGAAGGATGTGCATTTTCCGCGCGCCGAGCGAACGGCGCAAACCGATCTCGCGGGTGCGTTCGGTGACGCTAGCGAGCATGATGTTCATGATGACGATGCCGCCGACGACGAGAAAAACGCTGACGAGCGCCATGGCCACGAAGGCGAGATTGCCGGTGAGGTCGTGCCAGAGAGCCATGATGGAATCGGAGCCGAGAATGGCGAAGTTGTCGGGAGCATTGTAGTCGAGATGACGCAAGGCGCGCAGGTACATACGGGCTTCGTCCTGGCTGGCACTCATCATTTCTGCATTGGGCGCTTGAATGAAGATAGCGATCCAATCAATCCCGCGTTGCCAGCTCTTATGAAAGGTATTCATGGGGATGATCATGAAATTGTCTTGCGATTGGCCGAAGGCGCTGCCAATGGCTTCGGCGACGCCAATGACCTCATAGGAATGGGTACCGACGCGAATGGATTTGCCGAGGGGATCGACGTTGGGGAAAAATTTCAGCGCGAGGTCGGAACCGATGAAGGCGACGTCGGAATGGTGCTCGTCGTCGGCAGGAGTGATGAAGCGGCCTTCGGAGATGTTGAGGTTGCGGACATCGGCGAAATTCGCGGTGGTGCCCATGATGCTGGTGTTTTCCATGATGATGTCGCCAACGCGGGTTTGGTTATTGAGGTCCCCTTCGGCGGCAACCGCACGGGCAAGTCTCATGCTGTCGCGAAGGCGCCGGTATTCGTCGAGGGTGACCATGGGGCGCTTTTGGGCTTTGATGAATTCGTCGCGGCTGGTGATGATGCCAAAGCGGTCGACGATGAAGACGTTGGCGCCGAGGTTAGCAACGCGCTCGGCGACATAGAGGTTGAGGCCGGCGATGACGCTCATGACGAAAACGAGGGTAGTGACGGCAAGGATGACACCGAGGAGAGTGAGGAAACTACGTAGCTTGTGGGCGCGCAGGGCATCCAAAGAGAGCTTGAAGGTCTCGTAAAAGGTGATCCAGCCTTTCTTGAGACGCTGCAGGCGCGAGGCGGACACCGCCGCATGGCCGGCAAGCGGCGGGACGCTGGTCAAGCTATCCATGGGGGAAATGCCCAAATTGTGCTCCTGTGTCTTTAAAGACGAACCACCCAGCCAAATCGTTCCTTAGTTAGACGTTTTAGATGTGTATAAGCTTTCAGCCGGGGCGGCTATAATCAGAAAGAAGCACCATTGTACCTGGATGGCGGAGGGGACGCAGTGGAAACTGTCGCACTGATGCTGGGGAGAAGGTGTGGGACTGCGCCCCTGGATTTGTTTCTAATGTTAACAATTAAAAGACGTTATACCATAATTCTGCGTGCCACCGGGGTACTGGCGCTGTTGTTGTCGGGTTCGGCCTCTTTTGGCCAATCGGCCCCATCGGAGCAGCCCGCGGCGGGGGATTCCGGGGAGAACGGCGAACTGTTCAGGCGGGTGATCGCGAATCAGAAGCAGGTGGACGCGAACATGAACACTTATGAACGGGTGGAACGGGTAGAGATTCGAAAGACCGGGAGCGATCCGAACCCGAGCGAAGTGAGGGTATGGCGGGTTTTTCCGGCAGGCACGGGAACCAGCAAGATTCCCCTGACGACGGAGGCGAAACCCGCGAGTGCGGAAAGTTACCGGGCGGCGCTCGAGAAACTGCAGACGACGCTGGACTGGGCGGCGGAAACGGGGCCGGCGCAACGAGAGGCATACGCGAGAGTCGAGAAGCGAAAGAAGGAACGGAACGAGCTGATCGATACGACCCGGAAAGCATTTGTGTTTGCGAAGATTGGCGAGGAGACGCGCGCAGGCCGGGTGCTGGTGAAATATGAAATGACGCGCAACCCCGCTTTCAAGCCGGCGACGCGGAACGAAATGTTATTCACGAGGATTGCGGGTGCTCTGTGGATCGATAAGGAAACTTCGGAACTGGCGAAGATCGAAGGCCACGTTACGGAGGATATTAATCTGGCGCTGTTTCTGGCGAAGGTCTACCGGGGCAGTTATTTCATGCAGGAGTGGTATGAGATGGCTCCCGGCGTGTGGCTGCCAAGCTACCAGCAGTACGATTTCGACGGGCGGAAATTCGTGGTGCCGTTTTCGATTCACGAGCGGACGTTTTATACGAACTACAAGCACGTGGGGCCGCCGAAAGAGGCGGCGGAACTGGTGCGTGGCGAACTGAGCAAACTGGGGGAAAATCGGGCGGACCCGTAAGGGGCCGCTTGTTAAAATGGGGTGATAGGTTCAGGTCCAGTTAGCGGATCGGAGGTCCAATGATCCGTCGTACCTCACTCCTTCTACTGCTCTGCGGTTTTCTGCCCCTGATTTGTGTCGCCCAGGACAATCCAGCAACCTCGCCATCCGTACCCAGCCAGCAATCTACCCAGGCCACGACAGAGCCGAATCCGTCTTCAGCCGCCAAGAACGAGAAGCCAAAAAAAGTGTGGACGAACGACGACGTGAAAGGCGCGGGCAGCGTCTCGGTTGTCGGCGACAAAGGAAACCAGAAGTACACGATGACGAAACCGGCGGATCCGGCGACGATTGCGAAATACAGGAATAGCCTGCGCAAAATTCAGGTTCAGTTGGATGACGTGAACAAGCAACTGAAGCTTTATGGGGATTTCACGGAAGGCAAGCCCGTGTCCGAAGATGCCCGGGATATGAGTCATGGAGTCAGCCGGACCCCTGTGGACCAGCAGACGGCAAAATTGAGGGAGAAGAAAAAGCAGCTGGAAGATCAGATGGATGAACTGTACGAAGAAGCCAGGAAAAAAGGGATTGAGTCCGGACAACTGAAATGAGCCGGAGGATGGCGCGATGAAGCTGTGGATCCTCGGACTGGTGTGGATCTGCCAAATGGCGGGTTTGCAGACGATGGCGCAGACGCCGGACACCACCAGTTCGGCTCCGAGCGGCCAGTCGCCGGCGAGCGCAAAGACCCCTTCAACGGCGGGAGAGAAAAAGCCGGCAGATGGAACGAAATCCAAAAAGGTTTGGACGAATGAAGAGGTGGGAAGCCTGCAAGGAACGGTGTCCGTGGTGGGGACGAATCGTCCGGCGGAGCGGGAGCCGGGATCTTCAGAGAGCGCGGGCGATCCCCGGAGGGGAAAAATCCTGCGATACCGCGCTGCCATCGCGGAACTGCGGAAAAAAATCGACGCGGCGGACCAGCGGATTGCGCAGTACAAGAATTTCAAAGCGGATGACAGCAGCCCGAACGGGGGGATCAATCCGAACAAGGGCTACAGCATGGTGCCGCTGGACGAACAGGTGAAACAACTGGAAGAGAAGAAAAAACAGTTGCTGGCGAATATTGAGGATTTGGAGAACCAGGCGAAGAAGGAAGGGATTGAGCCGGGGGAGCTGCGGTAGGAGAGGAATTGTTGAGAAAACCGGTTTCGTGTTGAAAAGAGGCTTCGGATGGAAATTCTGAGAGGCATATAATGCTGAGATCCTTCGGCTATCCTTGTCGGATAGCCTCAGGATGACAAATTTCGGGTAGATTTTAGGGAGTTGGAGAAAGAAAAAAGGACAGGGGCGGGGACGCCACTGTCCTTTTTTTGTGCAGAGGCAACTACTTCGAGTCGTTTATCGTGGTCTTTGTCGGCGCTGGCGGACTTAGCCAAAGCCGCGGAGCTGATCGAGACTCGATCTTGCGGCAGAGCCGAAGCAGCAGCTTGCTGAGCGGCCTTGGGGGCAGCGGCAGCCGGCGTATCGTTCTGAGGCTGGACAGGACTACCTTGAACGGCATGAATGGACATTCGTCACCTCCAGACCGTTATCGGCTAAGAGCGAAAGAACTTTAGGAAAACCGGAAAACAAGCCGAGAGGCAAGAGATTTCTAATCCTGGATTCTTCTCCGCCTAAACTGTGGAATTCACAAGCTCTTGCCCAACTTAAGGAATAGTGTGAGATAGCGCTTCAGGTTTTGGGTGATGAGGAAATTTTCTTTTACATGCTGGTGACCGCGTTCGCCGAGACGGGCGGCGATATCGGGGTGAGAGAGCAGGAAGCGAATCAGGTAGGCGGTGCCTTCGACGGAGTGGGCGAGAAGGCCGGTGTGTTTGTGGATGATCTGTGTGGGAATGCCGCCGACGGCGGAGGCGACGACGGGTTTCTTTTTCCAGAGAGCTTCGGAGACGGTGAGGCCGAAACCCTCGCGGAGGCTTTTCTGGATGACGATGGTGGAAGCGCGCTGCAAAGCGTTGACTTCGAGCGGCGCCCAAGCGGGGAGTTCGAGCAGCTTGATGTCGGGGTCGCCTTCGGCGGCGTGTTGCGCTTCTTTCAAGACGGTGGCTCCCTCAGGATCGTCGGAGGCACCGCCGCCGGCGAGCACCAACTGGCAATCGAAATAGCGGCGAACGATGCGGTAGGCGCGAATGACGCCGACGGGATCCTTGAGGCGGTCGAAGCGGGAGATTTGCGTGAGGATAGGGCGGAGATGGTCGATGCCATAACGGGCCAGGACGTCGAGAATGAATTCCGGCGGGAGGTCGCGATTTTTTTCGGAGAGCGGGTCGATCGCCGGATGGAAAAGATATTGCGGAATGGGGAGTTGCTTGGCGAATTCGGGTGAAGAAAAAATGGCCGCGTCGTAATGAGGGACATAATTTTCGAGGAAGCCCCAAACGGCGGGATGCGGATGAGACAGATCAATGTGGCAGCGCCAGACCCAGTGATTGGCGTTTTTTTCGCGATAGGAGATCAGGCCCGCCGGCTGAGGGTCGTGGATGACCATGAATTCGGCGTCGAGCGGAAGTCGCCGAGCGTTTTTTTCGTTGTAGGCGCGAAAGATTTCGAAGTGGCGCGGCTCCGGATGATAGGGAGCGCCGTGCAGGGCGTTATGGAAGGCCTTGGTGACTTCGAAGAAATCTTCTCCGCCGGTCATGACTTCCCAGCGAATGTTGATGCCGAGCTCTTCGGCCAGCGGAACAAGGCGATTCAGGATTTCGGCAACACCTCCGCCGACGGCCGTGGAGTTGATCATGACCACGGAACGCCCGGCGAGCGGCCTGGCGAGAGTGCGGAGTTCGGCTACTTCACCCTCGCCGATAACGGACGAATAGTCATCCAGTGGAACCTTAGCTGGGATTTGCATCGTGCTCATGCTTTCTCCTTTCACGGTCCACCAGGCGAAGCAACTTGGCGCGCGCGCTGTCAAGCGTGTTGGTGTAGATATCGATGTGGTTGATGGTATCGGCGAGGGAGTCCAGTCCCAGGCTGCCCGCCAGCCAATGAGAGAAATCATTGGTGCGGAATTGCAGGCGAAGGCGCGAAGTGACGAAGTGAAAATGGAAGCTGGCGTGGCTGATGGTGGCGACGCCGTGGCGGAATTCGTCGAGATTCGACGCGGTAAGGGAAAACGGCATGGTGACTTCGAGGCTTTCGCAGAAATAGAAGCGATCGAGGGCTTCCTGTCGGCTGAACTGGGGGAAGGCGTTGATGAAATCGCGGAGGACGCGGCAGAGATCCGCGCGGAGGGCGGCGATGGAAGTGTAATCGCGGATATCGAGGGCGGCGAACTGTTCGGCGAGGGCGTCGCGATTGGCTTCGGCCAAGGCCCACTGGGCGAAGTCGTTGGAAAAACCTTCGGTGAGGAAGTGGTGGGAGCTGAGAGTCTGATAGGTGTGGTGGAAAATCGAAGCGTCGCTGCACTGCTCCAGGCCGGCGAGGAGCTCCTCCAGATTTCCGGCGGATTGATTGCCGATGCGGGTGAGATACGCGACAGTGAAAAATTCGAACGGGGTTTCAGCGACGTTCACGGCAATCCCTCCTGGAATCGAATGGGGTCATGACAATTTGTCCGAATCACGAAGACGGTGACGGGGTTTGAAAGAATCATCCGGCGTGCGCGGCCTCCTGACGCTCAGGAGTCTGGACGCGGATTTCGCTGAGGTCGGAGATGAGGTTGGCGGCCCAGCGATAGACGTTGTTTTCGAGAACGATCTTGCGCATGCGGGACATCATCTCACCCTGCTGTTCTTCGCTCATTTCAAGAGCCTGGCGGATGGAACGGGCAAGTTGGTCCACGTCATAGGGATTTACGAGGATCGCATCGCGAAGCTCCTGCGCAGCGCCGGTAAAGCTGCTCAAGATGAGCGCGCCACGATTGTCTTCCCGGGAAGCGATGAATTCCTTAGCCACAAGGTTCATGCCGTCGTGGAGCGAGGTGACCAGGCAGACCGAGGCTGCGCGGTAGAAACGGGCAATCTCCTCGTGCGAATGGTGGCGTTGCAGAAAGACGATCGGTTTCCAACGACCGGACTGGAAGCGCGCGTTGATGCGCTCTGCTTCGACGCCCACTTCCTCCAGAAATTGCCGGTAACGGGGGATGTCGGTGCGGCTGGGAGCGCCGATCTGGATGAAGCTAAAACGCTGAAGGTACGCCGGGAAATTCTCGAAAAATCGTTCGATGCCGCGGAAGCGCTCAAGAATGCCTTTAGTGTAATCCACGCGGTCGACGCCAACGCCGAGCAGAGTGGCTTCGATGCCGAGTTCTTCGCAGAGGGCGGCTCGCTCTTCGCCCGAAGAACGAACGGGATGGGGAGTTTCGCCGTTCAGCGCCGCGGCAACGCTAATGGGATAAGGACGAACGCGAGTGACTCGGCCCTGGCGATAGACTTCGAAGCGATCCCAATCGGTGAGGGCTTCGAGGGCGCGGTCGACGGTGGCGAGGAAGTTGCTGCAGTGGGTGCGAATGTGGAAACCGATCAGATCGGCGCCGAGAAGACCGTCGAGGAGTTCGGTTTGCCAGGGACAGATGCCGAAGACTTCGGGATTCGGCCAGGGGATATGCCAGAAGATGGCAACGCGGGCGTCGGGGCGGGCTTCCTTAATCATGCGAGGAAGCAGGGCAAAGTGATAGTCCTGCGCGAGAACGACGGGCGAAGCGACGTCGCGCATTTCCTGAACGACAGCGTCGGCGAAACGCTGATTGATGCGCTGGTATTCGCTCCAGTCTTCCGGGCGAAAGATGGGCCGCGTGTGAGCGATGTGGCAAAGCGGCCAGAGGCCTTCGTTGGAGAAGCCTTCGTAGTAGCCGCGATCTTCCTCGGGCGTGAGCCAGACGCGTCGCAGCGTATAGGTGGGGCGCGAAGGAGGAACGCGGAGGTGATCGTTGGCGTCGACGACTTCACGGTCGGCGTTGCCAGAGCCGTTGGCGATCCAGGTGCCGTGGCACGCGTCGAGAACGGGTTCGAGTGCGGTGACGACGCCGCTGGCGGGGATGAGCATTTGGACGGAATGATCGCGCTCGCTGAAGACGTGCATGTAGGGCTCCCGGTTGGAAACGACAAACAGTGAGTTGTCTTGCAATTTGCTCTGGAGGCTGACGCGGAGACGGTCAGGGGTCCAGAGAGCGGACTGGGATTCGCGCAACTGCGCCTCCTCCTGGGCGGCGGCGCGAGCAAAATTCAGATCCTGGGCCAGGTGGCGCGCTTCAGTGTGGATCTGTTCGAACATTTCGTCTTTGGGGAGCGCGCGCGAACTGTCCGGCACGCCGGAGCGCAGAGTGCGAAGCCAGTGCGCGGTGTTGGCCAGGGGAGCGCTGAAATTCCAACGCACCAGGATGAACGCGAGAGCGGTGATGAAAATAGTCTGAAGCAACGCGGTGAAGCAAGCAGCACGAAAAGTGCGCATCACTCGAGCTTGGATATAGCTAGCATCGGAGATGACCACGACAGTGCCCAACTGCTCTCCATCCTGGTGCACGGGAAGCGAGTAGATGTTGAGGGTGGAATCCTCGACGCCAACAAAATCGCTGGCGGGTGCGCCGAGTTTTACGGCACGGAGCGCCTCGGCGGGCGGTTGATTGAATCGCAGTGGGAGCCCGGGTGTAATAGCGCGTACGGCGCCGGAAGGATCATAGACGGCGATGCCGCTGAGGCTTTCGCGGGGAACGAACCGGTAGAGGAGATGACTGAGAGTTTTGGAAGTGACTTTGTCGCGCGAGGATTCGATCGCTTCGGCGATGTTTTCCGCGACGATGGCGGAACGGCGAGTCTGCTCATTGCGCAGATTCCGGCGTTCGGTGCGGAGCTGAATGAAAGCGTAGCAAAGAGAGACGCAGGCCACGCTTATGGCCAACGGCAGGACGAGATTGAGAGTCCTTCGCAATTCCGTTCCTCCTGAGCCTGAGGAAAGATTCCCGCGAAGTACGAATTGCATGGCGGGAGCCAGGCTGCGGCCGGCGGTACTCGAATGGCTCCGGCGAAGACGCTGGGGAAATCAGGGGCGGGCTGGGTGCCCGATTTTGAAGGTCTGCGATTAAAACAGCAAGACCTTCCTGCTGGTGAAACGGACTAGCTAGTACAACTGGATACCGGAAGCCGGTAAAACTAGGACATGCGTGGCGATTAGTTGCTGGCCCTCGGCTCGAAAGTCGACGGTGGCCTGCGACCCGACGGCGAGTTTGCCATCAATCCTAGTGTTGGAGTCGATGACGAATTCGAGTTTGTTGGGATTCTGGTTGCGATTCAGCGAGAGAGTGAATTGCGACGTGTTGACGTTAGCGATGGTCCCGGACACGGAAGAGGGTTCCGGGGAATTGCGCGACGGCCCCATCTCCACGGGAATAGGGGCCGACCACAGAGAGATCGCGAAGCAGAGTAGGAAGAAGGTGGCGAGCGAAACGGCAGCGCGAAAACGCATGATGGAATACACCTCCAAGCTCATGGATTTCGACTGGGTAAGCTAAAGGTGGCACGACGAATGCCAAAGGGGTGAGGGGCCCGAGAGCAGGGGAGGAAAAGAAACGAAACGAGTTAGCGGTCACGATGAGGAGACGAGTGAATGGTACCGGTACGCAAATTGTTCACTCGGGCACTCTCCGCGGAGGAATTTCTAGCGCTTGGATCCTTGTGCGAAGAAATATAGAGAAAGAAGGACAGCGGGGTTGGGATAGCCGCGTCCGTGCCCAAGACTTCTTGACGGAGGACACAGGACGCGGGCATTCCCTTGGTTCAGAGATTGAGGGTTGGTTCGCTTCGGTGTAGCGACCCTCCTCTGTGGGCCCGCCAGTCTCGGTATGTGGGACCGAGGAAAGACGGGTGGTGCTGAGCGCAAGAATGGGAAAATAAATGCCTTACGTCAAACGAACTGCGGGTGGTTCATTTATGAACCATTAACTCTAGGCTTTCGATAAAGATATGGCTACCTATCAACCGCATTTTGGGTGTAATATCACCGGGAACGGAGGCAGCAGGACCCGGTGGACACAACTGCGCAACAAGATCGGCGGCTTTACCGCTTTGGATTGTTTGAGGCGGACCTGGAACAGGGGACTCTGAGCCGCCAGGGCACACCCGTAAAACTGCAGGAACAGCCCTTTCGAATATTGGCGCTGCTCCTGGAGACACCCGGGGAAGTGCTTTCGCGCGAGGATTTGCGCAAGAAGATTTGGCCGGAAGGAACTTTTGTTGAGTTCGACGGCAGCCTGAACACGGCGCTAATGAAATTGCGGGCGGCGTTGAATGACAACGCCGAAAACCCGGTCTTCATTGAAACTGTACCGCGCCGCGGTTACCGATTTATTGCGCCAGTGGAGATTGTGGCACTGGAACCGTCGCCGCTGATGACGGCGATCCGCATCGAGAGCGAAGACGAGCGGGAAGCGTTGGAGTTGCCGCTGGAGGGAGACGGACCGGCGGCGGAGGTGGAACCCAGAAGGCGCGATGCCCTCCTTTTGAAGAAGGGGCCCGCGTGGTGGCAGATTTCGCTTGGAGCCGCGGGGTTGCTGGCAGTGCTGCTCTTTTTCCTTTGGCCGCGACCAGAGCCAAAAGTGCTGTCGGTGAGCCAACTGACACACACGGGACAAGTGGATCCGTGGGGGAAACTGGTTACCGATGGCAGCCGGATCTATTTCGTGGTGCGCGATGTGACCGGCTGGAATCTGATGCAGACTTCGGTGGAAGGCGGAAACATCCAGCGGACGCCAACACCCTTCGACAACACGCGCATTTTTGATTTATCGCCCGACCACACGCAATTTCTGATTGGACAGTTCATGCACCAGGGGGAAGAGACGGCGTTGTGGTTCTGGCCGGTGCAAGGCGGAGCGCCGCGGCGTGTGGGCGACGTGATGGCCAAGGAGGCAGTGTGGTCGCCAAAAGGCGACATGATTGCGTTCGTGCGCGGCGAGACGATACTGACTACTGATATACAGGGGAGCGCGACGCGGGAAGTGGCGCGATTCAAGCTGGCGCCGCATTCGCTCGTGTGGTCGCCGGATGGAAAGCGTTTGCGCTTCACGCAGAGCAACCTGGTGGAAGGCACCGATTCGATGTGGGAGATCGGCATCGACGGAAAATCGCTGCGGCGCGTATTGCCCGGCGAAGAGGGTGGACCACACGAAGGAAGCGGGACCTGGCTGGCGGGAGGAGACTTCTTTGCGTATTCGACGGGTCAGGATTTGCGCGCGAATCTGGCCGTGGATACACAAGCCAATCTGTGGCTGATGGAAGAGAAGCACGGGTGGTTCGGTCTACGCAGCGGAGAGCCGATTCAATTGACGAAAGGTCCGATAGCGTTTGACCATCCGACCGCAACGGCAGGCGGGTCGAGGTTGTTTGCGATCGGCTCGCACAATGAATATCAACTGCTGCGGATCGACCCGAAAACATTGACGAAAACCGCAATGCTGGCCGAATCCGGCGCAACGGATATGGATTTTTCGTTGGACGGCCAGTGGGTGGTGTACGCGGCGCGGGAAAACGGAACGCTGTGGAAGAGCCGGATCGACGGCAGCAACCGCTTGCAGTTGATGGCCGGGGCGACGGGAGCGTTTGCGCCACACTGGTCGCCGGACCAGAAACAGATTTTGTTCACGGGATTCCTGCTGGACAAGCAGCCGCGCCTGTACGTAGTTTCGGCGCAGGGCGGTTCGCCGAAAACGGTTTTGCCGATGGATAACCGGTGGGCCTCGGTTTCCGGCGACTGGCGGACGGATGGAAGGCAGATCGTGCTGGACGTGCAGGACACGGCGACAGGCGGTGAGTCCACGATTCGGATCCTGGACTTGGAGTCGGGACGCCTTTCGACGATTGCTGGGTCGGAAGGATTAATCGAGCCGCGGTGGTCGGCGGATGGCCGATACATCGCCGCGCTGAATCCTAAGAAGAAGCAGGTCTTTCTGTACGACTGCAAATTGCTGAAGTGGACGGTGCTGGCGGAGGCGAATTTTCCTTCGACGCTGCGTTGGTCCCCCGGCGGAGACGCGCTTTATTTCCAGGATACGGACGAGGTGGAAGAGTCGGTATTCCGTGTTCCGATGGCGACGCGCGAACCGGAGCGGGTGACGCGGTTTGGCGATTTGCTGAGCTCCGGCGCGGCACGTTGCATTTTTACAGGATTGAGCCCGGACGGAGCAGTGTACGTAACCGTGGACCACGGGGACGTGGACGTGTATGCAATCGATCTGAAACTTCGCTGAAGCCTGCAAGAAACCCAGACATTCGAGATATGGGGTGCGAGGAGACATGACGCACACTGTACGTCCAGCCAGTTGCGAACTGCGTCACACGCGGGCGCGCGAGCGAAATGCAGGGCCGGAACGGCACTACACTGAAGTGGAGCGTGCAGGAGTGTGTTGCCCATGAAAAGCAAACTGGTATTTCTGCTGACGGTTGGACTGGCGATTGTTTTTTCGCAGGGCGTGGATGCGCAGACCAAGAAGAAAACGGGTGCCACGATTTCCGGAACGGTGTTGGACTCGGACGGGAAGACAGTGCCCAATGCGACCGTTACCTGCCAGACCTCTAGTGGAATGAAGCCGCGCGTACTGCACTCGGACGCAAAAGGAGCATTTTTTATCACCGGATTGAAGCAGGAAAGCTACGACCTGAGGGCTTCGCGGAAAGGGGCGTATTCCGATTGGGAGCGCAACATCCCGCTGGGGAAGAGCCAGACGAAGAACGTAACGTTGCAATTACTGAACGGGAATACCGCGACTTCGGCGGTGCCGGCGAGCAAGAAGCACTAGCCGGTGCAGGAAAGGCGGAGTGGGGAACGGGCTGGGCCACCCATTCCTTCGTCAGGGCAAGCCTGAAGGTGGCCGCTACAGTGCCCCTAACCAAAAAGGCGATTCAACTGTGTTCGGGCGACATCGGTCTTTGCTTCTGTAACCAATGAAACCAGCCAGGCGAAGAGAAGGCTTCCCGCACCGATGGATGCGGCACAGAGAAGGTGCGCCGGGGTGGGTTGCCAACGCTCCACGGGAACCAGCCAGGTGCGGAAAAAAAGCACAAAGGGAAAGTGCAGGACGTAAAGACTGTAGGAAAAGCCCGCGAAACGGTGCACAACCGTCGAGTAGGGAGAAGGATTCCTGCGGACCGCGACCTGGAGCACGGCAAACAAAAAAAGCGTGAAAACGAAGCCGACCTCAAGATCGCTGAGAACAGGATCCCGCTGCAGCACGCGGGCCACGGCGAACATTACGCCTGACAGGGCGGTTGCAAGACAGAGCAGACTGAGCGCGGCAAGCCTGGAACGGAGCTGCACCCTGGTGTAAAGCAAGACCAGCCCGCATCCCGCAAGCCAAATCAAGAAACCAATCAAAATCCCGCGGCCCACTAAAGCCCCTATGAAAATGGCTAAGCAAGCGAGCGGAATGGCGACGCGGAGGCGGCCCCGCACCCAGGCCAGGCAGGCGGCAAGCGCTACGGGAAACAAAACGTAATACCAGAATTCGTTCGCCAAGCTCCAAAGCGGGGCGTTCGAACCAAACGTATCGCAGAAAATCGTTTGCAAAAAAAACAAATTGCCCAGAAAGTTGCCAGGGGTGAGGTTCTGCAAAGGTACGGGGGGCCCGAGATCAGTGAGCGGCCGCGCGTAAATTCCCTTCGCTGCAAACAGCCAGCTGCCCAGGCGGTCCCAGAAAAATCCGAGGAGCAAACCCGGAATGAGCACGACGTATAGCCGAGTGGCGCGATTGACGGCGTAGTCCCGCCAGGACCATTTTCCAAGGACGTAGCTCCGAATGACGGTGGAAGAGATCAGAAAACCGCTGAGGACAAAAAAGACGATGACCGCCTGGTGGCCGAAGCCCGTCAGGAAATACAGAGCCTGAAGGGGCCAGGATTTGTGAGCCAACTGGCGGAAGTCCACGAAAAACAGGGCGCGCACGTGGCCCACCATTACAGCGCAAGCGGCTAACGCGCGGATGAGATCAAGGGAGTCCGATGCGGCGGCGGTGAGCTTGCGCGGCATCCAGACGGAAGAAATGGGCGATGCGGACTCGGGCCGAGCACCGGACTCCTCCGCAATCGTTCGCGTCGCCATTGATTCCCTTCCCAAGTTTGGTTTCAAGGCCGAAAGGCAAGCGACAGTATAACGGGTTAGCGGGGCGATGCATTGGAGTAAGTACCAGGGAAGTTTCGGGGCGATTTGCGGCGAAGCACTATAACTATAAGTCATTTATTTTGTTTATGTTATGCCACACCAAGCGCGCCCGACTGGTACATCACTAGTACTAAGACCCGGGTACCCCGCCAACTGGAGCCATTGGGCCATTGTTGGAATTTGTGGACGACCCTAAGCTTGTTAAACGATGGGTTGGGGGCCGCGCGGGGACAGCGGTTCCGCAAGGGGCCGTGTGCGAGCTACCCAACCCACCACTACTTCCCACCATGCAGGAACTCCCTGATATTCCAAGATCTGCGCCATTCGGTGATGGTCGTGCATCCATCTTAGTGTGCCCCGCCCAAGCGTAGAAAAGGAACGGGCATTCCACGGAGGGGAATGCGTGGCTACAGTGAAGAGCGGACGGTTGCAGGTTCCTGCTGGCAGGTGGAAATCTCTGCTTTTGTGCTTTTTGCTGGCCGTGTTGAGCTTCGACGGGACGGCAAAGGGCGAATGGACGGGACTGCCGGTGCCTCGAGAGGGGACCCTGCACGGGTATCAGGATTACGTCTCCCGAGTCGAAGCCCGCAACCGTGAGGGACTGAGCCGGGGAGCATTTTTGTGGATTGATGAGCTGCCGGAACCGGACAGAACGCGTGCTTACGAAAAGTTGAAGCAAGGCGGCGTGGAGATGAGACGCCTGAGAAAGGATGATGGGGAAGGCGCGGGGCAAATTCCGGGAGGAATGGTTCACGACTGGGAAGGAATGGTTTTTATCCCCGGAGTGAAGCTGGAGCAGGTTCTGGGCGTTTTGCAGGATTACAACAAACACTCGCAATACTACGGTCCCGACGTGGAGAGCGCGAGGATCGAATCGCGCGAGGGAGATCATTTCCGGGTATATATGAGGTTCCGGCGGAAAAAGGTCGTAACCGTGGTTTTGAATACGGAACAGGATGTGACGTATTTCCGCGATTCGGCGACGCGAGAGCATAGCCGGAGCTCCGCGGTGCGGATCCGCGAAGTGGCGAATCCGGGAACGAAAGCGGAAAAAGAGAAATCCCCGGAGGAAGCGAATGGCTTTTTGTGGCAAATGGAAACGTGGTGGCGAATGGAAGAACGCGACGGCGGCGTTTACGTTCAGAATGAGGCAGTAACCCTGACGAGAGATATTCCGGCGGGCCTGGGCTGGCTGATCGGGCCGTTTGTGACCAGTATTCCAAAAGAGACGCTGGAATTTACGATGAACGCGACGCGCGCAGCGGTTTTGGGCCAAGCGCAGCGTTAGGCCGCGGGAGACCGCTGTTTGCGAATGGCGATCAGCAGGACGCTGCCCGACGTAAGCAAGGGATGAAACCAGCCCGGGATTCCCGCCTTATCCAGCGGAAAGAGGTAAACGCTTTCGGCCCACTGCTGAATCTGGTGCAGATTGTCGAATGCGCTGTAAGAATAGAAGACTCCGTCGCCTTCGGAGACCTGATAGCCTTTCCCGCGAGTCCGCACAAAATCAAAAGCTTTCCACAACTTCAACTTGTAAAGCACCAGCTTGATGATGCGCAACGGAAACGACCCCTGTCCGAACCGGTTGGCGTCGGAGATGACAATCACATTGCGGGCAACGCGAAGCATTTCCTGAATGACGCGCGCTGGTTCGGGCACATGATGGAGAATGCCGAATTCGCAAACCGCGTCGAAGCTGCTGTCGGCAAAGGGAAGCGCGTCTCCACTGGCCATCAAGAGGGGCAGACCCTGGGTGACGCCGGAGGAGATCCCTTGCCGGACCAATGCTTCTACAGGCTCGATGCCGCAAATGAGCGTTCTGGAAAGGCCTTCGGCCAGGCGAGGCAAGCCGCGGCCAGTGGCGGAGCCGACGTCAAGAAGGCTACGGACATCAAGGCTGCTCAGAAGGGGTAGAAGTAGGCGCAAGCAGTTGTCGTCACCAACTGCTTCCTGAGAGTGCATGAGGGCGTAGCGGGAAGCAGTTTCGGTGTAATACTTCCGCTGCATAATTACCGCTGGTCGTATAGACACGCCCATATAGTATTCATATGGTATACAATATTTAACTACATGTACACGACTATTTATTGGCATTACGGAATTGCCTGGATCACCCCGCCTGGAGAGGTTTCTTGAACAGAAAGGGAGTTGGCAGGCTGTGACCGAACAAGAGGTCGAAGGGTCCGCGAGGCGTCGTACGAACCAATTCGAACCCAATGGCGAGGCACAACTTTTTGACGTGACGTTCCAAGAAGCGGTAAGGATGAGCGCGCACAAGAATCTCGTTGGCGTGGCGTGGTTTGGTCCAGAGATACCACTTGGCCAGTCCCATGTACGAAAACGTATCCACCCCCAGAAAAAACAGCCCGCCAGGGCTGAGAATACGAAAGATTTCGCCGACCACCTGGGGCGCATTATTTACGTGGTCGAGGACGTTGAAACTCACCGCAAGGCCGGCGCAGCCGTCTCGAAATGGCAAAGCCTCCCCGGACGAACGGACAAAATGCAGCGAATTCCGTCGCAATTGAATCTCCTGCAGAAGCTCCTCCTCACAAAGCGGAGAAACCAGCGGGAGCGGATCAATCCCGATGCGAATTGGAATAGGCAGAAAGCCCAGCAAACCGACGCCCAGTCCTCCGATCCCGATTTCCATCGCGGGTGATGGAAATTCTGAAATCCAGTCCGTCAGCATTCTTGCAATCGATTCATTGCGGCGCAGGATTTGTTGGACGGTGGCGGTGGAAAGGCCAGTCCAATATTCGGTTTCCGCAGTCTGGGCTTCTCTCCACCGCTCTGGAGGCTTCATTCCACTACCTTTCGACGAAGAGTTTCGAGGAGAAATTCAAACGTCTCCTCGGCGTTTCGTTGCCAACTGTAGGATTTTACGGTGGAGGCGGCCTTTTCACCAACCGAACGCCGCAATTCGGGCTGTTCGTAGAGGCGGACAAGGATTTGGGAGAGGGCCAAGCTATCCTGCGCGTCAGAAAGCACAAAGCCATCCACTCCGTCCGTAATTATCTGCGAGCCACCATTGGTGACGCTAGTGATGACGGGCAGCCCACAGGCCATGGCTTCCATTGGAGGCAACGCAAACGAATCGTGGAGGGAGGGCCCTGCGTAAACGTCGGCAGCTGCGTAAAACTGCATGATGTCGGACGAAGGAGGCTGAAAGAGGACGCGGCCGGCAAGCCCTAGACGTTGAATGAGCGCGAGGAAAGGGGCGGAAGTGTCGCGGCCAACGACAAGCAACCGCAGGGGAAGGCGCTTAAGAGCGGCAACGGCGTGCAAGAGCGGAGTGAGACCTTTGCTTTTCCAGTCGTTGCCGACGAGAAGCAGAACGAGCTCGTTATCCGGGAGTTGCAGAAATTTGCGAGCGAGTTCGCGGCGTCGGAGGCGTTCGGGGACATTAAAACGCGCCAGGTCAACAGCATTGGGAATGACCGAAACATCCGAGCGGGCAAAGTGCCTGGCGAGTTCCTCGGCCGTTCGCTTGGAAACGGTTGCCAAACTGATGCGGGGATTGCGGTAAATGCGGTTTTCGAGAGCCATAATCAGACGGTAGTAGAGAGCGCGGTGCAGCAAGACCGGCCAGGCAGACAAAGGGGCGTCGCGCAGCCGCAGGTCCTGGTGCACGTGGCGGAAAAATTCGTGAAACACGACGTGAACAACAATCGCATCGGCGTCTTGGCAATTGATTCCCGGTGAGTAAACCAGGTCGAAGCGAAGGCCGCGATATCTCTGGTGAAACCAACGCAAGGCCTGATTGGCGAAGTACCACCAAAGAAAATTCAGCAGATGAGGGCCGGGCAGGGTCGGAATCCTGTGCCAGACAGCTTTCGCCGCGGTCGGAGCGGAAGAGTGCAAACCGCTGAATGGAAGGACTTCGAGATCTTGGATTGCCTGGGAGTAAATATGAATCTGGCAGTCGGGTCGGCGAAGAAGATGTTCGATCTGCTCGACAATGCACCGCTCTGTACCATGGCGGCGATCTAGAAAGGGAGAAACAACAGCGATGCGCAATTCAGACCAGCCTGGACTCTGAATCGAGCTGGGCCATTGTCTCGTTTTGAATAGTGTCTTTGGCAAGTTCCGGCAGGCGGAAGAGGATGCCGAGGAGAATCCAAAGGTAAGTATTCATCATATAGTCCTGGTAGACGGTAATACCGACATAGGCTATCGGAATCAAAACCAAGAAAGCGTACCAAAAAATAACGAAGGCCAGGGGAAACCAGGGAGTCCCGCGGAGGCGTTTAGCGACTTTCCAAGCGGAAATTGAAATCGCGATACTCAGAGAGATCCAGAGCAGAAGTCCGACAATGCCAAGTTCGATCAGCACCTGGCCGTAGCCGTTTTCGACGCCAATTCCCATGGGTGTCGCATGCATGATGCGAACCACATATTGGACACCCAGCGTGCATGTGCCGATGCCATAGCCGTAGGGCCAGCGCTCGTGCTCAAAGGCAAGCATGAAATTCCTGAAAGGATAGTCGCGCGTCCGGGCAGCAAGTTCGCTTGAGGGGCTGTCCGGAGAAAGTGTTTCGGAGTAGATGGCCAAACGGGAAGCGATCGCCTCGGGAAAGTAAGTCATCATCAGGAGCAAGCCTAGTCCCACAGCCAGAAGCGCACGCTGAATCGTGCGAATGACGCGGCGCACCTCTCCCTGTCTCCATGGAGCGCCCCAGAGAAAAGCGGCAGCAACAACCAGTGCACTCCCTGCGTTATACATGATGGGACTACGAGACGCACACATGACCGTGCCCATTGCAACCACCGCAATAGCCAGGAATGCCAAATTCCTTCCGCTGCGTCTGCGTAACAACAGATAACCGCCAAATCCAAGGGCCATTAGCCAGGATAAAACGAGAAAATTTGCAAATCGGCCTGCACTCACAAACACGCCATTCGGGCGGTAGGCCATCAAGCCCGAGATAGGAGCTATTCGATATAGCGTGCTTAAGTCTCGAATATCTTCTTGAATGACCATGGGGTTCAGAAACTTGGGGCCGAGAATGGACTGCGCAATGCCGAGCGCCACCACAATCAAAAAGAGGACCATGTTGAAAGTGAAAAACTTGCGCAAATCAAGGTCCGATTCAATCAAGGAGTAACCGACGAACATCAGGGGGACATAGAGAAAATATACTTTCATGCCCAGGATGCCGTAGAAAATGCTAGTCGAGGCAGGATTGAACATCTGGATGACGCCAAACCAGATAAATATCAACAGGGGGATGAGGAAGGGCGGCTTGAATTTCTTAACCAAGTGATCGCGTCGGGCAGCGAAGAATGCGATATACAGAACAATGGTGAGGACATCCTTGGTGAAAAAGATCGCCATGTTATTGCCCAGATACTTACGAAAGAGATCTTCAAAGAGAATCCAGCCAAGCAGCAGGTAGAGGCCACGCCGCCAGTCGTTGAGAATGGCAACCACGACGGCGAGTCCGACAAAAGCCATTCCGCACATAACGAGCGTGCTGATGTCGCCTTCCAGAACGAGTTGGGCAGCTTCGTAGGCAAGCAGGAGGACGACGCCGAAGGCAACGAGCGTCAATCCCGGACTGCGGGAGAATCGGAAGGAGGGTAGGGACCCGATCATCCGCACGGCAGGCGCTCCAAGGGAAACCGGGGCATATACGCGTCGAACATTATGGTTGGCGCCTTTGGAAGTCTCTTTGGATGACTGTGCCGCTCAAAAATTATATGTCAGCCCAGGCCAAACAGTACGACAAAATGGCTGCGTAAAGAACTGTGTTCGCGGGCATTCCTGAGCCGGTCTACGTGAATATGTTTGAGAGTCGCCAGAGGCTGGGACAGTGTTTTGGGAGGACGAGTAGAGGAGAATGGCGATCTCGCGGCGACAAAGGAGCAGAGACTTTAAGATGAGCTCTGCGGCGACTGTGGAACGACCAAACCGGGGGATTCGGCGTCTAAACAAAATGGCGGGGTCGGCTGTCGGCCAAAGGCGAGAGAGCTGGCTCAAGTCTTTTCTTTTGCTTAACATCGAAATACAATAAGGACGAGAAGGTCCTTGATTGGACGGAGTTGCAGCGAGCAGCAAGTTATTGAGCTACCCGCCCGAAGTGCAATTCAGATTGCGGCCTGGCCACGAAACATTTCGGTGTGTCCAGGCGTATTAGTGGTAGGCAGGCGAGAGGTTGTGGGTTGGCAGTGTCCCTCCGCGCGAGTGGTTCGCAGCGGAACCGCGAAAGGCAAAGCATCATGAAGACGTGGCAAAAGGTCGGGATAGGACTCGGCGGAGCGGCCGCGCTGGGCATAATTGTACTGATCAGCGTGAACCAGGCAAATAAGGGTGTGGTGACGGTGCAGACGGCGAAAGTGGCGAAAGTAGATTCGCTGGTTTCGCAAGTGACAGCGTCGGGAGAAGTGAAGCCGACGACCTACACCAACATCACCGCACAGGGATTCGGGCGAATCACCGAAATCCTGGTGAAAGAGGGCGACCACATTAAGAAGGGCGACCGGCTGCTGCTGCAGGAAAACGTGCAGGCCAACGCCGATGTGCAGGCGCAGTCGGCGGCGATTACTTCGACGCAATCCGGAGTGCAGGCGGCTGACGCGAGCTTTACGGCGGCCAAAGCGGATTTGATCCAGCAACAAGCGAACCTGGAGAAAGCCAAGCTGGATTTCGACCGCGGGCAGGGGCTCTACAAAGACGGGCTGATTCCCAAACAGGATTTCGACCAGCGGAAGACCGCGTACGATGCGGCGGTAGCGGGAGTGGACGCATCGCGCGCGCGCATGCAGATGCAGAAGGCGCAACTGGAACAAGTGCGTTCAACCCTGGACCAGAGCAAAGCGGTGCTGGTGCGGACAAGAGACGTGCTGCAGAAGACGACTTATTTTTCACCGATCAATGGGATTGTGAGCTACCTGCCCGTACGGCTGGGCGAATACGTGGTGCCTGGAATCCAGAACGCCACAGGAAGTTTCCTGATGACACTTTCGGATATGTCCATTGTAACTTCGGAAGTGAAGGTGGACGAGACCGACATCGTAAACGTGAAAATCGGCCAGGACGCGGACGTGACGATCGATGCAATTCCGGGAAAAATATTCAAGGGCAAGGTGACGGAAATCGGCTCGCAGGCGGTTCTGCGGAGTTCCGGCCTGGCGACCACGCAAACCACGACGAGTAACCAGGAAGCAAAAGATTTCAAGGTAGTGGTGACACTGGACAGTCCTCCGGAAAATCTGCGCCCCGGCCTTTCAACGACGGCGAAAATCAGGACGGCGGAAAAGAAGGGCGTGATTGCAATTCCGATCCAGGCGCTGGCGGTCCGCTCGCGCAAAGATCTGGATGAAGCGGCGAAGAACGGGAAGAAGAACAGCAATGTAACGTTGGCCGCGCCGGCGCCGGTTACGACGGGCGATCCGAAGAAGGATGAGATTCAAGGCATCTTTGTGGTCAACGGCAAGAAGGCGACGTTTCGTCCCGTGGAAACCGGCATTTCCGGCGTGACGGACATTGAGGTCACAAAGGGACTGCAAGCGGGCGACGAAATCGTTGTCGGAAGCTACAAGGCGCTGCGCACGCTGAAGCCCGAAGCGTCAGTGAAAGTGGACAACACAGCGCCAAAGAAGATTGAAGAAAAAGAATGAGTTCGCCCGGGGATCAGGAGAAGCGGATGCCTGCAGAGATCGCAACATCGGAATCGTACCGGCAAGATCTGGTGGACGCCGGCATCGTTATTCGAACGGAAGCGCTGGCAAAGATGTATCAGATGGGCGCCGAAGAAGTGCATGCGCTGCGCGGAATCGATGTGGAAATCCGCAAGGGCGAATACGTAGCCATCATGGGGCCGTCGGGCTCCGGCAAATCCACGCTGATGAACCTGATTGGATGCCTGGATTCGCCGAGTTCCGGGCGTTATTGGCTGGCGGGACGCCTGGTGAGCGAGCTGGACGACGACGAACTGGCGTATATCCGGAACAAGGAAATCGGCTTTGTGTTTCAGACGTTCAACCTGCTGCCGCGAGCGACAGCGCTCCACAATGTGGAGCTGCCGCTGATTTACAACGGGACGCCGGCGGAAGAGCGCATCGAGCGGGCGAAAAAAGCGCTGGAGCGCGTGGACCTGGTGCCGCGGATGCATCACAAGCCAAACGAGCTTTCGGGCGGCCAGAGGCAGCGCGTGGCGATTGCCCGGGCGCTGGTGAACAATCCATCGATCGTGCTGGCGGACGAGCCGACGGGAAACCTGGACTCGAAGACCGGCGAAGAGATCATGAATTTATTCGAGAACCTGCACGGGCAGGGGAACACCATTATCCTGGTTACGCACGAAATGGACATCGCGCAGCACGCGCACCGCGTTATTTTTATCCGCGACGGAAAAATCGCTTCAGACGAAAAAGTAGTAAAGAAATAGGCTCAGAAGCAGCTGGCAGCTCCCCGAATTCCCCGCTGATTCAACAATGATTTTTGTCTTAACGGATCGGCGACGCGTGTGAAATCTCCGCGTCGGCGAAGGTTTCCGGCACGGCCAGATAGGTGCGTGAGAGCCGGTCGTGCCAGGTCATGGCGTCTTCGTCCCACAGTGCCCAGAAAAATCCCAGGAAAAACGTACTCGCGGAAATCATGTAGCCCGCGGTGCGCCAGAAGAGTTGCTTCGCCGTGGGAGGCTCGCCGGTGAAACTTGCCACTTGCAGGCCGCGAAGCATCATTCCCGGCGTGGTGCCGCCAAAAATAGTAAAGAGACCGAAGTACTGCACGTAGACGAAGGCGAAGGTGGAAAAGCAGACGACCGCACTGAGCTTGCTCAGCGTGAATTGGCCGCCCAGAGAGCCAAATAGAGCGAGGAATCCACCATAGGCGAAGGCTAGGCAAGCGGCATCTATCAGTGCGGCGAGGCGCCGTTCGCGCAGCGTGGCGACCGGGTAGAGGTCGGAAGGCGGCTCCTCGGGAGCCTCGTGGGCTTCTTCCGGCTCTTCCGGTAATGGAGGCAGAGAGACGTCGATGAGCAGGCGTGCGTCGTCGGGTTCGGCCTTTTGCGGCGGCCGGC
>Ga0210403_10001427_pt1 | contig 22704 bp, 19 predicted proteins | sample IncBWC19MmetaG_FD_150863 | JGI IMG/M metagenome (GOLD analysis project Ga0210403, IMG submission 150863) | Forest soil microbial communities from Barre Woods Harvard Forest LTER site, Petersham, Massachusetts, United States - Inc-BW-C-19-M | ecosystem: Environmental > Terrestrial > Soil >... | reverse complement strand
CGGTGCGCGCCGGATCATAAAAGGGGGGAAAGGCATCCAGTGGATTCCACTCAAAATCAGAAGCCCCGCCTTGCGGCGGGGCCATGAGTTGAGTGTTCTGGGCGAACCAACAAAAAAATTTAATCTATCCGGCGATCAGCTTGCGACGGAACATTCCAGCGATACCCACAAGTCCTGTTCCAAGAAGACCCAAGGTCCCCGGCTCCGGCACGGGGGAGGTTTGCGTGATACCCGCGTGGATATGCCCCTTACCCTGGAGAAATTGGTTCTGGTTAAGGACGTAGATGGTCTGCTGTGTCGTTCCAGTCACGGTACGACCGTCCCACAACTGGCCTGAGATCGCTCCAATCATAGTGAACGTCTCAAGTTGCCCACTCACGGCTGTCAGACTCCAACCAATGTTACCGGTGAAGCTGCCGGTGAAGATCGCCGTGTTGTGTCCGTGTGCCCAGTTGCCCTTGCCAACCACGTTGAAGGTTGAACCCACGGATGAAAACGTTCCGCCACCCGCGAGCGTGCCGCCAATCATCGCGCCGGTCGTGAAGCTCACCGAACCGAGAGAGTGGCCCGGAGCAGCTGAGATACCGTTGAAGCTCTTCAGTTGCGAACCGAACGACGAGATGCCCGCAGCCGAAACCGAAACCGTGCCAAACTGGTTAATGAGAGTAATACCGTCCGCCCAAGCGGCTATCGGCAACGCCAATGCCAGCAATACCAGAACTACCACTCGCCTCATTGTTAATTCCCTCCCAAATTTTTCTTCTTTTCCCTTTTTCACCTTGGAATTTCGTGTCCAAGGTATAGGTCGCCGCTGTTGGCGGAGCATTTGCGGTTCCAAAACGATAGAACCTTGCTTCTTGTTATTTATCAACAACTTAACAACATCTACCGTGACTGTCCCGAATCGCGGGATGCAATCTGCTGCATACTAGCAACAATTCGCTTTCCCAGATCGCCCAGAGGGCTCAATCCCGCAGGCGGCGTAGCCGACTCCGAAACGGAACAGCCATGGGTTCGGAATCGGTAGGGGAAATCTATCGACCAGAAAGAAAACTTATCCTTGGGGGATCCGCTTCCAGTACCTTGCGCAACTCTTTAGTAACCAGTCGCGAGGTGACCCATGCTACCACGAGCGCGAGATTTGGCAAGTGGCTCGTTCGTGCCATCCAATCCCTCAATCGTGGAATGTCGCACTCGGGCCGGGTTGCCATATCTTAAGCGGGTGAGCAGTTCTGGGGGAGGGCTGTTCAAGCGTCCCGCGATTCTTTGGATCCGGGGCGCTTTTTAATTTGCGGGACGTTTCCCAAAGAGCCCCAAGTTTCCATCTCCAGACGATTGCGCTGGCGTACAAAGAACTACCTTCCCGGGTCGTCTGAAAACGTCGGCACTTCTTGACTCTTTCCCGACGACAAGCTGCGATAGGCGGCGTCCAGAATGATCTGGTTCTGCCAGCCTTGCTGCCCGGGGACTGGAAATACTTCCTGCCCTTCGACCGCGGCAGCGAAGGCATCCACCTGCCTCGCATAGGCAAGTTGGTTGGAAACGGTTTCTTCGGCGACTCGTTGTCCGTCGCGCCACAGTTCCAGCTTAATCGGATGCTCAACATTCAGTGCATCGTCTGCACGGACCACGCCAGCGTCGCCGACAATCTCCAAGGGAGTGCGATAGTGTGCGCGAAAGGAAACCAGCACCGTGGCCAGTGTGCCTCGTTGAAATTCGAGCGTGACGATGGCCGCCGACTCCACGTTGCCCGATCGTTCGTCGGAGCGCCCGACAACGCTTACCCGCCGCGGCTCGTCCTGCAGGATATAGCGCAAGGCATCGATACAATGGACGCCCACGTCGGCGATGGGACCGCCTCCCGCCAATGACCGGTCGTACAGCCACGTGCGGTGATGGCCTGAATCGGGAAAGGAAAACTCGGCCCGAGCGAAGATCGGACGACCGATATCGCCAGCAGCGATGCGTGCGCGAAACCTTGCTGTGCTTTCCTCAAAGCGAAAGACCTGCGCGACGCCGAGGAGCACGCCGGCGTTGCGCGCCGCTTCGACCATCTGGCGGCATTCGTCGGCATTCATGCCCATCGGCTTCTCGCACAGCACCGGCTTGCGGGCAGCAACCGCGGTGAGGACGTCTTGCAGGTGGCAGGCATTGGGAGTGGTGACCAGCACGGCGTCGACTTCGGGGCAGCGGCAGAGTTCTTCGGTGGAGGCGAAGACATTGGGGACGCCATACTGCACGGCGGCCTCGCGTGCTTTGTTGGAATCACGACGCGATAGAGCGACCACTTTACAATTCCGGGCAAGCGCGAAACCCGGCATCAGCCGCCGCACCGCGTGCAAACCGAAACCTGCGATACCAAAGCGAATCATGTACAAGAAGATACAGGAATCGTCACGCAGCAGTACGTATCGGACGTATCGGGCGCGGTCGGGTTGGAGTTCGTCATTCTCTGCCCATGATTCCCGTCAGTCATCGTGTTTCCGCTTAGGTTCGACGTCACGGTCATGGTTGCGGGAAAAACTTCGATTCCGGTAAAACATGCGCTCCACGATATTTGATTTCACTGTGCTCTTGATAGTCCCGAGAGCCATCCCTGTCGCCGTACCCACTTCTCCTCATTCGATTCCCCGAGAGTCTTTCCGGAACTCGCGCAGTATCTGGGGATCGATATTCCCACCGCTGATCACAGCGACGTTGATCTTCGTGGCGGGCAGGCGATCGGCGTGGAAGAGAAATGCAGCCGGAGCCACGGCACCGGTAGGCTCGGCAACGGTTTTCGCGTTCCCGCTCAGTGCGCGCATGGCCTCGCGAATCTCGTCCTCGGTCACGGTGATGATGTCGTCCACATAGGCGCGGATGTGTTCGAAATTGATCGCGCCGATGCTCTGGGTGCGAAGGCCGTCCGCCAGTGTCCGCGCGACTTGCTCGGCTGGAGCTGAGACGATGCGCCCGGCGCGCAGGCTGGCTTGCGCATCGGCGGCGAGTTCGGGCTCGACGCCAATCACTTTTGACCTGGGATGACCAAGCTTGGGATTGCTGAGCTTAATCGCGGCGGAGATGCCGCTGATCAATCCACCTCCGCCGACCGGCACTAGTACCGTTTCAACGTTGGGGAGGTCTTCGAGGATTTCGAGTCCGATGGTGCCCTGGCCGGCAATAATCTTTTCGTCATTGTACGGTGGCACAATCGCGTAGCCGTGCTCGGCAGCCAGTTCTTCGGCCCGCAGTCGGCGCTCTTCACTGCCAGGACCGACGGTGATGATCTGTGCTCCGAGAGCGGCGGTGGCTTCGAGCTTATTCTTCGGAGCATTGCCGGGCATCACGATGATGGCCTTCACCCCAAGCGCCCGCGCCGCGTAGGCCACGCCTTGCCCGTGATTGCCACTGGAATACGAGATGACGCCGCGGCGGCGGTTGTCCTCGCTAAGGGATGCCACCTTGTTGTATGCACCGCGCAGTTTGAAGGCACCAATCGGCTGCAGGTTTTCGAGTTTGAGGAAGAGTTTGCGGGGATCCGCGGCGCCGGTCCATTCGAACAGGGGCGTGCGGACTGAGATGCCTTCGAGGAGAGCTTGGGCTTGCTGAATGTCAGCTAGGGTGACGATACAGGGCGTCTCCTCCGGGCTCTCGGCGTCTCGGCGCGGTGAAAGAATTCTCAAATCTCCACGATCACCGGCATAATCAGGGGTCGCCGTTGGTTCTGCCGCGAGATGTAGCGCTTCAAATCCGTCCGGATTTTCTCTTTGATCACGCCATAGTCGGCTTTCTCTTCGGCGCTGGAAGAATCGAGGGTCTCGATGACGATCTCCTTGATGCGCTCGATCACGCCGTTGTCGCCGGGATTAAAACCCCGCGTCACAATCTCGGGCGAAGTTTCGACGCGTCCGGTGAGTTTGTTGATGGCGATGACCGGCATCACGAAGCCGTCTTCGCTGAGGTGGCGGCGGTCTTTGACAATAATGTCTTCGACGACGTCGGTGCGCGAGCCGGAATCGATGCAGACGCGGCCCACGTTGACGCGCCCTGCTTTGCGGGCGCCGAGCTCGTCGATTTCGAGAACGTCTCCTGTTTCGATCAGCATCACTTTGCCAACCGCTCCCGTCATGGACCCGGCCAGTTCGGCATGCAACTTGAGCTGGCGGTATTCACCGTGGATGGGGATGAAATATTTCGGCCGCACCAGATTGATGATGAGTTTCAATTCTTCCTGGCTGCCGTGTCCGCTGACGTGGATCGGCGGGTACGAGCCATCGTCGTAGACTACGAATGCTTCGCGACGGAACAGGTGGTCCACCATGCGGTAGATGGCTTTTTCGTTGCCCGGGATGATACGCGAGGACAGCACGACGGTATCGCCTTTTTCGATTTTCGCGTGCTTGTGGTTATCCACTGCCGCCCGCGACAGCGCCGACATGGGTTCGCCTTGCGTACCGCTGATGAGGACGCACACTTTCTCGGGCGCGAAGTTTTTCATTTCGCCGGGATGGATCAGCATGCCTTCCGGAATCTGGATATAACCCAAGTCTTCGGCAATTTCGGAGGAGTTCTCCATGGAGCGGCCGAGAAAACAGATTTTGCGGCCGTGCTCCCGCGCCATGTCGACGGTCAGCTTGATGCGGTGAATGGAGGACGAGAAGCAGGAAATAAACAGGCGCCGCTTGGTGCGGACAAACACCTCTTCAAACTTGCGGTGGACCGCGCGTTCGCTCGGCGTATAGCCCTTGCGCTCGACGTTGGTCGAATCCTGCAAGAGCGCCAGCACTCCCTCTTTGCCGTACTCGGCGAAACCGTGCAGGTCGAAGAGGCGATTGTCGGTCGGCGTCGGATCGACCTTGAAGTCGCCGGTATGCAGCACGACGCCGAGCGGTGTGTGAATGGCGAGCGCGACACAATTCACAAGGCTGTGCGTTACTTGTAGCGGATGAATGGTGAATGGTCCAACCTTGAAGCGTTCGCCGGGACGAATTTCGCGCAGGTCGGCGTCGTCGAGGAGCTGGTGTTCGTCAAGCTTATCTTCGACGTAGGCCAGCGTGAACTCGGTCGCCCAAACCGGCACATTCAGTTCGCTGAGAATCCAAGGCAGAGCGCCGATGTGATCTTCGTGGCCGTGCGTCAGGACAATGCCACGCACATATTTACGATTTTCGAGCAGGTAGGAAATGTCGGGGACGACGATGTCGACGCCCAGCAACTCGGCTTCGGGGAACATCAGGCCGGCGTCAACCACGATGATGTCATCGCCGAAGCGGATGGCCATGCAGTTCATGCCGAATTCGCCCATCCCACCCAGCGGAATAATATGCAGTTTTCCGGTTGGCATTCGCAGTTGATGCTAGCACAGGGTTAGGTTCGTGTAGAGACCGGGCTTGCCCGTCTGCTTTGGCGGCGGCGAGAGACACGGCCAAGGAGAGTCTCGAGGTAAATCAGGGCGACTGGTAAACTGATACGCAACGATGGCCGACGAGAGCAAATCGTGGATGCGGCGGCGCGTCGAAGGTGCGATCCGCGGGGGCCTGACTCGCACCTACGACACGATCAAGGTCGATCCGGGGCGCTTCCTGATGCAGCTGCGCGCGGCGCACGGATTGCCGCTAGCCACATTTCAGGGCGTGTACACGCTGCCGGTCGAGCGCCTTGACGACGTCGCCGAGTCGGTGATTCGCGGCGGGATGAAGATGGCGGCAGCCGAGGGAGCCGGCTTTGGTCTGGGAGGAATCCTTACCGTCGTGCCGGACCTCGGCATTCTTTCTGCCATTACCATGCGCACCATCCAGAAACTCAGCCTGATTTACGGGTTCGAGTTGAACACCGAGGACGAGATCGCCGAGCTGTGGATTGCAGCGGCCAGCGCCGCCGGGGTCGACATCGGCCGCGAACTGTTGGAAAAAGAAGTAGTCAATAAGTTCGTGCCGCGCGTGATCCAGCGGATTGCTGCCAAGGCCGGCGCCGAGGTGGTCGAGAAGTGGGCGGGCCGCCTGATTCCGATTGCCAGCTCGGCTATCGGATGCGCGTTGAACTATTATTTCGTTCGAGCATGGGGGGCGCGGGCGCAAGCGCATTTCCGCGCCAAGCATCTGGAAGCGCGGCGCAGGTTCCCGGCGGAACACCGGCAACTTCCGGGCGCGTCTTCGCCGACATTGTCGTCGTGATCCAATCTCTACCAGGCACAGAGAAACACCGGGGGACAGCGCAAGGTCTGTCGCTCACCCCTGCGTTCCCCGCGTTCCTCTGCGTTCCCTGTGGCGAGGCTTTGCATCCCCCAGAGAGGCTGGGTTTCTACCGCAGCCACTCTTCCAATTCAATCCCGCGCTCGGTCTTCTCGTCACGATACTTCACGATCACCGGCGTATAGAGCGAGAGGTTCCACTCGCCGGACTTGCCCATGCCCTTGGTCACCGCGCGAGAGCCGGGGACGACTACCGCGTTCTCCGGGACTTCCAGCGGTTGCTCCGCCGATGCCCGGTACACCTCGCCTCGCACCAGGTCATAGAGCGGCATGGACCGCGTCAGAATCGTTCCCGCTCCCAAAACCGCGCGGGCGCCGACCAGCGTGCCTTCGTACACTCCGCAATTGCCGCCGACCAGCACGTCGTCCTCGATGATCACCGGAGCGGCGTTCACCGGCTCCAGTACACCCCCGATCTGCGCGGCGGCGCTCAGGTGCACACGCTTGCCGATCTGCGCGCACGAGCCGACAAGAGCGTGCGAGTCGATCATCGAGCCTTCATCCACGTAGGCGCCGACGTTGATGAACATGGGAGGCATGCAGATGACCGACGGCGCAACGTAAGCTCCTTCGCGGATCGAAGATCCGCCGGGCACGAGACGAATACGATCTGCGAGAGTTAGACGGCGGGCGGGGAAAGTATCCTTGTCGACAAAGGAGAGTACGTCACCGTCCGACATTTCTTGTAATTCGCCAAGGCGGAAGCCGAGCAGGATGCCCTGCTTCACCCAGGCATTGACGACCCAGTGCCCGTCAACTTTCTCAGCGGCGCGAGCCTCGCCGCGAGTCAGAGCAGCGCGGAAATCGAGAAAGGTGCGCCGCGCTTCGTCGGGGTTGCCGATCGTTTCGCGCGTGAAGAGACGTTCAATGGCGGACTTAACAGTGAGTAGTGAATCTGACATAGGAAAGTAGAGGAGTCAGGGGTGAAACTCGCTGCCTAACCTCGGCGGCTAAAGCCGGTTGTGAAGCAAGCTAGCAACCGCAGCGCTGAAGCGTTGCGCACCCAAAATCAAATGCAAAAGAAACGAATGGCCCAGAGCTGAAAGCCAACGGCCAAATGCTAAGAGCTAAATACTAACGGCTACGTGCTGCCCTTACCCCACGCACTTGCATTCGCTGCGGATCAAAACACCGGGCATTTGATGAGTCGCCTCGCGCGCCTCGGCGAGATTCGCATACGGCCCGTGCCAGCGCGAATGATTGGGATCGTGCCCGCTGGGGCGTCCTTTGCCGGAACTGCATTGTCCACAAGACGCGCGGTGCAGAATCGCTTTGTGTGGACCCGCTGCCCAATTTTCGTAAACATAGAATTCGGCCGCAGCGGCTGGCGGAGCCGCAGGCCGGGTAATCAATCCGGCGTCGGCCGCGATCTTCTGCAGCTTTGAGCGCGTGTCGCGGCGCATCGGAAGCAAGGGCAGGCGATAGATCTCTTCGAGTTTGCCCATCATCGCGAGGACGGCCTTCACGGGCAGCGGATTCGACTCAATGAAGTTCGCCTGCATCAGCGGAAGATATTTACGATGGATGGTGCGCGCCGTGTTCCAGTCGTTGTTCAGAGCGGCGCGCGTCATCTCCGCCATTTCGCGGGGAATTTCGTTGGACGCAACTGAGATGATTCCAACTCCGCCGAGCGCGATCACCGGCAAAGTGAGGGCGTCGTCGCCGGAGAACACCAGAAAACGCTCCGGCACCGAATTCAGCACCTCGGCGATCTGCGACATGTTTCCGCTGGCCTCCTTCACGCCCGCGATATTGGCGACCTCGCTCAACCTCGCCAGCGTGGCGGGTTCGATGTTGGCGGAGGTGCGGCCCGGCACGTTATAGAGGATGACCGGTTTGTCGACCGCTTCGGCGATTGCTCGGAAGTGGCGGTATTGACCTTCCTGCGTCGGCTTGTTGTAGTACGGCGAAGCAGTGAGGATGCCATTAACGCCGGGCCGCGCCGCCACTTCTTTCGCTTTCGCGACCGCCTCCTGCGTCGAGTTCGAGGTAGCGCCGGCGATGATCGGTACACGTCCGGCGACAACTTCGATCGTGACATCGATGACCCGCAGCCACTCATCGTGGGGGAGCGTGGGAGTCTCTCCGGTGGTGCCGCAGGGGATCAGGAAATCGATGCCGGATTCGACCTGCCAGGCGACCAGATTGCGCAACGCATTTTCGTCGACCGCGCCGTCCTGAGAGAACGGTGTAACCAGAGCGGTACCACAGCCGCGCAGTTGCATGAATTAAGGATAACTCTTATCGCACGCTCTTGCATGAGCCACGGCTTGCGCATGTCGGGACGGGCCCCCTCGCCCCTCCAAGCCGAGCGAAGCTCGGCAGTTGCTCGCTTTCGCGGGAATTCTGGATCACTCTTAGCCGAAATTTCCGCGCTACCTGGCCGGGCGTCGCCGGTCAGTGGACGGATTCGATCTCCGGATACTCCGGTCGGCCTTTGAGCTGCGGCGCGGGTGCCCCTTTCAGGTATACGTCGAAGAAAGTGCTGATGTAGTGTGCCGTCAAGGCAACTTGGCGCCAGCCATCAAGGTTGTCGAGGCGCTGCGGGGAACCAGATCCAGGCAAAAATCTCCCGCTTGGTGCCCGGCTGCGGAGCCGTTGGGTCTAGATGGGCGGGATCGCTCCAAACGTACATCGTGCGGCCGACCGCGAACGGGCCGGTAGGCGCGGGTAGCGTCGTCTCCCTGTTATGGTCCAGCCACATCAAGCCCAGCAAGAAAGCGATCGCAAAAACAGCGAACAGGGCCAAGACGACCACAATCTTGATCGCGCGCCTATGTTCTTAAAGTTCTCGCCAGACGTTGCGGAACTCGTAGAATCCCTTTTTCGCCGCCAGCCATTCGGCGGCGCGTACGGCGCCTTCTGCGTATCCTCGGCGCGACTTGGCGTCGTGGCACAAATAGATTCGATCCCCCGGGGAATTGAAGACCAACTCGTGCATCCCGACCGCGTCACCTTCACGAAAGGAGACGATCTCAAGTTCCTCGCCTCCGGACTGGTGCACAATCTGCTGCATCGTGACCGCCGTTCCCGAAGGAGCGTCTTTTTTTTCCGCATGATGACGCTCGAAAATCTGACCCGAGTAATCATATTTCAACGCAGCCCCTGCCGTCCGGACGATCTCGAAGAACAGATTCACGCCGATCGAAAAGTTCGATCCGTAGAGGAAGCCCGTTTCCGCCGAGAGCACCATTTCGCGCAGGCGCGGCACTTGGTCGTACCATCCGGTGGTTCCGACGACAAGGTTTTTCTTGGCGCGGATGCAGGCTTCAACATTGGCAACGACCGCCGCGGGCGTGGTGAAGTCGATCACAACGTCGGTAGAGGCGAGCGAATCCGGAGCCAGAGCGCTGGCGCCCTCGTTTTCAGCGGCACATAGGACTTGCACATGATGCCGACGCGAGCGCGCCACTTCGCCCACCAGCGCTCCTGTTTTGCCACGACCTAGAATTAGGAGATTCATGGTGAACGCTTAGAGCCTACCACTGGGGTCACACAGGAACACGGAGAAGCCCGAACCCAGGGGAAAACCTTTGGTTGCGTTTGGCTTTCCCTCTGTTTCTCTGTGCGCCTCTGTGTCCTCTGTGGTTAAGTTCTTTCGCAGCCGGGGACTCTACGCAAACACTTCCGGATCGGCCTCCGCGAAAAATGCGCGGTGCAGACGCCGAACCACCTCAGCTGCGTCGTCTTCTTCAATCACGAAGGTCAGATTAATCTCGGAGGCGCCCTGCGAGATCATGCGGATCTTCACATCTTCAAGGATGCCAAAAACCTTGGCGGCGATGCCGGGTGTGTCACGCAAATTTTCGCCCACAAGACAAACGATCGCCTTCCGCCCCTCGTACTTCACGTCGGCGAGCTTCGCCAGATCGGCGGCCAGCGCCGGGATGGCTTCGTTGGTCTCGGCCGTCACCGAGACGCTGACTTCGGAGGTGGAAACGACGTCCACCGCGACGTCGTGCTGATCGAAGGCCTCAAAAATGGACTTCAAATATCCGTGCACCAGCAGACGGCGCGGGGCCGCGATCTCCACCAGAGTGATTTTTTTCTTGAGCGCGATGGCCTTGAAAATATTCGAGCAACGCGGAGCGCGCGCCGTGATCTTCGTCCCTTCGCAGGTTGGATTCATCGAGTTCAGAACATACACGGGAATGTTTTGCTGCACCGCGGGCAGTACCGTCGCCGGATGGAGAACCTTGGCGCCGAAATAGGCGAGTTCCGCGGCTTCGTCGAAGCTGATGACCTTGATGCGTCGCGCCTCGGGAGTAATGCGCGGGTCGGTGGTCATCATGCCGTCAACGTCGGTCCAGATTTCGATGCGTTCGGCATTGAGGGCCGCGCCAAAAATGGCCGCGGAAAAATCCGATCCGCCGCGTCCGATGGTGGTGGTGATGCCGGCACGATTGGAACCAATAAACCCGCCCATCACCGGCACTTTGCCGCCTTCGACCAGCGGTTGCACTCTCTTGCGCAAGCGCTCGTTGGTCTCGTCGAATTGAGGAACGGCGCGTGTGTAGGCGCTGTCGGTCAGAAGACATTGGCGCGAATCCACGTGCGCACCCGGCAATCCGCGGGCGGTGAAAGCGGCGGCAACGATTTTGCTCGAAAGCACTTCGCCGAAAGAGGCTACGTAATCGTAGGTGCGGGGAGTGATTTCACCGACCGCGCCAATGCCGCGCAGCAATTCGTCCAGATCTTCGAAGTCGGCGCCGAGGTCGCCGTGAAATTCAGTGAACAGGGCGGTGCCGAGCAGTTCGCCAGCGGTGTCATAGTGGCGTTCGCGCAAAGCGCGCGCCATCTTGAGAGCGGTCTTGCGATCGCCGCCGCCGGCAGCCTTTCCCATGGCGAGGAGGGAATCGGTGACCTTGGCCATGGCACTGACCACCACCACGGGACGGTCCGCCAACCGGCCCTGAACGATGTGCGCTACGCGCTCAATCGCTTTCGCATCCTGTACGGAAGTCCCGCCGAATTTCATGACGATCATGGGCGGAGGCGCTCCTCAGTGCTCGCGGGAAATGCGCCACTGGCGCATTCCTCGCTTTCCCGTAGAATGGCAGGTTTCCCTATCACCCTAGATACCCCTTTGCCTTTAGAAGTTCGGCATTCAGCAGGGCGGCACCGGCGGCTCCACGAATCGTGTTGTGCGACAGGACGGTGAACTTCCAGTCGAGGACGTTGCACTTGCGCAGGCGGCCGACAGCCGTAGTCATGCCTCCTCCGAGGTCAACGTCGAAGCGCGGTTGCGGACGGTCCGCCGCGGTCATATAGATGACAGGTTGTTCGGGTGCGCTCGGCAGTCGCAATTGCTGCGGCTCAGCGCGAAAATCGTTCCACGCGGCGATGATCTCTTCCGCCCGCGCTTTCTGTTTCAGTCGAATCGCAACCGACTCGGTGTGGCCGTCTTCCACGGCGACGCGATTGCATTGCGCGCTCATCGCAAAAGGAGCAGGGTCGACGCGTGAACCGTTCAGCTTTCCCAGCAACTTTTGCGTTTCCTCTTCCATCTTTTCTTCTTCATTGGCGATGTAGGGAACGACGTTGCCGAGGATGTCGAGCGAAGGCACGCCCGGATATCCGGCGCCGCTAACCGCTTGCATGGTCACCGCCATCACCGTCTCCAGCGTGAAGCGGCGATGTAATGGAGCCAGGGCCATCACCAGTCCAATGGCGGAGCAGTTGGGATTCGTGACGGCAAAGCCTCCGGATTTGCGTCGCCAAGTTTGGGTTTCGATCAGCTGGATATGATCGCCGTTGACCTCAGGAATCAGCAACGGAACGTCGGCCTGCATGCGCAATGCGCTCGAATTGGAGACGACCGCACAACCTGCGGCGGCGAACTGCGGCTCGAGTTCGCGGGCGATCGAGGCATCGAGGGCGGCGAAGATAATTTTCGGCGCGCCTTCGGGCCTGGCGGCCGCAACCGTCATCTTCGCGACGTTCGGTTGGATGGCAGTTTTCAAACGCCAGCGCACGGCTTCGGCATAAGGCCGGCCTTCCGAACGATCGGAAGCGGCAAGCCATGCGACTTCGAACCACGGATGACGCTCCAGCATTTGAATGAAGCGCTGGCCGACGATGCCGGTGGCACCGAGGATTCCTACAGGAAGTTTGTTCGACATGGTAAGTTGTGATTTTATACCAGCAAAATTTTGGCAGGGAATGCCGTAGCGGGCACCGCAGACGAGAAGATGCGGAAAGTGTGATGGATAGGGGTCGCGGCCAGATCTTCGATCACACGGTGAAGTGACGGGCGGGGACGCCCGGCGCTCCGCCGGCAAGTGTGGATCGACAGGCGAAATCGCGGGTCTCGACGCTAGGTCCGAGGTTGGCCGAGTTCCTGCGGAAACGAGTACTCGTTGAGAGGTCCGAACTTGCGTTTTTCGGCGTAGATGCGCCACCGGCGCCAGACTATGCGCAAACTGGCCATCACCGGGATGGAGAGATAGACGCCGAGGATCCCGGCGATTTCGCCGCCCGCGAGAATGCCGAACAAAGCCGCCAGCGGATGCAATTCCACGCTGACTCCCATGACCCGGGGAGAGATTACGTAGTCCAAAACCATTCGCCAAACCAGCAAAAATAACAGCAGGAAAGCCCAGTGCTGATATCCCGATAGAACGGCGACGATCATCATGGCAGAACCTGCCAGCAGCGGTCCTGCAAGCGGGATGAACTCCAGCGCGCCTCCGGCGGTACCGAGCATCAGCGCGTACGGAACTCGCATCGCACCCAAAAATACGGTGTATGCCACCATGGACATTGCCGCCAGGGTCAACTGGGCGCGAATGAATTGGGCTAGCATCTGGTTCAGATCCTGGAACACATCCTGCAAAAACTCGCGCTGCGTGCGCGACTGCACCAGCGACAGCAGCACTTCATTGAAACTGCCCCCGTCGCGCAGAAAAAAAACGGCGAGGATGGGCACCAGAAAAAGCAACCACACCTGCTGCGCCGCTTCAGCCGCGCGTATGCCGATGTGCTGCGCCAGGCTGGATAAGTCTTCCCGGCGACTCAGCAAAAAACCCTGAATACGTTTTTGAGTGTCAACGCTCCAGTGGTGCTGGCTTCCGAATCGCGCGGCGAGCTGGCCGATTTGGCCCGAGAGCTGGCCGGTGCCGGCCTTATCCATAAGCCCGGGCAGCGACTCTCCCAGACGGGCGCTTTGCCGGGCAATCCTCGGCCCTACCAGAAAACCGAAGAACACCAGAGCAACCAGAAGCAGAAAGTAAATGATGGTGATCGCCCAGACGCGGCTGCGGACCAGTTTCTCCAGCCGCTCCACCGCAGGATTAATGAGATAGGCAAAAAAAATAGCGAAGAGGAAGAGAATCAGCGTTCGCCGCGCCGCATACAGAAAGCCCAGCCCAACGGCGAACAGGAAAGCCGTGAACAGAACGCGCGACGTACGTGAATCAATGAGAGTCAAGAGTTAACCCAACCGAGTCAAGCAGATCTCAGCTGTCGGGAAAAGCGAATAGGTTTTCCTGAGACCTGACATCTGACGCCTGACTAATCGCGGTCCACTACGGTATTCTCTCCCACAATGGACATCCGCATAACCTTGAATTGATCGTCGAGCCAGAGTTGCCACGTCCCCGCATCGTTCTTCAGTTCCAGTTTGATCAGTTCCTGCTGCCCGTGCTTCAGGGTCAGCTTCTCGCGGCCGAGGAACTCCGCGCTGAGCGGCGCCGAAGAATGTTGGCGAGGGTTCAGGGTTCCGAACTGCACGCGCTGCTTCAGCGGACACTGCGGCACTTGCCCTTTTTCCTGTTTGCAGGCTTGGCCAAAAAACTTCCAGGCCAGAACTTCGCGATGGACGAAGAAGTAGTCGTCCAGGATGCTGGTGGATGCGGGAAGCAGGTAGGGCTGTTCATGTTCTTTCTCCTGCGGTCCGGCGCTCCACTTCTGAGTCAGAAAATCAGAATTAGGAAGCACCACCGATTCCGCTTTCTCCGGGCTCAGCTCCTTCCACTCGTAACGCCGGACATCCCCGGTCGCAGTAAGCTGCATCTCGGAACTTTGCACGTCCTGGGTGGGAGCATTCTCCGTCTTGAACTCGGAATTAATGACGCTGCCGTAGCTGGTCTGATAGATCGAAAACGTCTCGGTTCCCACGCGATGGCCATTTTGGAACACGCCGAAGGCACCGGAGTCGATGTTCTTCCCCTCGTGCTCTTTCTCTTTCTCCTTCTCCTTCTCCTTTTCTTTGGGCACGGGAGCGGCCGATGCCGCAAGGCACCAGGTGAGCGCCATCATGAACGCCGTCATAATAACGAGCAGCCGATAAAACGACCTCAACTTCAACTTCACTGTGATTCTCCTGTTCCGAAACCTGGGCCATCAATGCGAGAGAAGCCCGATCCTGCGTCTTCGGGAGTTCCTCTAAGTTGCAATACACCTTCGATCTCGATGCAAATAGAAGCCAACTTCTTGCCCGTGGTTTCTACCACCACACTCGCCTGGCGATAGAAGGGAAGGCGTTCCGCATAAAGTTTGGCAAACTGCTCTGGATGTTCTCGCAGGGGCCGTTCCACGCCATCCGTCAGGCTCCGCTGCCAGAGTTCGGGTACGGTCGCTTCCAGGAAAACCGATGGCCACGGTCGAAGCAATTCGCGGTTTGTTTCCTGTACGAAAGCCCCGCCGCCGAGCGCGACCACACGGCTGCGTTTCAGCGGCTCGGTCAGCAGATCGCGAAGTGCGCTGGTTTCCGCGAGGCGAAATCCGGGTTCCCCTTTGTCCCGAAAAATCTCAGGCACAGTTTGCCGCTCACGGGACTCGATTCGGGCATCCAGATCCACAAAATCCCATTCCAGGCGCCGGGCAAGTTCCTGCCCTACGCTGCTTTTGCCGGAAGCCATGAATCCCACAAGAAACACCGCGCGCTCTCCCATGGCACTCCGTGGCACGTACAGGGCGATTTTGTCACCCCGCGCTCATTCGCTCCCATTGATTTTCTTTGTGCAGCGTTACTTGGGTTCAGCGTTGCTTGAGGCGGATTTTACCACTGAAAGAGCGCAGCACGACTTCCGATGCTGCCTTGCCCACCGTGCCAAAGAAGGAACGTCCCGCTTCTACGGAAAACCGGGAGTGCTTGGGTTGGAGAGGAAAATCGTGTTGCACCCGGCCCATCACAGAGTGGGCGCTGAAATCGGCCGAGACATCCGGAGGCACCAGGGCCTCGATATCACCGGTGTGGGTGGTGAACTTGTAGTCGCCGCCGGAGCCAAAATCACCATCGTAGAAAATCTTTCCGCTGCCGGAATTCGCCTGCACCAGCGGTCCCGTGACCGACTTCAAATGGACGTCGCCACTGATGGACGCGATCTCAACGTGGCCGTTGCGAACATCGGTCAGGGTGACCGGCCCGCCCATCGTCCGGACGTGCACATGACCATTACTTACGTCGCGAATATTCACCACGGCATCCGCGCCCTCCAGGGTTAAGTCTCCCTGCAAACGCTCCGCCGACAGCGGGCCGGTCGACGAACGGAGATTAACGGTAGCGTCAGACGGAATCAGCAGTTCGTAATCAACCTGGCCCATTTGCTGGTCAGCGCCTTGAAGAAGGTGAGACGCGATTTGAATCCGGCTGCCATTTTGCTGCTGGTCGACTTCCACGTTACCCGACTTGAGCGTAGCCGTCACCACGACCTGGTTGACGCTGCCAGGCTTGACCGAAATTGCGCCGTACTGCGTATCCACGGAAATATTCGCGTTGGGGCCGACCGTGAAGCGGAATTCCTTCTTGGTTTCAGCGAAGGCCGCCGCCGATAGGCAGGTTGCCAACACCAGAGTCACGACCGTGGTTTTCTGAAAATGCGCTCGCTGAAGACTCGCCATAAAACGCCGCCCCGTGCGGCCGGGAACACCGGTCCGCCCTTCCCCTATTGAATGCGATCCAACGCGATCTGGTAAAGAAGTGCTTTCTGCTGATAAGCATCCATCAGATGCTGCCGGGCGTCTGGGTCCCCCGGATTCCGATCCAGGTAGGCCTGCGATTCCCGGATGTCGGCATTCACCGCTTGCAGCTGACTTTCATACGTGGCCCGCGTCGATGGGGCAAGGGTGGAGACTGCGCGCAGAAACTGCTGATCTTCCGCGCTCGGCTCGGGCTCCACTGCGGATGCTATCGCAGGTCCTGCCGAAGGTCCTACAATGTCCGTCCGCTTGGCGGACTTCTCGGCCAGTTGTTGAGGAGCAGGGGTCGGCACAGAATGCGATGCCACTGCGGGAGTCTCCGGAGCCGGAGCCGTTACAGCCGGGGAAGTCACTGGAGTTGCCGTAGCTTGCTGCGTTGCGACGGGTGGGGTTGGCCGATGATTGACCACGTAAGAACCCGCCGCTACGAGCGCAGCCGCGACCGGCGCCAGCCACAACGCGCTCCATCGCCGTCCTGGAGAAGTTGGGACCAGCATGGGCCCGGTGGACCCGGGCTCGCGGACGAGGCCTTCGGCGCGCAATTCGGCGGCAATTCGTGCCCACACTCTCGGCGCCGGTTCTTCGGATGTCGCCAGTTGTCGGGCTTCGCTTGAGATCAGCTTTAGGTCCGAAACCAGATCCGAGCAATCTGGACAGGACTTCAGATGAGCCTCAAAATCGGTCTGAATCCGAACGTCCGGAGCGTCGTCGAGGAACTCCGGCAGAACTCGCTGTACCTCGGAACACGTCATAGCCAGCTCTCTCCCCAATACCGCAATTACCGTCTACCCCGTCTTGGCCTTTTCGGCTCTCATGAACTTCAGATAGTCCCGCAGCTTCAACCGTGCCTTGTGGAGCTGCGACTTGCTGTTGCCGATCGAACATCCCACAATTTGGGCAATCTCGTTATGCTCGAATCCCTCCACATCGTGCAACACAAAAACCGTTCGATAGCCCGGCGGCAGCCGGTCAATCGCCCGCTGCAATTGCAGCCGATCAATGGAGCCGGTCAGCTTCAAATCCTTGGTACCGAATTCTTTCCTGGGAGCTTCGTCGTCCGCTTCCAGAGTCTCTTCGAGCGACACCACCGGCAGGCCCTTCTTGCGCAGTTGCATCAGGACAACGTTGACCGTCATGCGATGCAGCCAGGTGGAGAAGGCAGACTCGCCGCGAAAGGTGCCGATCTTGCGAAATAGCTGAAGAAATGCTTCCTGAGCCAGGTCTTCGGCCTGCGCGGGATTGGAGACCATGCGCAAACATAGCGAGTACACTCGGCGTTTGTGCAGGTGATACAAGACTTCGAACGCTGCTTCTTGGCCCTGCTTCGCCTGCTCAATGGCTTCTGATTCGGTGATTCGTTGCTTCGGGTCGGTCAAGTCGCCTTTTCCGGCCGCTAGTGCTTCAGATGCGGCTTCAAACTCTTTTCGTTGTACAAATTTGCCGAGGAAGTTGCGGAATCGCTCTCGACCGTTCCTAAGGTGCCAGAATACCAAAAACAGTAGCTTGCCGGATAATCCATCCCGCCAAAGTGACCCGCTCGCCGGACGCAAAAATCACTTTCGTAACGCCCCACCCATCCGGCCACAACCTTCCCGCAGAGACGGCGTTTGCCGGGTCTTGCCTGAACCATCTCACTCGCCGCAGGAGACGCGGCAAGCCGCGTCTCTACGGGAAAGCATGCTAGGCCTTCGCCGTGATCGTCTCCAGCCCATGCCCATGTGGACCGGTCTCGCGAATCCGGAGCAAAATCGCGAAGGTAAGCCCGACAAATCCCAGGATTGAGAAGATCCACATGCCAAGCCCGTATCCAGCCGGATTCTCCAGCCCGGCATGGGCGTAGTCGTTGGCCTTGCCAATCAGCAGGTTCAGGATGGCGAAGCCAATCTGCTGAATCAGTGTCATCAAAGCATAGGCGGTGCCCAGCCGGGACTGGTCCACGATATAAGCGACCGAAGGCCACATGACCGCCGGAATCAGCGAGAACGCTATACCCATCATCGACATCGTAATCAGCAAGAGGATTGGAAAAGTAAGGTGCAGCAACGTGAAATGCCAAGCGGTGATCCATGGGACTGCGAACGTCACCGTTCTAGACGCCGAAAGATAGGCTGTCATCAGGTAAACCGGCATCAGCAGCACCGACCCAATCATCATGAAAAGTGCCCGCTTGGCCACTTTGTCAACCATCAACCCGAACAGCGGCGTAGCAATCATGGCCGTGATCGGAAGCAAGCTGTTGCAGAAGCCCGCTTGCTGGGTGGCCTCCGATAATGTCATTCCAGGGTGGGTCGCCCGAATCTTGTTGGTAAAGAAATCGATGGCAAATGTACGGAAGGGAAAGATTGCGGAGTAAAAAGTGAAGCAGAGCCCAACTACGAACCAATAGGACGGATTGAACCGAAAAAACTCCTTGAGAGCTTGCCAAACCTTCGCAACCGCTTGGCGCAGCGGCAATCCACGAATTCGAAAACTCTGTCCGAACTCGAGCTTGTCGATGGAACCGGCCTTGCCCAGTTCGTATCGGCCTTCCGCCCGGCTTTCGAGTACCCAGTAAATTCCCGAGCAGAGCACGGCTAGCACCCCGGCGCCCACGGCAATCAATAACGGCCCTTGCCAGCTGGGTTCGCCACCCGGCCCGTTGGGATAAAACACTCTGTTCGCCCAAGTCGGCGAATTATCAGCCGCCACCGATGCCACGCGGGCAATCAGAAGATTGATCCCAAACGCGAAGCTCAGTTCTTTACCCTTAAACCACTTGGCGAGCACAGTCGTGACCGCAACGATCATCGATTCCGCACCCAGGCCAAGCACGGTGCGGCCGGCGATCATCACTCCAGGCTGTCCACGAGCCGCGGTGAGCGCAGCTCCCAAGAGGCAAAGCACGGCAAAGAACGTAATCGCCTTTTTGGTGCCGATTCGATCAATAATGATGCCACCGATCAGCAGGGTCACCACGGCTGCCACGCTATAGGACGTGTTCAGCCACCCAAATGCCGTGGCAGAGAAATGCAGTGTGTCTTTAAAAATCCCTTCCAGCGGGTTGATGCTGTCGTAAATGTAATAATTGCCGCCCATCGCCAGGCTGACGAACAGCAGCACGGCCCAACGGTAAAGACGCGACGGTTCCGGTCGAGCAAGCTCAGCCATGAAGATACTCATCCTCGGCGCGCCGTAGCGCCTGCCGTTCATTTGTCATTTGTGAAGAAGAGCAACCGCAAGAAGATAACAGATCGGGGAAGGGAATGGCTTGGCAACGGATGGAGGCGGAGTAAACGTCGGCTCTCCACCAGCAAGCTTGGATCGACTGTAGCAAGGCTCACGCAGCGGCGGCACCGGCTGCGGATCACCGGCTCCCAACCACGCCGCGCACCGATTCGATCAGCTTGGCCGAATCATAGCCGATGCCGCCTTTGAACACAGTCTCGACGTTCTCAATGTCTTCGATATTCTTCGACGGGTCGCCCTTGATCACGACCAAATCCGCCCGCTTGCCGGGCGCGATAGTGCCGATGCGATCCAGTTCGCCCAAAAACTGTGCGCCGTTTGCGGTTGCGATATGAATCGCCTCGAGCGGTGTGAAGCCCGCTTCAACCAGCAACTCCACCTCGCGCTGATCTCCAAAGCCCGCGATCACGCCTCCCATGCCAGTCGGATCCAACCCGGCCAGGAGTAACCCTCCGGCTTGCGCGAATGCATGCTCGAATTCCATTTCCTTCTTGAAGGCAGCTGGCCACGGGGAAACATCGCTCCCGTATTGCTGGCGCAGCCGGCCGGAGTCGCTCGAGCGAACTCGCTCCGAGAGCAGCGCGCTGCGCGCGTCGGGAGAAAGCGCTTCGAGGACACGCTTCCCGATCGTCGGTCGTCCGGGAAAACTCCCCATCTCAAAAACGGGAAGCGTCGAGGTGACCGCAATGTGATGCTGGATCAGGTCAAGGATCGTATCGTGCAGGGGCCCTGCCTTCACGTCAAGCTTGGAGATCAGATCGGGATTCTCTGGCGAGGCTGGGCATTCTCCCGGCTTTTTCGCGGGTAGAAATTCCGTATCGACCAGCACACCATGCTCCAGATCGTCGATGCCGAGCGCGGCCGCTTCGCGAAAGCCGATTGAACACAGGTGCCCGGTAACCTTTGCGCCACGCTTATGGGCTGCGGTGATGGCGGCCGAAAGTTCCGCCGGAGTGATGAACATGTACGCCTTGAAATTGTCCACGCCCTGATCGAGCCAAAAGTTGACGGTCTTAGTTGCGTCATCAGGGCCGGTGAGCTGGTGCAACTGCAAAGCCCAACTGCCGGCGCCTTCAAGATAGGGTCCGGTAACGTGGATGTTCGGGCCCGGCGTCTCGCCCTTGTCAATTTGCTTCTTGAGCTCAAGATCGGTGTAAGGCTCGAGCGCACCGGTGGTGCGGATGGTCGTGACGCCACCAGCAAGGTAGAGACGCGGAAAGCTAAACGCCATCTCGGCCGAAATGCCGTTACCGACGGGATAAAACATATGGTCGTGCATGCCGACGAGACCGGGGATGACACTATAGCCGTGCAGATCAAGCACTTGGGCATCATGGGGGATATTCGGCGACGCGGCGTCAGAAACCGATTCGATCTTTCCCTTGGAGATGACCAACGTCTGATCCTCCCGCGCGGCCGCACCCGTGCCGTCAATCACACGCACGTGGGTCAGGGCCACCACGGGCGCACTCACCTTCACGAAGGCGCTCACCTGGGGCGACAGAACTTGTGCCGCGAGAGTGGCAGAGCAAACAGGCAGCAAGAGGATGCCAACGACCAGTTTGCGCATGGTTCTTCCTTCCATGAACCGCAGGTCAGGATTCTATCGAAGAAAACACAGGTCCGCGGAGGGAAACATGAAGATTCGTCAGCGCGGGGGCAGGAACAAAAAGGCTCCCGGCCGCCGACGCAGGTCGCGACCGAGAGCCTAACACTGAGACTGATCAGGGAGAACCGCCCTACATTTTTTCCGTCTTGCCGTCGTATTTCACCGCGCCGTTCTTGTCATTCTGGCGTGTGACGTCCTCGTTGGTATAGACGTGGCCGGCTTTTCTGACGCCCTTCGATTCATCTGCTCCGGCCGCTGCGCTGGCGGTGTGCTCCGGTCCCGACAAATACGTCCAGCCGCCGCGCGCTTCTTCGCGTCGGCCATGTTCTTCGTTGGAACGTTCTTCATGCCGACGTTCTTCGCGCATCGCGTCGTGCATGGGATGGCCTTCGCGTCCCATCGGTTCGGGATACAGTCGCACCTCTGGCGTGATCAGCGGAGCGCCGCCCTGGTACCACACGGGCACCGTGTAAACCGAACTCGTCGATCCCTGAACCTGCGAAAGCGTCGAGTTGGTCGCGCCGGCGATTAATCCCGTGGTGGCATTGCTCGCCCCCACCGGATTCGGCGAAAACTGTTCGAGAGATATCTCAGGTGTGGTTACAAGCGGGACAAACGGCCCGCATCCATAAAAGCAGGAGCTGTAACCTGGGTGAGGAATGGGCTGTTGCGCTAAAGCTGCTACTGCCAACAAAACTGCCGCCATCAGAACCAAATAGGGTCGCATACTGCCTCCACAGGGGACTAACGCTTCCCTGCTTCAAGTGCAGTTTGCTGGCCAGTTCCCGGCGGGCCGATGACACCCATGATGTTCGGAGATTCGCGGCGCTCTCGGCTAAACAACTGAGATTCACGCGAGGCCGATCCTCGGAACTGGTGAAAATTGCTGCGCACAACCTGCAATCGATTAGCGCCGCTTCTGATGGAGCGCCGGGCGTCCCCCGCCCGGCTTAGGCATCGGTGGACGGGCGAGAACGCCCGTCGCTCCATGGATCACAACTGCCAGCGATCTAACTGCCCACGTACCGCGCATACAGACTGCGCGCCACCGCAGTGTCGGTCGTTCCCTTGATGATCGCCCGGCCGTCGGGAAACAGCGTCATTTCGTACGGCTCGCGCCAGAACTTCAGCACAAACTCGTTATGGCGGACGTTGCCGTGAGGCCGAAGGCGGGTGCTCAACTCCACAAAGTCCACCGGCCGCTGCCGCTCGTGGATCTGCACGGAGTTCCTGCCGCACAACGTGATATGAGGCCGCCCTTCACCCCCCAGATGAACAAAGTCTCCCAAACAGGCTCGGCATCCCGCCCGCGGATGAGCCGCCGCCAACTCCGACCGTTCGTTTGTCCAGACGTCCCATGAAAGCAGCGTCCGCCGCATCTTCGAACGCGCGCCCACCAGAAACTTCAGCGCCTCGGCCGCCGCAATCGACGCCACCAGATTCACCGCGGAATTCAAAATGCCGGCAGTCTCACATGTCTCCACGGTCCCGCGGGGAGATTCTGGAAAAATGCAGGCTAGGCACGCCGTGTCTCCTGGCAGGATGTTCATGGCCACGGCGTAACTCGCGACCGCCCCCGCATAAATCCAGGCCACGGAGTTCTTCACCGCATAATCGTTGACCAGGTAGCGGGTTTCGAAATTGTCGGTACCATCCAGGATCAGGTCGCAACCACCGAGCAGGGAATCAACATTCGCGGGAGTCAAATCGGCCACATGGA
>Ga0210403_10001426_pt1 | contig 22709 bp, 17 predicted proteins | sample IncBWC19MmetaG_FD_150863 | JGI IMG/M metagenome (GOLD analysis project Ga0210403, IMG submission 150863) | Forest soil microbial communities from Barre Woods Harvard Forest LTER site, Petersham, Massachusetts, United States - Inc-BW-C-19-M | ecosystem: Environmental > Terrestrial > Soil >... | reverse complement strand
GTGAATCGCCGGCCCTGACCATCATTGAGCTGTTGCAGAAACAAGGCGCGCAGGTCAGTTACCACGACCCGTACTTCGCACATGTGGGGCGCGGGCGCCGCTATGATCTCAGAATGGATTGCGCTGAACTTGGAAGATTTGAATCCTATGACTGCGTGCTGATCATAACCGACCACTCGGACTACGACTACGAGCGCATCGTAAGCGAGTCACAACTGGTAGTCGATACCAGAAATGCGACGCAAGGAATTTGCTCACCGAAAATTGTCCGCTGTTAGGTTTGATCTGCTGATCGTCGATTCGTCGAGTGTACGCCAGTCGCAACTACATCGTGGTCAGCAGAAAGACGGCCGTGCCGGCGAGAACAGGAGAAATAGTCACTTCGTCCAACTGAAGCCGTCAGCCCTGATCTGAAGAATTCATTTCCCTTCTTACAAAACCCCGCGCCTGCGGGGTTTTTTTGTGCCCCGAACGAGGCATGAGTTGATCGCCGGGCAATGGCGTCACTTGGCCGTTAATTTTCGCACAACTCGAATATGCCGAAGCGTCCACGGAAACCACGGCTCTGGCATTTGGGCACTCATCGTGCGGACGTTTTGTTGAATTGTTCTAATCCGTCGCGGCCGGCCAGATTGAGATTGGGGAGTATAGAGTCAAGCCCTATCGTCGATTCTTGAAGCGGTGGATGGAGGGGCCTATTGGGGAACCGGGTACACGTTGACCGATGGCGTCAAGAATGAATCGATGATAGCTTTATTTCCTCAGCGGGTTATAGCAAATCGGGATCTAAACTCGCGCCTATGTATTTATATGGTGCTAACTCTTGGGCCATTTCGCGCAGACTCCTGGTGGGAGCACAAACTCTCGCCAATTCTGGCAACGATCTACCTGACTGCGGCGCTCTCACGAATTCCGTTCTCATCGCTGTGGCCGGTGGTGGCCCTTGCGCTGCCCGCGCTTATCGTCTGCGCGAGTTATGTGAGCGTTCTGAATGATCTGACCGACGCCAAAGACGATCAGGCAAGCGGAAAACCTGGGCGATGGCCTGGAGAGGCCCGCATCTACCCAGCGGTGCTTCTTGCCGGCTGCATGGTTGCGGGCGTTGCCTTTCTGATTGTTTGGCGGAACGACACGTTGCTGTTTTCAACATATCTCTTCTCGTGGCTGGCCTTTACGTTCTACTCGGCGCCTCCTTTCCGTCTCAAGGTCCGTGGAATCTGGGGTGTGTTGGCAGATGCCTGCGGCGCCCATCTTTTCCCGGTGCTATTCGCCGTGGTTCTGGTGTATCACTGGAACCGGACCGAAGCGCCTGCCCAATGGACAACCCTCATTGCACTATGGTCGTTTGCGGCAGGAGTAAGGGGCATATTATGGCACCAACTAGAGGATGTCGATAATGACAGAAAGATTGGATTGCGCACCTTCGTATGCCTCCACGGGACGAAGGTGGCCAAGCGGCTGGGACTGCTCGCTTTGTTGTTGGAGGCCACAGCTCTTTCGCTCATGCTTTGGCTCACGCGCAATGCGCTGGCTGTGCTCTTTCTGGTCTTCTATGGGTTCTTCGCGCTGGTTCGCCGGCGGCTTCTCGGAGTAAGCCTTACCGTCATGAATCCGGGTCAAGCTTCCCGCATGGCCATGGCAGAGTACTATATTGTGCTCTTTCCACTGGCATATCTTCTATCGGCATCGTGGCAGCAGCCCTCAGCGCTATTGCTGCTGTTATTTCACGGCGTTTTGTTTTCCCGTCAGGGTCTTTATCTTGTGCATGAGATTGTGACGATGCTGCGGACCGGCAAGTTGGGCGCCGGACCAAAAGCCGCAGTCTTCCGTCCGTGAGTCTTGTTTGGTTCAGCTTTGCAGATTGCGGTATCGCGAAAGGGCTTCGAGGCAAAAGCCGGTGGTGACCTCATCGGATCCCCATGCAAATTTCTTTGTTGGACCGCTATAGTAAACAGAAAATCTCTGCCATCCTCCATTGTCGCCACGGGCGCGAAGGATTGCCTGGATCGCATGATCGAGGACAGTGGAGTGGTCTTTCCAATCCATCAAGGCACATGCGGCAAGGGCCGCATGCAAGATATGGTTGCCGATCACTCCGTCCGGATGTGCATAAGATTTGATTCTCTCTACGATTGGGCTTCCCACCTGCTCAAAGGCGCGCATGCCGGCAGCGTGGTTTCGCGAAAGGAAATAGTAAAAACTGAAGCGGCTCCCATACCACCGGTCGCACGTTTCTTCGGCTTGTTCCTCAATCACATGAATGAGGTATTGGATGATGGGGCGCGTCTCCGGCCTTTCCCCCAGATAATGGAGAATGTTGGCGTTGACCACCGCGTCGAGGTCATTGGGCTTGCAGTCATTCAATTTGCACAAATGGTAAAGCTGCGGCAGCTTCAGGAGCTCGCGTAGAGCTATGCGCCAGTAAGACGTGTGCGTTGTCCACCGCCAGCGGGGCAGGACCCATGTGTAGAAAAGACCACGGGAATCGCGGTTGCCAAGCATCATGCTGGTATTGTCCGGCAAACAGATGCCATGCCTCTTGAGCAGGAAAGAAATGCAGGCGGTGTCATCAAGGTCAGGAGGAACATATCCCTGGGTAAGGGTCCAATAGCGCCATACACCGCCTTCTTCCATGGTGCTTGCCAGAAAGTAAATTGCTTTGCGCACAACCTCCTCTGCCTTTTCTGACTTTGTGAAATTGAGACAGTTTGCGATCAGAGCGGCAGGGAACGGCGATTGCTCCGGTTCGTACTCTTGTTCCAGGGGCGGATGAGTCGATCGAAACATCCGAAACCCGCCGGAAGGCAATTGCATGGCGTAGAGGAAATCGATGCCTTGTGCAATGGCCTGCTCTAAATCATTGTGACTGTTTGTGCGCGTAGACATACGGATTTCCACGGTGATGGGCCAATGAATTCACAAGGCCCAGCAGCTTAGCAGTGAACGAGGCAACCGGATCGGCGGGCACCACGGCCCTCACCGCCCTTCCCGCCGCAGTGCCGATGGACTCCCACTCCTCGCGCACGGCCCATGCGCGCTCCATTGCCTGGTCAAGTTCGTCTACTTTAGCGGCCTTCGCGACGAATCCGGTGCGGCCGTCTTCCACGACTTCGCAAGTCCCGCCCTCATTTGTGACAATTCCAAACCGGCCACACATCATGGCTTCGATCAGCGCCAGCGGTAAACCTTCGGTGCGCGAGGGCAGGACTAGCGCGTGATGTGTTTTCCAGATGGATTCAACGTCATTTACAAAACCTGGAAACTCGACCCTTTGCAGGGCCCAGCGCCGGGCAAGGTCGCGCAAGGCTTCGCCGTTGTGGCCTGCGCCGAAAAACGAAACGGACAGATTGCGATGTCTCCACGGCCCACGGGCCAACACATGCAAAAGAATGTCCTGCCCCTTTTCGCCGGTCTCCAGGCGCGCGACGCAAGCCAGCTTGATCGAATAGTGCTCGTTGCCCGGCCATGGCAGCGGGTTCCCCGGCACCAGAAAGGGATTGCGCACTATTTCCGCATTCATGAGCGTTTCACCGATTTGACATTCCGTGAGATGGAGGTTGTGCTGGGAGACAAAATAACAGCGTAAGGCGGCCTGAAAGGCGGAGCGCATCAAGATGCGGTCCTTATCCAAGGGCCAAAAATGGTCCGTGGCTTTCTGTGAAATGATGACGTACGGACGGCCGGAAATACGGCAAAGGTCGCTGTAATTGAGCCCGTCGAAATTTGCACCCTGGGAAACAACGATTAAATCGGGATTGAGATTCGCAAGATAAGCTCGCATCAGGGGCCGGATCGCTCTCTGCGCCGGGCCTCTTCCTGTTAAGCGGACCAGCGGTTTGGGCAGACGAATCCAGTGGGGCAGGCAGACTTGGTGCAAGTCGCGAATATGACAGCCCAGCGCGAGCAACCGGCAAATCTGTGGGTGGTCCGGGTCAACACAGGTTTTAAAGATAGTTACAGAATGCCCGCCTTCGGCCAGAATCGCAGCCGCGCCCGCCCACAGCTCTTCGCTTCCACCCCAGGGGTGTGTGCAGGAACTAAAAAAGACGAAACGCGACAAGACCACTCCTTGAGATAGGTTGCGGCTCTGGGCCACAAGCTTTCAGGTCAAAACCGCTGAAAACATTCTCCGGCGTCAAAATCGTTATGCTCTTTTCCGCAATCAGAAGGACTGAGGAGTCGCAGCCGGTCGTCTTTCGATATCGAGGCCATGTCAGTTCGCCAACAATGCAGCCCAAGGCCATTGCGCATGAGACAGCTGCGTAGTGGGTCGCTCGCCCGAGTTGCGCCCGGTCGCGGAGCAGCGCTTCTATGGTCCTACCCATAATCTCCAGCGGCTTGCATAGTAGCCTCATAACCTTCCGGGCCAGCTCTGACTTACGCAAGTCAGTGCTAATGGCCTCACTTCCGAGCTCGCGAATCAGGTGCTTGGAAACATTGCAGGCCCACCCAATCCGGTAGAAACTCTTAAAGGTGGCAGGTTGCCGGTAAGCAACGGAAGGAGCACTGAGATACGCGATGGTGTGCCCCGCCATTACGCAATCCAGAACGAAGGCCCGGTCTTCCGCGAACGCCAGGTCCCGGAAGGGAAGGCGAAGGGCCACCTCGCGCCGGACAATAGCGGCTGAATTGGAAAAACAGCAGATCTCATATACGTCTTCCCCGGACTTGCATCGTTGCACAAGCCTTTCCGTATCCAGTTGGCAATTGTGCTCCGCGAATATGTTGAATCGTGTTTTTTCTTGCCGGCAAACCTCGCCATCAGCGAGTTGCCGGCAGTAGGCGGCTGCCACACGGCGGTCCTCGATACCGTTGACCATGCAGCTCAACCAATCGTTTCCTTGCGGCCATGAGTGCGCAGAAAGCAGAACGATCAAGTCTCCGCGGCAGAGCTTGACTCCGACGTTGATTGCTCTTCCATAACCGAAAAGCAGTCGCGGAAACGTGAAGACTCTTGCGCCCATCGCCCTGGCCGCTTTGGCCGATCCATCGTCTGATTCGTTGTCGATCACTACAACTTCGAACGGGCGATCAAGCTCCTGGGTGCGCAGGCATTCCAAGAGCCGGCGAAGATCGCTCTCTTCGTTGAGGACCCTGATCAACACTGACACCAGGGATTGAGTGGGGCCGCTTAGATTCATGCCAGAGCAACGCGCCCCCATCTCTTGCGGGGCGCCTTTCGAATACAGCTAAAGAACCCTGCGCGTACTAAGCAAATCATAAGCGAGTTTCTCTTGGCGGTAAATCGTGAAATATTGAATCACAGCCATGTTTGGCTAAAACTAATATCGCTGATGGGAATGGTTATCTCTTCTACGCAACTCAACTATTAGAAAGCTCTAAATCTTGTTGCTTCTGTGGAACGTTCAAGCTATCTCAATCCACCATCTCCGTGCGCTGCACGAGCTTTTCGAGATTCAGGAATCCCGGCGGCATCATCGACGAGTCTCTGGCCTCCCACGGTCTGCCGGCCACGGCCGAAGAATTGCAGGGCGAGATCGATTCTTACGACGCGGCCATCGCCTATATCGACGATCAGATGGGCCAGCTCGTTGCGGAACTGAAGAAGCGGCGGCTCCTCGATAACACGTTGGTCGTGATCACTGCGGATCATGGCGAGTCTTTTGGTGAGCATGACTTGTTCATTCATGGAAGTAGCCTCTATCGTGTATGCTGGAGCCATGCGCTCATTGATTGGCCCGCAATTCCATTACATTCGAAACGAGAAGCTGGGCGAAGAACTCTACGACTGGCGCAACGACCCGGAAGAGCGCCATGATCTGGCGAAAAACAGCGAGTTCGGCGCCGTACTGCAGGCCTTCCGTGCCAGTCTCGAACATCATGGGATTCATGGCGGCGGTTGTGGACAGGATTGAGGCGGTAAGAGCCTGTAGCGTCATTGGGGAACAACACAGCTTTCGTGGACGGCATACAACCGACCCAGGCGTTTCGTTTTGACAGCAGGCTTCCAGGTCGCCGGTGATGACCGGCGCTTCACAAACCGTCTGGAGCGCCAAATTAGAAACGGCCTAAAATTATGGCCAGTCATGCTTTCTTTGCCAGCCTGCATAAGAAGGTGTTTATATTTCGCCATGGAATAAAAAGATTTCTAATATATCCGCAACAACAATATTTCGTAAATAGAGCGTTGAAGCTACCAAACCTATAAAACTTCTTTCCTTTCCATAAACAGCGGAGTAAGTTTATCTTTAGGTCTATTGCTTTTCTTGAGATCTATTTTTGTTCCTAGGCGAAATTAAGATAACAAGCCTGACGACCTAACTTGAGGACGTATTTGCTGATGCCTGATCGCAAATGGATAGCTGTAGCGATGATTGGAGCTCTCTTAATCTGCTGCTCTCGGCGACTCGATGGAAAGACTAGCAAGAGATTGACTGACAAGGGGCAGACCAAGAATGAGCAGTTGCAACAGACAGAGAAGGAGCGGACCAACGATGTCGAACAGCCCAGCCCCGGTCCGGCAAAGGCGCTACTCAAGGACCTGGCTCAAGACCAGATCGCGATTTGGGCCAGCCCGCTGAAAGTAAAGGGGCCTGAGCTTAAGTGGCTGGTGCCCTTCGCAGGTATCGCCACAGGATTGATCGTCACCGACCGGACTGCTTCACGCGAAGCCTCACGCGCACCCCGCGTAAATGCTGCCAACGCCTTTTCCGGGTCCGGTCTTGCTCTGGCCGGTGGCTCTACCGCAGGGCTTTACTTCCTGGGTTGGGCCAGGGGTGACAGGCTGATGCGCGAGACCGGTCTACTCGGGGGAGAAGCGATGGTGGATGGCCTGATCGTGGACGATGCGATCAAGTATGCCTTTCGGCGGCAGAGGCCGATCGAAGGCCCCGGTCGTGGCCGTTTTTTCCAGAGCGGAAGCCAGAATTCATTTCCTTCCGCGCATGCAACGCTCAGTTTTGCATTTGCCTCGGTGCTGGCCCACGAATACCCCGGATGGCTGACGCAAACGCTGGCCTATGGTGGCGCCTCGGCGATAAGCCTCGCCAGGGTAGCGGGGAAGCAGCACTTTCCTTCAGACATCCTGGTCGGAGGGACAATCGGCTACTTGGTTGGCCGTCAAGTCTACCGGGCGCATCACGATCAAGAGGCCGGCCACTCGCCTTATGGGACATTCGAAGAAGGGCCGCAGCCGCTTAACCTGAACAGTGCCGGCTCGGTCTACGTTCAACTTGACAGCTGGGTATACCCCGCAGTGGAACGTCTCATTGCTTTGGGCGTCATTCGCTGGCCGTTCCTGGGATTGCGGCCCTGGACGCGCACTGCCGTGGCGCAAATGCTGCTGGAGGGCGATCTGCCAGATTCACAGGAAGCATCGCTCTATGCTGCGCTCCGGGTCGAATTCGCGCAGGAGCTTGGCCTGGAAACTGGCGGTATCAACGAAAGCATCCGGGTTGAATCGCTGTATGTCAGAATCCAGCCAATTGGTGGAACTCCGCTCAATGACAGTTATCATTTTGGCCAGACGGTCATCAACGACTTCGGCCGGCCCTACCACCAGGGGCTGAATGTAGTTTCCGGCTTCACCAGCCGGGCGGAGTCTGGGCGGTTCTCTTTTTACGTTCGGGGCGAATACCAGCGCGCGGCGGGGGCTGCCGCCTATTCAGACAGCGTGCGTGGAGTGGTCGCCCAGGCCGATCTGAATCCCATACAGCCTGCGGCTCCTTTCGCAGGCGCCAACCGCTTTGCGTTGCTCGATGCCTACGTGGGTTTCACCGCCTTCGGCCATCAGATTTCGGTGGGCAAGCAAAACTTATGGTGGGGCGCTGGCGAGGGTGGGGCCTTGATTCTGAGTAATAATGCCGAACCTGTCTACATGCTTCGAGTGAGCCGCATCACGCCCTTGTATGTCACGGGTCTCTCCCGGCTGCTTGGACCACTGCGGTACGATCACTTCTTTGGGAAACTCTCAGGTCATCGTTTTCCCGCCGACCCTTTTATCTATGGCGACAAGATAAGCTTCCAGCCCACGGAAAACCTGGAGTTTGGCTTCTCCCGGACGGCAGTCTTCGCGGGACAAGGCAAGACTCCACTCACATTTGGAACATTCTGGAACAGCTTTACCAGTGTGACGGATACCGGCTTGGGCATCAAAGGAACACCCCGCGATCCAGGTGCGCGCCATGGTGCATTCGACTTCGCCTATCGCCTTCCCCTTTTGCGCAATTGGGTCACGCTGTACAGTGACTCGATAGTGCATGACGACGTTTCGCCGGTGGACGCGCCTCGAAGGGCGGCCATTGTTCCGGGGATTCATCTTTCTCATTTTCCCGCATTCCACAAACTCGATCTACGGGTTGAATCCGGCTATACGGATATTGGCCCGATTCGCGCGGACCAGTCGGGACGGTTCCTCTACTGGGAAGCCATCTATCATGACGCTTATCTGAACAAGAACAATTTGCTGGGAAGCTGGATCGGTCGTCAAGGCAAAGGTACGCAGATCTGGAGTAGCTACTGGTTGAATCCATTCAGCGTCATTCAGGTTTCATATCGCAACGGCAAAATCTCACCTCAGTTTGTCCCCGGAGGGGGGGCTCAAAACGATTTTTCCACGGGTGCGAGAGTGCGCATTAAGAAAGACCTGGAATTGTCGATGAACTTCCAATATGAACAATGGAATGTGCCGGCACTGGCTCCAGGTAGCAAGGCCGATTTTCTAGGATCGATGCAGCTCACATTTTGGCCGAAGAGCTGGGTCAAGGGCAGGTCTGGCCAGGCAGGAACCGTGAAATGACCAAAACGTTGTTAGCGCTGATGGCGATTGGTTTCCCTCTGAACGGCTTGGCGCAGACACTCTCTATTCCAGGGCCCTCAGGCACGCAGTGCATCGGAACAGACTGCAAGAGTTCGCCGAACGGCTCCAGTGAAAAGTCCGGACGCGGTTCCGCCCAGGATTCAGGCCCTGCTGCTCGCCCCTCGATACCGGCGCTCCAGAGATTTGAAGATCGAAACCTGCCCGATCTTGCGGCCCAGGCCCCGGGCGCAAATCCTGTTGCTGTTTCAAGAGTGCAGCAGTACCCAAAGACGGAGTTTCAGAAATATGTGCAGTCGGTATTGGGCATGGAGCTGCCCATTTTCGGGCGTGAGTTCTTCGAAAATGTTCCCACCACGTTCTCACCCGTGGACCGTGTTCCCGTGAAACTTGATTACGTGATCGGCCCAGGGGACCAGTTATTGGTCCGTGCATGGGGCAAAATCGACCTCGATGCCCGCGTCTTCGTGGACCGCACCGGACAGATTTACCTTCCTCGCGTGGGCGCGATCAATGTCGCTGGTGTTCGCTATGACCAGGTGAACGGCGTGATTCATTCGGCCATTGGCCGTTTCTTTAAAGACTTTGACGTCAACGTCAATATTGGCCAGCTTCGATCGATCCAGATCTTTGTGCTGGGGTACGCGCAACAGCCTGGTACCTATACGATAAGCTCGCTCAGCACACTGATGAATGCGCTATTCGAGTCCGGCGGGCCGGCCTCCAATGGTTCGATGCGCCATGTTCAACTGAAGAGAAACAATACTGTGGTCACCGACCTGGATGTATACGATCTGATACTGAAAGGCGACAGCACCGCGGATGCCGGCTTGCAGACCGGAGACGTGATTTACATTCCGCGAGTAGGGCCCCAGGTGGCCATATCGGGCAGCGTCCATCGCGCCGCAATTTATGAGTTACGCCAGTCGCCGCAGCTCAATGAACTTGTGGAAGATGCAGGCGGAATCACCAGTCTGGCCGGGACCAAGCGCGTCTCATTGGAACGTGTCAGGGAGCATGCGGAACGGACTTTCGATGAATTTGCCCTTGATTCCGCCAGCCTGCTGCGTGAATTGAAAGATGGTGACATTGTTCGTATCTATCCGGTTTCCCCGCGCATTGGGAACGCGGTTACTTTACGGGGCAATGTCGCCCAGCCCGGGCGTTACCTCTGGCATGAAGGCATGAAGGTTTCCGATCTGGTCCCCAGCCGTGACGCTCTGATTACACGGGGATACTGGAATGCCCGGAATAACATGGTCCGCCCAGGCAGAAACGATGATTTTTCAGCTTCCCGCACCGGGCCCTCTTCTGCAACGGGCGAACAGATGAGTGCGATGCCCAAAGGCCAAGCCGATACGCCATCAGCGCCAAAGGAGAAGGATCTGGAGGCGCGCCGCGAAGGCGAAGACCGAATCGGATTGAAACGTGATTCCCGTCTTGATTTCAGGCCAACCACCAGCCAGCCCGAGGAAGACCTGGCCGCTGATATCCGCCGTCGCGCTTCCGACATCAACTGGGAGTACGCAGTTGTTGAGCGCACCGACACTCGCGACCTGACCACCCAACTGGAACCTTTCAACCTGGGTAATGCCATCGATCAACCATTGTCGAAAGACAATCTGCGGCTGCTGCCCGGCGATGTCGTAACCATTTTTTCCCAGCGGGACATTCCGGTCTCGTCCGGGACCCGCGCCAAGTTTGTGCAGGTGGAAGGGGAAGTCAAAGCGCCCGGTTTGTATCGCGTAGGCCCCGCGGAAACACTGCGAGAGGTCGTGGTCCGCGCCGGCGGCTTGAGCTCCCATGCCTATCTCTACGGCTCGGAGTTGCATCGCGAATCAACGTTGAAAATCCAGCAGAAGCGGCAAGCAGAAATGATTGAACGCATGGAGCGGGAGTTGACGGCCGCCTCGACCGCCCACATCGGCTTGACGGCCGACGACCGGTCCGAAGAGAGGCTGCGCATCCAGGAGCAGCGCGATTTCATCGCCAAGCTCGCCCAGGTGCAGCCCTCGGGTAGAGTGGTCCTGGAACTCCGGCCCGCGGACTCCACGGTGGAAGACATTCCCGCGATGGTCCTCGAAGATGGCGACAAGTTCTTTGTCCCGGCCAAACTGGATACCATCGAAGTCTTTGGGGCGGTCTACAACGAGAGCGCCTTTCGCTTCAGGCGCGGGAAGCCCATTCCGGACTATTTGAGAAATGCTGGTGGATTGACCCGGGCCGCAGACAAGGGTCGTGAATTCGTCATTCGCGCCGACGGCACTGTCATCAGCCGTCAGCAGAATCGCGGCCTCATTGCCAACAGATTTGAGAGCATGAGACTGATGCCCGGCGATGCCATCGTGGTCCCTGCGCGCTTTAAAACAGCAGGCCTGCTGCGCGGGTTCCGTGACTGGTCGCAGATCTTCGCCCAGCTTGCGCTCGGAGCTGGAACCATCAGCCTCCTGGCGAGATAGGAGTCGAATGAAAAACGATGGCGGATCCCGGACGGCTACCTTGATCGATGACAGCCCGTTTGAGGAACTGGGCCAGGGCCGCGACTTCACTTTGCTGGAAATTGTGACCACCTTGGCTTTGCGGAAGCGTTTCATCGCCAAGGTCACTTTGGGCGCAACCTTGGTGGGCTGCCTCGGCGCTGTTCTCATGCCCTATCGCTACACCGCGGTCACAAAAATCCTGCCGCCCCAGCAGTCGCAATCATCCGCCGTGGCCTTGTTGAATTCTCTCGGCAACAATCCGATCGGGGCGCTGGCGGCCACTGCCGGCAAAGACCTTGGAATCAAGAATCCAGCCGAACTCTATCTGGGCATTCTAAAGACCCGGCCCATTGCCGATGCTCTTATTCACCGCTTCAATCTGCAAAAGGTCTACCGTGCCCGGGACATGACCGGAGCCCGCCATGACCTCGCCGCCCATACCGACATGGTCGTGCAGAAGGAAGGCTTGATCAGCGTATCGGTCCAAGACAGAGACAAGAAGCTCGCAGCGGACCTGGCCAATGGGTATATCGCCGAAGTGCGCGAACTCACTAAGGGGTTGGCGTTCACCGAGGCATCTCAGCGGCGCCTCTTTTATGAAGAGCAGCTCAAGGCGGCGAAAGACGAATTAATCGACGCCGAGGCCGGGTTTAAGCAGTCTCAGGAAAAGAACGGCATCCTGCAGGTCGATGCCCAGGCCAAAGTGTTAATTGAAGGCGTGGGCGCCCTCCGCGCCCACTTGGTCGCCAAGCAGGTGGAACTGGAGGCTTTGCGCTCCTACGCCACCGACCAGAATCCTGAAGTGGCCATCATCCAACGCGAACTGGCTGGGTTGCAGTCGGAATTGCACCGTCTAGAGAAGCAGGGCAGTGGGTCCGATATCTATGAACTGTCGCTGAAGAACGCCCCGGAAGCCGGCCTCGCCTATCTGCGGGCATTGAGAGAAGTAAAGTATCGCGAAGCGCTCTTTGAGTTGCTGACTAAGCAATACGCGGCGGCCAGGCTGGATGAAGCACGGGACGCTCCGTTGGTCCAGATCGTAGAGCTGGCCATCGAACCTGAACGCTGCAGTTTTCCTCATCCGGCGTTATTGGTCCCGCTGTTTTCAGGATTAGGTTTTCTGGTTGCCTGTTTGCTCATCACCATCACTATGGCAGTGGCCCGGGCCCGTGCAGATCCCAGACAGGCGGAAAATCTAAGGGCGCTGCGCGCGGCCATATTCGGGAGATGAAGTTTGGGAAATGAGGTTCGGGAAATGCAGCTATTTCCGTTGCGCGTGCGAACGGGCGTTGATTCGTGGTCCTTTTGTCGCGCCCCGGCTTCGGCCTTACTAATCTGACTGAGGAGTGATTGTGTTTCTCGCGATTTGGGCGGTCAGCCTCGAATATGCAGATGCTGCTTGTGGGTTTATTAAGAATGATAGAACTAGTGAATGAGAATCCATTAAGTCACATATTGATATAGATTACTTGCTATGCTATGTTATAGTTATGTAAACCATAGTCATTTGTAGAAGGAACAGATAAATGAGGATTCTCGTCCTTGGTGGTGATGGTTACTGTGGATGGCCTACTGCACTGTATCTTTCCGATAGAGGGCATAAAGTTGCAATCGGCGATAGCTTTATCCGCCGCCTATGGGATCATGAAATAGGAGCAACCACGCTTACCGGCATAGCGCCCTTCCCGGAGCGGCTGCGTTCCTGGAACCGGCTTACCGGAAGGACCATCGAGCCGTTTATTGGCGATGTTACCGACTATGAATTTTTGAGCTCGGTCTTCAAACTTTTCATGCCTGAGGCTGTAGTCCATTTTGCGGAACAGCGTGCTGCTCCGTACTCAATGATTGACCGGCAACATGCGGTCTTCACGCAGGTCAATAACGTGGTGGGCACTCTCAATGTGCTCTTTGCAATCCGGGAATTCCAGCCCGAATGCCATCTGGTGAAGCTCGGTACGATGGGCGAGTATGGAACGCCGAACATCGATATCGAAGAAGGCTTCCTCAAAGTCCAGCACAACGGACGTGAAGACGTTCTGCCATTTCCGAAACAACCTGGGTCTTTTTACCATCTCTCCAAGGTCCATGATAGCCACAATATAGCTTTCTGCTGCAAGATCTGGGGCGTGCGGGCGACCGACTTGAACCAAGGAATCGTCTATGGCACAGTGACCGATGAAGCGGCCCTCAGTCAGTCTCTGATCAACCGCTTTGATTACGATGAAGTGTTTGGCACCGCCCTCAACCGCTTCTGCGTGCAGGCTGCCATTGGTCACCCCATTACCGTTTATGGCCGGGGCGGGCAGACGCGCGGGTTTCTGGATATACGTGACACCGTCCGCTGCATTGAACTCGCCTGTTTGCATCCAGCGGAGCGCGGCGAATACCGGGTTTTTAACCAGTTCACGGAACAGTTCTCGGTTTTGCAGTTGGCGCGGATGGTGCAAGCGGCGGGCAAGAAGCTGGGACTCGCCGTGACCATCGATCATCTGCCTGATCCGCGGGTTGAAGCCGAGGCCCATTACTATAACGCCAGACACACCAAGTTGGCGGATTTAGGTCTTGATCCGCATCTGCTCTCCACGGCGCTGATCGATTCGTTGTTGAACATCGCTATCGAATACCGCGACAGGATTGACACGTCGTTGCTGTTGCCCCGCATCGACTGGAGAAAGGGCCGCAATGATCGAAGGCCGGGGCTGGCCATGGCTGTGGCAGCCGCCGGGAATGGCCATGCTTGGAAGTGAAAGACCTGCGTCCGTAGCTGGATTGTGCCAGCGGACTTGCGGAAGATGAGTGTGATCGGCCCTGAGTTCTCGCCATGGAAATCACTGTGCCCGATATTTCGATTATCGTCGTGAATTACAACACGATGAATTTATTGCGGGATTGCCTTGTTTCTCTTTTCCAGACCGATGGACGCCAGTGCGAGGTGATCGTCGTGGACAATGCTTCCGATGACGGGAGCGCCGCAATGGTGGAGCAGGAGTTTCCTTCCGTCCTGCTGGTGCGTAACCGGCAAAACCTCGGTTTCTCGAAGGCCAATAACCAGGGCATGCGCCTGGCCAGGGGAAGATATTTCTTGCTGCTCAACAGCGATACCGTTGTGCGCGCCGGCGCGCTGGAGATCATGGCCGGGTTCATGGCAGTGCATGCTGCGGCCGGCGCCGTTAGCTGCCGGTTGTTAAACGCCGACGGTTCGATCCAGGCCAGCATCAGCCACCGCCCCGGACCAGTATTGTTGCTGCTGCGGCTGCTCGGTGTTTCCAAGCTGGTTTCCGGTGACCGCGCCCGGCGCCGCCTGGCGCGGATGGGCGGCTTCTTCCTGGGAAGGACAATTGGCTCTTACCTTGCGCCCTACAACACGCGTGATGTTCCCCTGGAAGTGGGAAATATTTCCGGCGCCTGTCTGATGTTGCGCCGGGAGGCGGTGGAACAGGTCGGCTTTCTGGATGAAGGGTTCTTCATGTACTTCGAAGACATGGACTACTGCCTCCGGCTTCAGGACGCCGGATGGAAGATGTATTATCTGCCGCAAGGCGAAGTCGTCCATTTGGTAGGTATGAGTTCCGGCGGACGCATGAGGAACTACAGCACCCACTCTTACCGGGCACTGTTTCACTTCTATAAAAAGCATTTTTCGAATCCAATGGTGGCCGTTGTCCGCTGCATGGTCGTTGCTGCCTTGAGCGTGCGATGGGTGTGCAATTGGATACAAAGCAAGTTCTCGAAAGAGTCCGTGTATCGGCAGAACCAAATTGATCTCCAGAAAGTGATCCGTGTTTGTTTCGAACAAACCAAATGATTGGATGGGAGATTTGGAACGGTTGGCTTTGATCATCACGTTCGCGCTGCTTGCCTATACATGGGCGGGCTATCCTCTGCTGCTATGGCTCTTGAGGGCCCTGTTTGCGCGGCCAGTGGCCCGCGCCCAACTTGCGGTTCTGCCCAGGGTCTCGATCATCCTGGCGGTGCGCAACGAGGAAGGACAAATTGCCGCCAAGCTGACCGACTGCGCTGACCTCGATTGTCCCGCAGATTGTTTGGAAATCCTGGTCGTCTCCGATGACTCCAGCGATCGGACCGTCGAGATTGCAGGCGGCTTTGTAAACCACGACCACCGCATAACAGTGCTGGCCAGTCAGGGCAGACTGGGTAAGAGCGGAGCGCAAAATCTGGCGGTTGAAAGAGCGGCCGGCGATGTCCTATTTTTTACCGATGCGGATACCCGCATGCGCCCCGATACCTTGAAGCTCATCCTAGAGAATTTTGCCGATCCGCGTGTTGGTCTGGTGACTGCCAACGTCCATTTAGGGCAGCCGCGTGGCGTGGTTGCCGAGGGGCAGGGAATCTACTGGCGATTCGAGCTTTTCCTGCGCCAGATGGAATCCGGCCTCGGCATTTTGGCAACGGGTAGTGGACAGTTGTTGATGATGCGGAGGGAACTCTATCGCGCCCTTCCGGCAATGTACGGCGACGATTGTGTGCTGCCGGTCGAAGTTCGCTTGCAAGGGTTTCGGGTCGTGCAGGACACTCGCGTAATCGTATATGACACCATGCCTCACAGCATCGGTGGCGAGCTGCGGGCCCGCATCAGGATCACCGCCCGCAACTGGGCGGGAACACTGGCCCGGCCTGCAATCCTGAATCCGTTCCGATTCCCTCTGACTTCCTGGGCGCTGATTTCCCACAAGCTGCTGCGTTGGATGACCCCCTTCTTCCTGGCCTTATTTCTAGTCGCCAATCTTCGGCTGGCGGTGCGCGGGCAATGGGTGGCGCTGTGCGTTTTTCAAATCGCTTTTTATCTGGCCGCCAGTGTTGGATGGCTGCGGGCCCGCAAGGGCGAGCCCGCATGGGTATTCGGATATCCATTCGCCTTTTGCCTGGCCAACGTCGGTTTCTTCCTGGGCATAGTGAAAGTGATTCGCGGACAAAAGATCGTCGGCTACTAAAGCATCGTGATCAAACATGCAACAGATCGGCTCTCGCTCCCCACATCGGCAGATGCTGAGCATGAGCGGGTGCGCGCTGTGTATGAGCGCCGCCGGCTGTCGATCCCAGTAGGGCGCTATGCCCGCATCGATCCTTTTACCCTGTGCAGCACGCATGAACGCGAAGAAGGGATGGCTTCGCTGTTTCGCTCCGAGGGAGTGGCCTCGCTCACTGGTTTGAGGATTCTGGACGTAGGTTGCGGTCAGGGAGCCATGATGCGGCAACTGCTCGAATACGGCGCTGCTCCGGAGTTGCTGGTTGGCCTTGACCTGCTTGAGGAAAAAGTCTCAGGGGCACAGCGTCTCGCGCCTCATCTGCAAGCGATTTGCGGGTCAGCAGACTCTTTGCCGTTTCCGGATTCCAGCTTTGATCTGGTGCTCCAGTTCACCCTTTTTACTTCCATTCTCAATCAGGAAGTAAAGAGCGCCATGGCCGCTGAGATGACCCGGGTGCTGGCTCCAGGAGGACGCATCCTCTGGTACGACTTCAGTTTCAATAATCCACGGAACCCGGATGTGCGTGGGATCGGCAAACGTGAAATTCGCGGTCTGTTTCCGGGACTGCCGATGAAGATCAGGCGTGTCACGCTTGCTCCGCCGATCGGCAGAGCAGTAGCGCCATTCTCCACCGTGTTGTACTGGTTACTGTCCCGCGTGCGTCCGTTGTGTACGCATCTTTTATGTTTGTTGCGGAAGCCGGGTCAAGGAGCTGGATGATGAATGGACCGCTTGGACAGACCATGAGTCAAAAATCAGACGTGATGACAGTGCCCTTTCATGTGGCCGCCGTCGGCGAGCAGGAAGCCCAGGCGGCGGCTGACGTAATCCGTTCAGGCTGGCTGACCATGGGGCCGCGGACCTTCGAGTTTGAACGGCAGTTTGCAGCGTATGTCGGAGCGCCCCAGGCAATTGCGGTCTCTTCGGGCACGGCTGCGCTTCACCTTGCGTTGGAGGCGGCCGGGATTGCGGCCCAGGACGAAGTCCTGCTGCCGACCACAACTTTTACGGCCACCGCCGAGGCCGTTTGCTATCTGGGCGCCAGGCCGGTGCTCGTCGATGTGGAACCAGCTTCAATGAATCTTGACCCGGCGGATGCTGCCCGGCGCATCACTTCACGATCTAAGGCAATCATTCCCGTGCATCTGGCCGGAGTCCCTTGTGAAATGGAGCAGATACAGGACCTGGCATCGCTGTATGGATTGCAGGTGATTGAGGATGCCGCGCACTCTCTGCCCGCTTCCTACCGGGGCACACCCATTGGTGCTCTGAGCGAGATTACCGCGTTCAGCTTTTATGCAACCAAAACGCTCACTACCGGTGAAGGAGGCATGCTGACCACCGCCAATGCCAAAATTGCCGATCGCATGAGGACCATGCGGCTGCACGGAATTGAACGTGAGGCATGGAACCGCTATAGGGCCGATGGCGCGTGGTTTTATCGGGTGCTCGACGCCGGCTTTAAGTACAACATGACAGATATCCAGGCAGCCATTGGCCTGGTTCAGCTTAGTAAATGTGACGACCTGTTGGCAGCACGGCAGAACATTGCTGAACTCTATACTGCGGCCTTTTCCCGCCTGCCGGCCCTCCAGCCGCCGGAAGTCTACGCCGACCGTAAGAGCTCATGGCACCTTTACGTTCTGCGGTTACGGCTGGAGCGGCTCTCCATTGATCGAGATGCTTTTGTCTCGGAGTTGAAACGCCGGGGTATCGGGACTAGCGTTCATTTCATTCCGCTTCACTTGCACCCCTTTTATCGGAACAGCTTCGGCTACCGGCCAGGAGACTTTCCCCAGGCGGAAGCCGAATACGCGCGTGCTTTTTCTTTGCCCATCTTTCCCACTATGACCCGTGCGGAGGTGGAGGCGGTCATAGGGTCGGTTTCCGAGATAGCGCATTCTTTTACCCGCTGATGCATGAATGGATTGGAGTAGCTTGCAAACTGAATTGACACTTTACCGCCGATATGGCAAACGGGTCCTGGATGTCGCTGGGGCTGCGGCCGGGCTTCTGTTGCTTGCGCCGCTGTTGCTGCTGGTTGCACTGGCGGTGAAATGTGGCCCACGCGGGCCGGTGTTCTTCCGCCAGATGCGCGTAGGCCGAGGCGGAAAGCTCTTCACGATCTGGAAATTCAGGTCCATGGTCGCTGGAGCTGACGGCCTGGGGCCATGCATTACCGCGTCGGATGACCAGCGCATAACAGGCATCGGCAAGTGGCTTCGGCGGCGGAAGCTGGACGAACTGCCCCAGCTATGGAATGTGTTGAAAGGCGATATGAGCCTGGTAGGGCCGAGGCCGGAGCTACCGGTCTATGTGCGCGGCTATTCGAACGTGCAGAGGCAGATTTTTTCGGTACGTCCTGGAATCACGGACCCGGCTACGCTTAGGTACCGCGATGAGGAAGAGGCATTGACCGCAGCGTCTGACCGTGAGCTGCTCTACACAGAACGGATATTGCCAGACAAACTTAGATTGAACCTTGAATACATACAACTTATATCGCTGCGTTTTGATCTGGCTATCATTTTCTCAACCTTGCGGACCATACCCCGAAGCCTCGGTCCGAAGACCAGTATTGCAGAAGTCCACGCGCAGCCGGCTTCTCGCCGGGAGAGGGAAGAAGCATCACCGCGCCCCCAGAATGATTTGCCGGCAGATGCGGTTTATTCGAAGGAAAGGCGTTAAGGAGTGTCGATGCCGTATGACCCGTATTCCCGCCTCAACCAACAGACGCTAGATGCTGTGGTTGTAGGAGGGGCATTTTATTTTGCTTGTCTGATTGGCTACGGAGGCAGGGTCCCGCTGGGTGGTGACAAGGTCATGGCCGCAGGGATGGCCCTGGTCGTGGGCCGATTGATCGCAAACTACTTGTTTGGCCTCCACCACCTTCAATGGCGGTATATCGGCCTCCGCGACTTATTCCGCGTCTCCCAATCCTATGTGGCTTTTTCCTGCCTGCTTGTGGTATTTCAGGTCGTTTTCCCGGTCTATGCCATGGTGCGAATTCCTGTGAACGTGATTGCGGCCGAGTTGCTGCTATCGTTGTTCGCAGCCATGGGCGTCCGGGTCTTGCGCCGCTCTATTTACGAGACTCAATCCCGGCGGCTGGATTCACCGAAGAAAGGCGAGGGCCGCCGGCTGTTGTTGATCGGGGCCGGTATGATTGGGGCCAATGTTGCCAGGGAAATGGCGGCCGGCTCTGCGGTCCATATAGTGGGCTTTCTGGACGATGATCCGCGTAAACTGGGCGCGGTGATCGGCGGCGTCATTGTGCTCGGCCCAACGGCCCTTCTGCCCGAAATCGTGCGCACGCAAAAGGTGGACTCGGTTTTGATCTGCATTTCTCCGGCAGCCAGGGGATCTGTCGATCGCTTAGTGGCCTTGCTCGATACCTTGCCCGTCACCAGTAAGTTTCTTCCCAGCATTACGGAAATCCTTAGTGCCAAGGACGATCTTCCTTTGGGGCGCAATGGTCTGAAGAGCAATGGACATGGTGCGCAATGCGTTGTGCCGCTGGGCGTTGTCGAAAGCCGCGCGGAAATCCGGAATAAGACGATTCTGATTACCGGTGGCGCGGGTTTTATTGGTTCAGCCCTCGGCGAGCGGCTAGTGGCGGACAACGAAATCATTCTCTTTGACCGCTTTTTCAGTGATCAACCTGTGACCTTTACGTCGCTGTATGGTGACCCCAGGGTGCGCAAGATTGAGGGAGATATCCTGGATGGAAAAGCACTTGCCGATCTCGCGCACAACGCTGACATCGTAGTCCACGCCGCGGCCATGGTGGGCGTGGGGCGCGTATGCAATTATCCGCGCGAGACCCTGGAGACTAATTTCGTCGGAACGTTGCAAATATTAAAGGCCGTGGAGAAGAGTCGGCGGTTGGAACGCTTTATTTACTTTTCAACCAGCGAAGTCTTCGGTGTGAACTCCTTCCGGGCCAATGAAGATACTCCGATGGCCATCGGACCGGCGGCCGAGGCGCGCTGGAGCTACGCCATTGCCAAATTGGCGGGCGAACACCTGGTCAATGCCTATCATCGTCAGGCCAATTTGCCGGTAGTGACTGTGCGTCCGTTCAATGTCTTTGGACCACGAAGGCTCGGGTCTCATGCGATCTTAAGTTTCATTCTCAATTCGCTGCAGGGAAACGCCATTGAAGTGCATGGCGATGGATCGCAGATTCGTTCCTGGTGTTACATTACAGATTTTTGCGACGCGCTGATCGAAATGATGGCCCGGCCTGCGGCCGTGGGGGAGGACTTTAATATTGGAAATCCCAACAACACCGTCACCATCTATGATCTGGCGCGCATGGTGCTGGAGGCGACCGGCCAAACGGTCCCCGTCGTGCTCACCGATTCGCCATGCCCCGACATTGGAATACGTGTTCCGTCGCTGCAAAAGGCCCGCCAGATTCTCAATTACCAACCCGTCTGCGACCTGCGCCGGGGACTGAAATTAACGGCGGATTGGTACCGGCAAAACCTCGGCTTTTTCGAAATGAGACAGGCAAGCGGACCTAATGCCGTGACCGGCAATATCGGTAATGCCGCCATAAACGCAAGCTCGCAGTTCCGATCACCCGATCTCCTGATCGCCAGATCGCCCGATCCGCGATGATTCCTGAATCTCCCGGTCGCTGTATTAGGTACTAGGGCGTCGGCAATCGCATGGGGCTTGGAAGTCATGGACCACTCAGTTCAACAGCCGGAATGTGACGCGAACGACTACCGGGTCGTAGTCACGGCGCTCTGCATCCTGGTTCTTATCGTGGCAATGCTTCTGGTGCAAGTCAGCGCCGCCGGCGAAGAGGGAACGGTCTACTATGGGTTGAGCTTGGTCATGCTCTTGGGTTCTTTGGTTTTCCTGCTTCGGCCGTTTGTCAGTCTCACCCTTGTGCTTGTTTACCTCATCAGCCCACTCCCAGCCCTTCTGGATCTGAAGTACTCCGCTGCTATCACGGCCCTGATGATAGGAAACTGCGCGGCGGGCAGTCTGCTGGCCGCAGGTTTCAGGGTCCCGTTGGAGGGACGTGTTCTGCGCGCTTTGATGTTGGTAGGCTGCCTGGCGTGTTTCACCGGGGCCTATGGGGCGTGGAGAGGTAATCAAGCTTCGTTGCTGCTCGGCGATGTCTACCAACTGGGCGAGTTTGCGGCAATGTTTTTTCTGGCAAGGAATCTGGTGAAAAGCGAGCGGCAGTTCCGTGCGCTGGCGAACGTCATCGTAGGCGCCACCGTGTCCGTGGCCGTGCTCCAAATCGCTGATGCTTTGCGGGGAGCGAGTTATCTGCCCCGCCTGGAACAACACGGCATTAACATCGCAAGGACCATCAGCATGACTGCCCCGATCTCCTTCGTCGTGTTGTTGGCCATGCTCGCCGTAGCCAAGCACAAGAAATGGATACTGGCAGGCATGGGCATCCTGGCCGTCAATCTGCTTGGGAGCTTTACTCGTGGCTTATGGCTGGCCACGGCTGCATCCTCGGTCTTTTTGCTCATCCTTCAGGGTGGCAAGTTCAGGCGCACGGTCCTCAGATATGTATTTACTGCTTGTGTGGTTGCGGCCCCGCTTCTCTATGTGACTGGCCTGGGATCGATTATTGGCGACCGCATTGGCTATAGCGCCCAACAATTCCGCAGCGCCTCGGAAGAGGACCAGAACCTTTCCGGCAGAAGGCTGCTCGAGTACATTTTGGTCCTACCCCGCATTGCCGAGCACCCCATCATGGGCAGCGGACTGGGCGCGACGTTTGCCATCGCCGGCGACGCCGTCATTGGGGGAGCGAAAGGCGAGCAAATTGATTTTCACTACATTCATGATCTTTATCTGGCGATTGCCTACCGGCTGGGCATTCCGGCCTTGCTGATATTATTCATTTCCCTGTGGAAGTATTTCCGGCGGGCCATCGACAAACTAAGAAAGCCCGGACTGTCGCCCGAGAGCGCCGCCTTGATGGCTGGTCTGATCGCTGCCGTCTTCGGTGAAGTTGTGCTGTCTTTGACTTCGCCCACACTCCTGAATCATCCGACGGCAGGATTATCGGCGTGCATGATGGCGGTGACCACTGCAAAATTCCGCAGGAAGGCGCGAGTGAATGACCCGGGTCCGCAAGATGTGAGTGAATTCGGAAGCTCCTGATACAAGCCGATGGAACGCTTTACGGCGGGCGCCAATAGGCCGGCAGGATTTTCTACTTCAGATTTTTATGATGAGCCCTTGTCCGGTAGGGAGGGCCAAAATGTTGAAATCTAATTCCTGGGCCAGGGCATCAAAGGCGTTCTTCTGGCGCATGTAGGCCGGACCGCCGCCATAATCATCCAGCAGGACCACCGCTCCAGGGACCAGCCGGGGCCAGAGCTGTCGAACGGCGGCCAGCTCTGGCTCGGCGGAGTTCATGTCAATCGATAGAAATGCGAGTTGATGGGCATCGATGAAGCAGAGTGTATCGGGCACCACGCC
>Ga0210403_10001424_pt1 | contig 22718 bp, 17 predicted proteins | sample IncBWC19MmetaG_FD_150863 | JGI IMG/M metagenome (GOLD analysis project Ga0210403, IMG submission 150863) | Forest soil microbial communities from Barre Woods Harvard Forest LTER site, Petersham, Massachusetts, United States - Inc-BW-C-19-M | ecosystem: Environmental > Terrestrial > Soil >... | reverse complement strand
TGACGTTCGAGATCCACATGGCGGTCGTTCAGAACTGCGGTAATCTGCCCTACGATCTCACCGGCCGTCAGGTTGCGCTTCACGCCCAACAGAGCCGTCAGGCAGAACCGGCAGTTTACGGCGCAGCCTACCTGGCTGGAAACACAGATCGTGGCGCGCTTCCAGTCGCTGTCATCGGCGTCGGTGCCGTCCCCGGCTTCACCGCCATCGCCTTCGGGCATCCACACGGTCTCTACGGTCTCGCCGTCGGGCATGGCGATCAGATAGCGGATGGAGCCGTCGGTGGATTCAAAGCTCCGGGCAACCGCCGGGGCCGCTACCTCCAGCCCTTCTCCCTGCAGGGCGCTCAGGAAAGGGCGAGGTAGAGTTGAGATCACGTCGAGCCGGGGAAGCCGTTGCGGATAAAGCGCATCAAAAAGCTGGCGTCCACGGTACTCAGGCTGGCCGTAGCGCTGTACAAGCGCCGTAAGCTCTTGTAAATCAAGGCCTAAGAGGCCGGTTTGGGGGGGCGTCGGCATGGTTGTTGGGTTGCCATTCAATTCTACAGCCATACCGCCGGCAGGGGGCTCTCAAGTGGCCCTCCTCGCAAAGTGCTCATTAATAAGGCACATAGAGATTCCCCCATGTCCGCCTGAGTGTGTGAGAATCATAGTTAACCTGATGACCAGCCCAGTCATGAATAAAGCGATCAACGAACCTCGCAATATACGCCGCGAAATCTTGCCCAATGGGCTGACTCTGCTCACGGAAGAGATGACGCATCTGCGCTCCATCTCCATCGGTATCTGGATGAAATCCGGGTCACGGGATGAGTCCCCGGAGATCAATGGGATCTCACACTTTGTGGAGCACATGTTGTTCAAGGGCACCACCTCGCGCTCTGCCCAGCAGATTGCCCGGCAGGTCGATTCCATCGGCGGCAACATGGACGCCTTCACCGGCAAAGAGGTCATCTGCTTCAACATCAAGGTACTGGATGAACACCTGCCCACGGCCGTCGACATTCTCAGCGATCTGGTGCTCAACCCGGTCTTCGAGCCCAAGGACATCAGCCGCGAAAAAGGCGTGATCCTCGAAGAGATCAAGATGGATGAAGACAATCCGGATTACCTGATCCACGAGATTTTCACGCAGAATTTCTGGACCGACCATCCGCTGAGCAAGCCGATCCTGGGGACCAAGGAAACCGTCCGCTCATTTGAGCAGGAAAAGCTGTTTGACTTCTACCATCAGCGCTTTGTGCCCAACAATATCATCATCTCGGCGGCCGGCAACCTGAACCACCAGCGTTTTGTCGATCTGATCAAACAGCATTTCTCCGGCCTCAGCCGGGCTTCCAATGGGTTCCACCAGCAGGCCCCGGCAGTCACGCCGCGCATCGTCACCCGCAACAAGAAATCGCTGGAGCAGGTACAGCTTTGCATCGGTGTCCCCTCGCACCCCATCTCTCACGAGAAACGCTATGTGTCGTATGTAATGAATACGGTCCTCGGCGGGGGCATGAGTTCGCGGCTGTTTCAGAAAGTCCGGGAAGAGCAAGGACTGGTCTACTCTATCTACAGCGACCTGAACCCGTATCGCGATACCGGCTGCCTGATGGTGAATGCCGGCACATCCCTGGAATCAACACCTAAAGTGGTGGATTCAGTGCTGCACGAATTCCGCGAGCTCAAGAACACACCCATTCCCGAAGAAGAGCTGCGCCGCGCCAAAGACCAGCTCAAAGGCAACCTGATGCTGGGCCTGGAATCGAGCACCTCGAGAATGTCAAACCTCGCCCGCCAGGAAATGTATTTCGAGCGCTTCTTCACCCTTGATGAAACCATCGATCAGATCGAAGCGGTGAGTGGCGAAGAAATTTCAGGCATGGCCAATCAACTGTTCCAGACCGACAAAGTCGCCATCACCGCCCTCGGCAATCTCGATGGACTGGAGTTGTCGCGGGAAGAACTCGTTTGTTAGAAGCAGTTGGCAGTTAGCATCTGGCAGTTAGCATTCAGTACTCAGTACTCAGCACTCAGCATTCAGCCCTGAAAGGTTCTTCGTTCCAGATTCCTTCAATTCCCTTCTGGTTTTTAGTTCGTGTTCATCCGCCTTAATTCGTGTTCATTCGTGTTAATTCGTGGCCAAATTGGTTTTCCCTGCACAACGGAAATGTGTCATGGCTGAGTGCTGAGTGCTGAATGCCTTTTCCATCTCCTTACCTCTCGACAACGCTTTCCAGCACATTAAAGAACTCCGGGAACGAAATCCTCGCGGCATCTGCGCCGTGGATTACGCTTTCGCCTTCCGCGCGCAGGGCGGCCACCGAGAACGCCATGGCAATGCGATGATCGCCGGTAGAATCGATTTCTGCGCCATGCAACTTCTGGTTTCCAGGGACGCGCAATCCGTCTTCCCGCTCTTCGCATTCTGCTCCCATGGCGCGCAGATTGCGGGCCACGGCGGCGATGCGGTCCGATTCTTTCACGCGCAACTCTTTGGCATCGCGAATCTCGACTCCCTGGGCCGTAAAAGGCGCAATCGCGGCCAGCACCGGCAGCTCATCGATCAGGGCCACGGATTGTCCGCCGGCAATCGTTGTTCCCTTCAGTGGGCCATGTTCAAGCTTTACCGTGCCTACGAGCTCTCCGTGATGTTCTTCGAGATTGATCACCGAGATGCGCGCCCCCAGGGCGGTCATCACGTCGAGCAGAGAAGCCCGCGTGGGGTTGTGCAGCAGGTTTTCAATCACCAGGTTGGAATCGGGAAAGAGCGCGGCGGCGCACAGGAAGAAAGCGGCAGAGGAAATATCGCCGGGCACATAGGCTTCAATGGCCTTCAGTTTTTGCCCACCGCGAATGGTCACCCGGTTGCGCTGGCGCGCCAGCTCTACACCAAAGGCGCGCAACGCCTGTTCGGAGTGATCGCGCGTTCGGAAAGGCTCTTCCACCGCGGTTTCGCCCTCAGCCAGCAGGCCGCCAAAGAGCACCGCGGACTTTACCTGCGCACTGGCTACCGGGGTAGTGTAGTCAATCGCATGGAGGCGGCCGCCCCGCACCCGCAGCGGTGGACGATCACCCATGCCGGCGCTGATCTCGGCGCCCATTTGCCGCAGCGGAACCATCACCCGCGCCATCGGACGCCGCGATAGTGATTCGTCGCCATGCAGCGAGCACTCAAAATCGTGCCCAGCCAGCAGGCCGCACATCATGCGCATGGTGGAGCCGGAGTTGCCACAATCGAGGCTTTCCGCAGGAGGCGCGAATTCCGAACGCCCTTCGATCTCGGTCATGCCGTCAGCGGTCTTGCGCACCGTACAACCGAGTTGCTGTATGCAACTGAGAGTGCTGGCACAATCGGCCCCGGTGGAAAAATTACTCAGCCGGGTAACGCCTTCCGCCAGGCCTCCCAACATGGCGTAACGGTGTGAAATGGATTTGTCGCCAGGCAGCCGGATGGCGCCCAGAATATTCTTTGCTGGCCGGATGATCAATGAGGAGACTCCCTGTGACTCACAGCAAGTTAGCCACGAATTTACACAAATCAACACGAATTGCAACCAGAACCAGGAACCATATTTATCCCAAATCTGGCTGCACTGATTTTGTGTTGTTTAATTCCGTGTTCTTTGATCTTAATTGATCTTCATTCGTGTTGATTCGTGTTCATTCGTGGCCAATCGCCTTACCGGTAATAGCCTTTGCGCACGTTGACGATCAGCTTCCCTTCGCGCAGGCGAATCTCCGGGGCAATTTCCAGCTTCAGTTCATGGAACCGGCCAGTGGCCGCATCGGCGGGTGGATGATATCCCAGGGCATAGCGCGTCCTGATCTGGTCGATCAGATCGGCCAGCCGTGCGCCGGCCCGGCTGGGACTCCAGGATTCCAGCACTTGGCCTCCGGTTTGCTCCGTGTAGCGGTACACATCGCCCGGTGGATACCGTCGGCGGCCCAACCTATGCATCGGGTCGTTCAAGTTGTGCATGAATTCCCGCTCAGAGATGTCGCTGCGCAACAGCAGGGTGTAAACCACAACGCCATCTCTAAATAGCTCTTCCAATGCTTCGGCTTCACTGTGTAACCCACTGATTGGAATACTCTTATGGTATTTATATTGCAATTCTTCAGACGGAAGATTGGGGATATTATCGGTCAGCCAGATGACGATCCGCCGCCTTCCGTTGGCGGCCTGGGCAGCCTGGGAGGCCGCCTGGAATAGCCCTTCGTTGAAGAACGCCGCTTCCGGGCTCTCCAGCCGGCTGGCCCGTTCGATGGCAGCTTCGATCCGGTGGTGGTCGGTGGTGAACCCTTGCAGCAGTTGTGTGGAGACCGCGTACACCATGACGGCAGCTTCATCTTCCGGCTTCAGATGGCGCAGCGCCTGTAGCGCTCCGGCTGCCAGCGGCTTCAAAACCGGATGGACGCTGTCGGTCAAATCGAACAGGAAGACCACCGAGAGAGGAAGCTCATCCTGGCTCAGGTAGGAAATCGGCTGACGGATTCCATTCTCAAACAGCCGGAAGTCGCCGGGCGTCAGGCCGATAACATTCTGCCTGGTCTTCCGGTTCAGGACTTGAGCATCCACCACTACCAGCCGGACATTCGTCCGGAAAACCGCCTCCGGCTGGGGCATGGATTCCGACTGGCTCCACGCACACGACACTGCCAGCAGCAGCGGCATCAGTACGGTGGGCCGGTTAGGCATCGATTTCCCTCCGTGGCTGCTCAGAGCATATCGCAGCCACCTTTCCACTTCAAAGAAAGAACGGAGGAAGACGGGAATCTTGCAGGGAGATTGTTGCCGGATAACAGAGACTTCTAGGTTTTGTCCGACTCAAAGCACTTCTTGGGAATTCCCAGAGAAATCAAGCGCTCTAGAATAACCTCGAGGGCATCGACTTTGGGTGTCGCGAAGAGGAAAGGTGCGTGTGAGACATAGTAGAAAGATGCCATTCCGTGGTCCCGGAGAAACTCTCTCTTGACCTGTCTTTGCATTTGACGGCTGAGTTTGTGGCTGCGGTGATAGCTCTGGTCAAAACAGATCACGTACATTGGACGAAGACTCGCGCTGAGTTGCAATATGAAAGGCAACGACGCGTGCGAAGCGTTGACTCCCTTGACGGAATCTGTGGGAAGTGGAATCCCCGTGTCGGGGTCGAGCAGAATTCCGAACGGATTGTCGGGGGGCAATTCAAACACCGGAATAGATGTCACCTTGGCATACTCGGTGCGAATTGCTGCAGGCACGAACCGTTCATGTGCATACAGCGGCGCTATGCTTCTGAGGCTTTCGGACCAGAAGCGCTTAACGAGATCGTATGAGTCGCCGAGGTAAATGTCCCGCAAATCTTGCCCTCACATCGCCCGCCACATAACTGTCACCTTCCAACGCAGGTCTTCCGTTTAAACTCCCTGAGTCGACATGGGAGGCCTACCGCATCACCGGGGTCTTTCGACTCCGCGCCCGTGCGTTTTGGGCGGGACACGTTTTCGAGGCGCTACGCTCAGGATGACACGTTATTTGTAGTGATGGCATTGTCTCCAGCGAGCACCAATTCTACGCATTCACCGCGCTGCCGGGCTCGGCAACCGGCGCAAGAAGAGGCAGCGGCTCCTCTTCAACGGCGATCCAGGCCACCACGTACGCGAGCAGGCCCCAGCCGAACAACGCGCACACCAGCCAGACGACCCGCACCAGGGCCACGTCGATATCGAAGTAACGGGCAAAGCCCAGGCATACGCCGGCAATTTTGCGTCCGGAACGGGCGCGCAGCACCCGGCGCTGAGAAACATTGCCGACAACGCGCTTGCCGCAATAAGCGCAGAGATTGGCATCGTCTTGGATTACTTTTCCGCAGTAGTTGCAGTACATGGGGTCTCCTCTCCCTCAATACGCACCCATCCCCCCCAAAGTTCCCTACCGCCCTTTATAGGGTTTACTCATCCTTTTGCGGGCTCGGTCGGCCTCGTCGGTGGAGGAATCGAGGGCTTCGGCGGCGCGGTAGTCTTTCATGGCCGCATCCCGTTTGTTCAGAATGTCATAGACCTCGCCGGCGGAAACGAGGGAACGCTGGCGCAGTTCCTGATTGATGGAATTTGAGTGCCCGGCGGCCTCGTAGGCGGGAATGGCTTCCGGATATTGCCCCTGGCCGCGTAGCGATTCTCCCAGGGCGTATTGCGCCAGCTCGGTGTGCGCCTGTGGATACTTCCCTGCCTTGCATGCCTCCAGCAGGCTACGTAAGGCGGTGACTGCGGCTGGTCCCTTGCCTGCGTCTTTGGTCAGGTTTGCCTCTTCGAGCGCAAACAGGAAATTCTTGGGATGTTCCTGGACCAGAGTGTGGACGACATTGATGGCGTCCTGAAAGCGCTCTTCGCGGCGCAGGAACAGCGCCAGGGCCACGCGGGCATCGGCGCTCGACTCGCCCCCGGCCTTGCCTGCTTCTTCCAGGTATTGAAGGCCCTTATCTTTGTCGCCGCGAACGCCGCCGATGCCGATGGTGATTTTGAGCGGCAGGGGCAAGCTGCCGACCACAAAGTTGTGCGCCCCGATAATGGTCTTGGCGTCGGTAAAACCGGGTTGCAGTTTGAGCACCTGCTCGTGGTCGCCGCGCGCCGAAAGCGAGTTTCTGACCGCGGCAAACCATGCGTGCTCAATCAGCGCCAGATAGGTCGAGCGCAGGCCTTTGGCAACACCGCGCGCATATAACGCCCGCACGTCCTGCGGATTGTTCTTCAGTTGTTTATCCGCCAGGGCGATGGCCTTATCCGCCAGATCTTTGATCTTCTGTTTCACCGCAGCATCGGCCGGGACCTGCTTGGTGCTGAGAAAACTCTGGTGGGTATACAGACTGGTATCGAGAGCATCATGCTTGTAAAGCTCACGAAACAGCACGGCCTCGAGCAGATGGTTCCAGGCTTTCGGGTCTTCGGGATTGAGTTCGGCGGCCCTCTGAAAGTCGCGCACCGCCTCGTCATATTCCAGGCTGTAGTAGTGGTTCAATCCGCTGCTGGAAAGCGCCTCAAAGGGCGAAGGCTTGGGCGGGTCGGTGGCCAGAATTGAAGACGCCAAGAAAATAACAACAAGGAATGCCAACAGCCGTGCCTTCCTTACAGGACCTTGAAATCCATGGGCTTGAAGTATCATGGGCTCTTATTCTGAAGTCTACCTGATTCCCCGATCTGATAACTTGTACAACGTAATTCTTTCTTCCCTTCCTGCGACACCGTTACCTTTTGGTCACTAAGCCATGGCCTCTCAATCAGTTAGCAAATCTGGGGCTTTGGCATCCCGTGTGCTCTATCTTTGGGTGAAAGTGTGGGGCCTATCTCGATGGAAAATACCAGCAAACAGGATTTTTGGAAGCCCGCCCTTGCGCCCCGGGAACCGGCGCAGGCTCCGGCGCTATCATGCCCACATTGCGGCATCGGCTTGGCGGCTGGTTCGCGTTTTTGCCATGCCTGTGGTGACGCCCTACAGTCCCCCACGGCGCCTCCTCGTATTCGCGCTCGGACTACGCTGGCATCGGTGCGTGATTCTCTTGGCCAGACCACGCTATCGCTCATCTGCCTGCTTCTGGGAGCAGTCTGCGCAATCGCAGCCCTGGTGACCGGCTTCTTCTTTTCGGCCAGCACCTTGCTCGACTGGCAAGCAGTGCAGATATGGCGGATCGAATGGCTGCTCGCGGCCAACGCTTCATTCGTTGCCGGAATCCTTGTGAAGAAAAATCACATCACCGGGCCTTAACTGGTACGGGCCTGCCCAAAAGCGCCTGCTGGACCACGGCTTGAATGCGAATCGCAGGTAGCGCTCTATCGAGTCTTGATGAAAAGAAAAGCGTCTTTCCCTTGACACTACACAGATTCTCTTAACAATTCCTTACAGCCGCCGGAGTTTTGTTGGAGCCGTGTACGGGCAACGCCCAGGATTAATGGGATAATTAATAGGACATCCGTCCGTCGTATGTTTCCAATCACATCAAAGAGGTGTTGCCGGCCTGCGGGCAGACAAGCGATGAAATGCCTGTCCCGTTGCCGTCAGCGCCTGGAAGTAGGAGTAATGGTACGCACCCCAATATTTTGTAGCTTCGCTCTTATCTTTATCTTGATTTTGGCGTTATTCTCCCCGAAGCAATTCACTGCCCAGCAGACTCCCACAAGCCCCGCAAGCCCTTCCGCCACCACACAGACTGCGGGGGCCGATCAGAAGACACCACCGGCGGCCCAGCAGCGCACGGAGGAGGACGAAGCAGCCCTGCAGAAGAAAGAGCAGTCGCAGCGATTGCTCGGTGTGGCGCCGCTGTTCAGCGTTACCAGCCGCAAAGATGCGCCGCCGCTAAAAACCGGCCAGAAATTCCACCTCTTCGTTAAGTCCGCGACCGACCCCTTCGTCTTCGCAGCCACGGGGTTCCAGGCGGGGCTCAGCCAGGCCACCAACGAATTTGAAGAATACGGGCAGGGCGCCGCCGGTTACGGCAAACGCTTCGGGGCCTCGCTGGCGGATTCCACCTCCAGCAACTTCTTCAGCAATTTCGCTTATCCGGTGCTCTTGCATGAAGACCCTCGTTATTTCCGGCGCGGTGAAGGCAGCTTCAAACGCCGCTTCTTCTACTCGCTGGCCCAGGAATTCGTCACCCGCACCGACCACGGCACTCGCACCTTCAACTGGTCCAACGTGTTGGGAGCATTCTCGACGGGCGCCCTTTCGAATGCCTACTACCCCGATAAGGAACGCGGATTCAGCCTCACCATCAGCCGCTCATCCATTTCCCTGCTCTACGGCAGCGCTGGCGGGCTCATCGACGAATTCTGGCCGGATGTGCAGAAAAAGTGGTTTCACAAAAAAAGCCCCAGCCGAGAGTGAGTCTCATTAGTAGGGTTGAGAGGAGTCCCGCTGGCCTAGACTAGTGCTGTGACTGCGTGATTACTACATATTCGAATCGGGGAGCATCGCGTCCCACCCTTCCGCAAAAAGCGCGAAGAGTGATGCACCCATCTTTAGAATGGGACGCCCATCTTTGGAGTGACACCCATCTTATGGAAGGCCGTTACCGTTTCACACGGTCACGGCACTATTAGCCAGAAGCGGCTGTAGAACTGGAACAACGGCCCGACGGGCCTTTCGTTTTCCCTATGTGCATGGTTCGCTACTCTGAAAGCGGCGCTATGAGGCGTAAAGCAGCATAGAATGGTGGGCAACGCGCAGGCCCAACAATGCACGAGAAGCCCATAACCAGAGAAGAATTCCGGCTGCACGAAGCCCGCGAGCGCCAGAAACATTGGAAGCGCTGGGGGCCCTATCTCAGTGAGCGCGCCTGGGGCACAGTCCGCGAAGACTATAGCGCCACGGGAGAAGCCTGGGACTACTTTCCACACGAACACGCCCGCTCCCGCGCCTATCGCTGGAATGAAGACGGCATCGCCGGCATCTGCGATCGCCATCAGAACCTGTGCTTTGCCCTGGCCTTATGGAACGGGCGCGACCCGATCTTGAAAGAACGCCTTTTCGGACTCAATAGCCATGAAGGCAATCATGGCGAAGACGTGAAGGAATACTACGTCTACCTGGACAACACGCCTACGCACTCCTCGATGAAGTATCTCTATAAGTATCCACAGGCGGAATTCCCCTATGCCAGGCTGGTGGAAGAGAATGCCCGGCGCACACGGCAAGACCGCGAATTCGACCTGATCGACACCGGAATCTTCAACGACGACCGCTACTTCGATGTATTTGTGGAATACGCCAAGGCCGATACCGAGGACATATGCATCCTGTTGCGGGCCGCCAACCGCGGCCCCGAGGCAGCCGAGCTTCATCTGCTGCCCACGCTGTGGTTCAGGAATACGTGGTCCTGGAATTCCAAGGTGAATGAAGCTGCGCTCAGCGCCGGCGCTTCAGGAACATTGCACGCCGTCAATTCCGAACTGGGCAGTTACTATCTTTACTTTGAACCGGGGGCCACGCCGCTCTTCACTGAAAATGAATCGAACCACCAGCTCTTGTGGAATGCGCCCAATCGCACGCCGTATGTGAAGGACGCATTCCATCGCTTCATCGTCGACGGTGACGCGGCGGCGGTGAATCCTGCGCTGACGGGCACCAAGGCAGGACTCCACTATCGCTTTATGGTTCCCGCCGGGCAGGAAGTTTCCGTGCGGCTTCGTCTGTTGAAACAAGACACTTCGGGCTCCGTGGAACATATTCTGGGCGCGGAATTCACCCGTTGCATGGAGCAACGCCGCACGGAAGCCGATGAGTTCTATGACAGCATCACGCCCGCGGGGGCCGATGACGATACGCGCAATATCCTGCGCCAAGCGTTCAGCGGATTGCTGTGGAACAAGCAGTTCTACCACTACGTGGTGCGTGACTGGCTGAACGGCGATCCAGCGTATGCGCCCCCACCGGAAGCGCGCCAGCAGGGCCGCAATCACGCATGGGGACATCTCTATAACGCCGACGTCATCTCCATGCCCGATAAATGGGAATACCCGTGGTATGCGGCCTGGGACCTGGCTTTCCATTGCGTGGCCATGGCCCGCGTGGACGCGGATTTCGCCAAAGAACAACTGGTGCTCCTGCTGCGCGAGTGGTACATGCATCCCAACGGGCAGATTCCCGCCTATGAGTGGGCGCTGGGAGACGTAAATCCTCCGGTTCATGCCTGGGCCGCCTATGAGGTCTATCAGATCGATAAAGAGCGAAACGGCGGCCAGGGTGACCGCCAGTTTCTGGAGCGCGTCTTCCACAAGCTGCTTTTGAATTTCACATGGTGGGTGAACCGCAAAGACGTGGACGGCATGAACGTCTTTCAGGGCGGATTCCTGGGCCTCGACAACATCGGCGTCTTCGACCGCAACACCACCCTGCCCACCGGTGAGCATGTCGAACAATCCGACGGCACCAGTTGGATGGCCATGTACTCGCTCGACATGCTGGCCATCGCCCTGGAACTGGCCGCCGCCGCCCCCACCTACGAAGACGTGGCCAGTAAATTCTGGGAACACTTCATGTATATCGCCCGCGCCATGAACCACCTGGGCGATGGCGGGTTGAGCCTGTGGAATGAAGAAGACGGCTTCTTCTATGACGTGCTGCACATGCCCGATGCCACGCGGCTGCCCCTGCGGGTGCGGTCCATCGTGGGCCTGATTCCCTTGTACGCGGTGCAAATTCTGGAGCCGGAATTGATCGAGGCCATGCCTGCTTTCCGCGCGCGCCTGGAGTGGTTCATCGCCAACCGCCCCGACCTGACCGGCAACATCGCCTCGATGACCACCCTGGGCCGCAAACAACGGCGGCTATTCTCGATCGTGGACCAGGAGCAGTTGCGGCGCATTCTGAAGGTCATGCTCGATGAAGATGAGTTTCTTTCTCCCTGCGGCATCCGCGGACTATCGAAGCATCACCGCGAACATCCTTACAGTATCGAGATCAATGGCGGCCTGCATGCCATCGACTACGAGCCGGCGGAATCGACCACCGAACTGTTCGGCGGCAATTCCAACTGGCGCGGCCCCGTATGGTTTCCGGTCAACTACCTGCTGATCCGGGCCCTGCGCCGCTTTCGCCAATACTTTGGCGAGTCCTTCAAGGTCGAGTGCCCCACCGGCTCTGGCCACTGGATGAACCTGGATGAAGTAGCCAATGAAATCGCCCGCCGCCTGGTCGGCACTTTCCGGCGGAATGCCGACGGCTCCCGTCCGGCATTTGGCGGCAATCGAAAATTCCAATCGGACCCTCACTGGCGCGATTACATTCCGTTTCATGAATACTTCCACGGCGACACCGGCGAAGGCATCGGCGCAAGCCATCAGACCGGATGGACTGCCTTGGCCGCCTGCATGATCCAAGACATGAGAGGCGACATGAGCACCACGCACCACAGCCAGACAAAGAACGACTCCGAGTTCGAACCGTTCTTCGCCGAACGAACCGAGGCCGACCGTGGATGAGGGTGAGACTGTTTGATGATCAACCTGGGAAAGCTGCTCTGCACCAATTTCGAAGAAGCACACAGCCGTGAATGGCTTGAAACCAACAGCCTGGGCGGCTTTGCCTGCGGCACCGTGGCCGGGGCCAATACCCGCCGCTATCATGGCCTGCTGACCGCCGCGCTGGCTTCGCCCGGCGGACGCACGCTGCTGCTCTCGAAGCTGGAAGAGACGGTCATCATCGGCAAGCAGCGCTTTGATCTTTCCGCGAACGAATATGGCAAGGATAACGCAGGCATTCTTCATCCCAAGGGTTTTGAATTGCTGGTAAACTTCCGCCTCGATCCCTTCCCTACCTTTGTCTTCGAAGTGCAGGGAGTAGGCATCGAGAAGGCGGTCTTCATGCTGCATGAGAGCAACAGTACGCAGGTGGAGTATCGCATCCTTTATGCGCCGGCGGGCGTGCATGCGTATCTGGAAGTGCGTCCGCTGATTGCCTTCCGCGATACGCACTCGACCACGCATGAGAACCCGGTACTTGACCCGCATTTTGATTCGACCGGGAACATGGTCAGCGTGCAGCCTTATCCCGGCTTGCCCCGGCTCTATCTGGCACACAACGCGCTACGGGTCGAACCGCAAGGATACTGGTATCGCAACCTTCTCTACCGCGTGGAACGCGAACGCGGCCTGGATTGGGAAGAAGACCTTTTTAATCCCATGATGCTGCGCTGGAAACTCGATGAGGGAACGCGTACCGTGGTGATTGCCTCGACTGAGGCGCAGGACATCCGTGAAGCCGGCGCCAACCGCAGCCGCGAGACAGAACGCCGCGAAGGTCTGGCGCAAAAGGCCCCGGTGCGCGATGCGTTCTTGCGCGACCCTTTCATGCGCGCCTTGGCCGTAGCCGCCGACCAGTATCTCACCCGGCGCGATGATGGCTGGACGATCATGGCCGGCTATCCGTGGTTCGGCGACTGGGGACGTGACACCATGATCTCCCTGCCGGGGCTGACGCTGTGTACCGGGAACTTCACCGTGGCCCGCGAAATTCTGCGGACATTTTCCCGCCATGTCAGCCAGGGCATGCTGCCCAACCGGCTGACCAATGCCAACTCGCCGCCGGATGCTTCCGGCTACAACACCGTCGACGCAACCTTGTGGTTCTTCGAAGCGGCCCGCGCCTATGCCGCCGCCAGCGGCGACTATGACTTCCTGCAGGACGAACTCTACCCGGTGTTCGCCGATATCGTCGAATGGCATGTCCGGGGAACGCGCTTCGGCATCCGTATGGAAGACAGTGGTCTGCTGCACGCCGGCAAACCGGGCGTACAACTTACATGGATGGACGCCAAGGTCGGCGATCACGTGATTACACCCCGTACCGGCAAGCCCGTAGAGATCCAGGCCCTATGGCATAACGCGCTCAAGATCATGGAAGACCTCTCATCGCGCTTCCGCCGTCGCGATGATCAAGCCCGTTATGCCGGAATGGCTACGCTCACCCAATGGATCTTCCATCGCCTCTTCTGGAACCAGGAGGCCAACTGCCTTTATGACGTAGTACACGACGATGGTGCGGTCGATGGCTCGATCCGTCCGAACCAGATTCTGGCCGTCAGCCTGCCCTTCACCATGCTGTCTCCGGAACAATCACGCGCAGTAGTGGCCACGGTCGAGCAGGAACTGCTCACGCCGTTTGGCCTGCGCACACTCAGCCCGCGCGACCCGAACTATCTTGGACGCTATCAGGGCAACCAACCCAGCCGCGATGCCGCCTACCATCAAGGGACAGTATGGCCGTGGCTGCTGGGCCCCTTCGTCACCGCCTACGTGCGCGTAAATGGCGGCACAAAAGAAGCCCGCGAACGTGCCGGAGAGCTTCTGCGCGGGCTGGAACCGCACCTCAACCAAGCCGGGCTGGGACAGATCTCGGAGATCTTTGACGGTGACGCGCCGCATCATCCGTGCGGCTGCTTTGCTCAGGCTTGGAGTGTGGCCGAGGTGCTGCGGGCTCTGTGTCAGGATGTTTATCGGATCAACGGAGCGGAGCGGGCGGAGACGGTGTCGGTTTAAACCCTGACGTAATGCATTCGAGACAGAATGCGTTCGACCCCAGACCTGCTTCATATCGTCGAACATCGAACATCAGAGTCATCCCGAGTGCCGTCAGGAGCGCGCGCTTTCTTCAGCGCGCGAGTAGGCGCGAGGGACCTTGCGGTTGGTCTTACCACAAATCATTGCCTGTCTTCCGAATGGCTCCCCATCTCTATACAATTCATGCCAGACCTCTGGGCTAATGACTGATTCCAAACTGTGATATACCACCGATAGAATTGTCGAGCCTCCCTTGGTAGTATAATAGTAGTATGAAAGAGAAGACATCCATCACACTCTCGCGCGAGGTGCTGCTCGGGATTGACCGCTTGGCCGGACCAAAGCGATCACGCTCGGCTTTCATTGAGCGGGTGCTTCGCCGTTATCTACGGGAACGTAAGCAGGCCGAGGAGCAGGCCCACGACCTGGAACGGCTCAATCTCGCCGCCGGGCGGCTGAACATGGAAGCTGCTGACGTGCTTGAGTATCAAATTGCGGAAGAAACGGCTTCAGAACCACAGTGAAGCGCGGCGAGCTCTATCGTGTCTATAAGCCCGGCGGTGACCCCAGGACCTACAGGTCTTTCGTGATCGTAAGCCGCCAGATACTCATCGACTCCCAGTTTTCAACCGTGATCTGCGCGCCTGTCTTCACGAGCGGTGAAGGACTCTCTACGCAAGTCGGAGTTGGGCCTGAAGAAGGATTGAAACACGAGAGCTGGATCATGTGCGACAACTTGGTCAGTATCCGCAAAACCGACCTGACACATTATGTGGGGGCGCTTTCATCGGCAAAGCTCACTCATCTTGATCGTGCCCTGGCGCGGGCGCTCGGTCTTTAGCAAACAATTGTCACTCGACCCCTGAACGGATAACTCTTGTAACGGTCTGGTCAAACGCGGGTACTTTTCCATGCTTAAACCTCCCCACCATGACAAGCGTGGTTGTCCTTCAAGCGCGGCGCAGCCGGTCCCTCAGCTCCTGCACGCGCATAAAACACGCGTACAGGAGCTTTCGGGATGACAATCGGGAGAGGTGTGTCGTAGGCAGGTCACGGCGTGAGGGACAGTCATCATTTGCTCGATTGCAGCGCATGCAGGGCCGCGTGACTGTGCGCCACGGGTGGTGGAACGTCACCCTTCAACATCAGCCACAGAATTTGGTTATAGAGTTGATCGTCCGCACGGTCGGGTGCGCTTAGATCCATGCCTTCTGACAAGCGTGCTGCTTGAGTATTCTCCGGGTTCTTTTCATTCAAGTCTTGCGTGGGGACAATTGGGTCATACGGCGTCAGGTCGGGCGCGGGTGCGAAGATTCCGGCCAGGGACCGGCTGAAGTAATCGAACTTCGAAAGCCTGCCCATATCGAGGATGTCTTCGATGGCCGCGACCACGTCCGTGGTGTTGATGAAGCGATGCACCGTGCCCGGCCGGTTGTAGGTGGAGATGGCGTAGAACGGCGCGCGGTGCGAATCGGTGTGGTCGGGCCCCGCCTGTGCATCGTCTTCAACCACAAAGATTACTGTGTCTTTCCAATAACGGCTGTGCGAGAGCGCCTGCACAATCCTTCCAAGTGCGAGGTCGTTGTCGGCCATGCAGGCGCGCGGCGTACACTTGCCCGGACGCCCGGCGGCCAAGTGGTCCATGGGCAGCCACACGACTTCCAGTTGTGGCATATTGCCGTCGCGCTCATAGCGTTGGAGTTCGGCGATCCACACATCGGCGCGCTTCTGGTCCTGCGTGACGAAGTCCATAGGGGCGTAATCGGGATTCACGTCGGCGCCCAGGTCGCGTTGCGTCACCGGCCAGCCGGGGTTCCCTTTGACCATTTCGCCGTAGTCGCGGAAAGTGATGCCCTCGCGGGTCGCGAGCGTCCACAGGAAGCCGCGTTCCGGCTCGTCGCTCTCTTCGCCATCCACGTCGGCCCGCTTGCCGGCGTAACCGGAAGGCACAACCTTCTCACCGTAGTTGGTGACATAGGCGGCGGTGGACCAGATGTGCCCTTGCGAACTGACCTCGGCATTCACGAAGAAGCGATCGAACAGGCCGAAGCGTCGCGCCAGCGCGTGGTGGTTTGGGGTGATGGTGATATCAGGGAAATAGACGAGGCCTGGGTCGCCATCGCCTTCTTTCATGTCTCCGAGTATCTGGTCATAGGTGCGGTTCTCTTTGATGATGTAGACGACGTGACGGAACGGCGGATAGCGCCGGGCCGCGGGCCGATGCTGCCAGTGATTGGCGGCGGCCACCCGCCCTGTGAATCTAGCCAGTTGCGGCGGCGATAGCGATGCAGGAAACATGCGCAGTGTGCCATTCAACTGCCCAAGCGCATACGCTGCCGGCTTCCCGTCCGGCCAGTTCGTGAGCGGTACGGGGCCGTCGGGGTTGGCATGGGTACCGTGTCCTTTTCCGGAGAGGGCGAAGAGTTGACCGCCCACTTCGGCGATGGCCGTGGGATACCAGTCGGTGGGAATGCGTCCGAGCAACCTTCCTGTGGTTATGTCGAAGACAGCAATGGCGTTGTTGTCGGCCTCTGCTACCAGCAGGCGCTTTCCGCCGGAGGTAAGAGCGACGGCGTTGGGTGTGCTGCCCTCAGGTGGAGCGCCGGGCGCGGCATCGTGCAGATAGCGCACGACCTTCCTCCAGTTGGTGTCAACGACGGCCACACGGTCGCTACCGGCGAGCGCGACGTACAGCGTAGTTCCCTTCACCGCCAGCGCCGACGGATGCCGTCCGACCTCGATGCGGCCAAGATACGCGAGCGTTCCTTCGGCCAAAATGCGGAACTGCGACACCGTACTGCCGCCCCAAGCCGAGACAAACACTTGACCTTCCGCCGTGAGCGCGACGCTATAGGGATAATGATCGGTCGGGAACCGTTGTGTGATCTCGCCGGTCGCGGCGTTCACAACCGCGAGCCGATCTCCGGCGTCCTCAACCGCATAAATGAATTTTCCGTTGGGCGAGAACGCCAGTCCCGCCGGATAGCTTGTGCCTGTGCCTTCGACTGTCTTTGCCTTCGCCAGTTCGAATTTGTCCTCGAGGGTGGCGGCGCCGTCTTTCCACGTATAGAGGAAGAGTTTGTCAGTGTTGCCTCCGGAGACGCAGAGGCGATGGCCGTCGGGCGAGAAAGCAGCGCCGTAGAATGCGCCATCCTGGAGCAGAGTCTGCGTGACCTTTCGTGTCTTCAGATCGACGACCTGAATGCCCTGCTCGCGCCAGCCACTGAGCACGACTACGGCCCTGTCCTTTTCAGGGGCGAGTATGAGATTGATGGGCAAGCTGCCGAGCTCAATCGCTTCGCCGGCAGGATCGAGCCGCACCCCGGTGGGCAGCGGTGAATTAAAGGGCGGTTTCGTTTGGGCGAAGACCGGGACACACAGCAGTGTAAAGAACACGAGTCGACAGATACGGAGCGAATACATCACAGGCATTCCTCTGCACATGGTCACTGAGCTTGGTTGTGGAGACCACCTAGACAATGATACCAGCGACAATAAGGGTGTGGTTATCCTTCCAGCGCGGCGGAGCTGGTCCCTCAGCTCCTGCACGCGCATAGTACGCGCGAGCAGGAACTTTCGGGATGACAATCGGGATAGAGGTTCGTGGAAAATCGTAGAGGGTCGCGTAAAGTACTATCCATCAGATTCTTTCCGGTTTCGCAACGATTTCCGGGCCCGCCTCACAACCCCAAAACCCTCTGCTTCCTCTGTTCCTCTGTGTTTCAAAGGTTTTGGTGGTCGCTACGTCACGCAGTGTTTCAAAGGTTTTGACTTCGGGCTTCTAAACTGCGTGATAAGCATGGCGGTGATCCACCAGCGCTGCCACCCGTTGCTCCACCAGCTTGCCGATTTCCGATGTGCTTACCGGCCGGCCGGGACGCCCGTTCTGCAGGTCGGCGGTCTTGTAACCATCGTCCAGCACTGAGCGGATGGCCGTTTCAATGTCCCGGGCTTCTTGCTCCAGGTTGAAACTATAGCGCAACATCATGGCCGCCGAAGCGATTGCGCCCAGCGGATTGGCAATGTCCTGGCCGGCGATGGTGGGGGCCGAACCGTGGACTGGTTCGTAGAGGCCCACGCGTCCGCCAATACTGGCCGAAGCCAGCAGGCCGATGGAGCCGGTGAGGGCCGCCATCTCGTCGCTGAGAATATCGCCGAAAAGGTTTTCGGCCACAATTACGTCGAAGCGTGAGGGCGTGGTAACCAGGAACATGGCGCAGGAATCTACCAATACATGGTCAAGCTGCACGTCGGGATACTCAGCGCCCACGCGTGTGACCACCTGGCGCCACATGGCCGAAGTTTCAAGCACGTTGGCCTTATCGACCGAGGTCAGCTTGCGGCTGCGGCGGCGGGCCTGCTCGAAGGCCACACGGGCCACGCGTTCCACTTCCGCTTCAGAATAGACCATGGAATTGACGCAGACTGTGGGATCGTCACGACGTCCGCGGGGTTCACCGAAATACAATCCTCCAAGCAGTTCACGCACCAGCAGGATGTCGGTGTTGGCCACGATGGAAGGCTTGAGCGGCGAGCAATCGGCGATGGAAGGCACTGAGACCGCCGGGCGCAGATTGGCGAAGCAGCCGAGCGCCTGGCGCAGTTGCAGCAGGCCGGTTTCCGGCTTCTTGTCTTTGGGTAGCGCGTCGAATTCCGGACCGCCGACCGCGCCCAGCAAGACGGCATCGCTTTCCACGCAGGCATCCAGCACCGCAGGCGGCAGCGGGCTGCCCATGGTCCGCAGAGCTACGCCTCCGATGGGCATTTCATGGAAATGAAAATCAAATCCTCCGGCTTCACCCAGGGTGCGCAGCACGCGCATGGCTTCCCGCGTCACCTCCGGCCCTATACCGTCTCCGGCTACAACTGCGATTTTGTATCTGTTCATGGCCCCTCGTCTTTCTGTTTTAGTCCTAGCATCTTACCATGCAATGGCGTTGGCGGATGTTTGCCGTTCGGTGACCAGCAGCGCCAGCAGGTCCTGGTCATAGACGTTTTTCTTGCGATCAGCCAGCGCCGTGAACCGCCGATACACTTCATTGAGTTGCGTATGTGTGAGATGGTGGCCCATTTCCTTGTACCGGGACGCGAGCGCGTGGCGCCCTGAGTGTTTGCCCAGCACCAGCCGGGTGCCAGGGGCGCCCACCGATTCCGGCGTCATAATCTCATAGCATAGCGGATTGTTGAGCATGCCATGCTGATGAATGCCGGCTTCGTGGGCAAATGCGTTGCGTCCGACGACGGCCTTGTTCGGCTGCACGGCGCCGCCGGTGATCTCGGTCAACAACTGGCTACTGGGCCACAGATGCTCATTCCGGATTCCGGACACAAACGGCAGCCGGTCGCTGCGCACCCGCATGGCCGTTACGATCTCTTCCAGGGCGGCATTGCCTGCACGCTCGCCAATGCCGTTGACGGTACACTCCACCTGCCGCGCCCCGGCCTCGACGGCCGCCAGCGTGTTGGCTACGGCCAGTCCCAGATCATTGTGACAGTGAGCTGAGATCACGGTATTTTCGATCCCCGGCACTTGTTGGCGGATGGCTTGCAAAAGCCCGGAAAACTCCGCGGGCGTGGTGTACCCGACGGTATCGGGAATGTTGAGTGTAGTGGCGCCAGCCTCGACCGCAGCCTGCAGCACCGAACACAAAAACCGCGGGTCAGAGCGGGTCGCATCTTCGGGGGAGAACTCCACATCCTCACACAGGCTGCGGGCGAAGGCCACGGCGGCGCCGGCCTGCTGCAGCGCGGTTTCGCGCGTGATCTTCAGCTTAGCCGAGAGGTGAATGTCTGAAGTCGAAAGAAACACATGAATTCGCGGGCGCGCTGCGGGCTCCAGGGCTTCCCAGGCGCGGGCAATGTCCTCGCGGCTACAGCGGGCCAGGGCTGCGATACGGACATGGCGCAACTTAGTGGCCAGCAGGCGCACCGCTTCGAAGTCACCGCTGGAAGCGATAGGAAAACCGGCCTCGATGATGTCGACGCCCAGCCTTTCCAATTGCTGTCCCATGCGCAGCTTTTCCTGCACGTTCATGCTGCAGCCCGGCGACTGCTCGCCGTCCCGCAGGGTGGTATCGAATATCAGCACCCGTTCGGTGTTCATGCCGTCCTCCGTGACACAAGAATCTGGGCCGCTACCCTTCAGGATGCCCGAGGAGCTAAAATAATTCAAACTTATAATATTTATAATTTAATTAATTTGGTTTATTGTATTAGCGGCACACATGGCCGCATCGTGGAGGCGTATGGACTTATTTCAACTGGAAACTTTCGTGGCGGTGGCCGAGACGCACAGCTTCTCGCTGGCCGCCAAGAAAATGCACCGCACCCAGCCGGCCATCAGCCAGACGGTGCGCAAGCTGGAAGACGAAATCGGCGAACCCCTATTGGACCGTTCATCGCGCAACGGCAACCTGACGTCCGCCGGCGAACTGCTGCTGGCCTATGCGGAAAAGCTGATCAACCTGCGGGCGGAGGCGGCCAGCGCGCTGACCGAACTACGGCAATTGCAATCCGGCCGGCTCTCCATCGCCGCCAACGAATTCACCTCCATCTACTTGTTGCGGATGCTGGAGCAGTTCCGCCGCCAGTGCCCCATGATCAAGGTTGCGGTGCAACGTTCGCTGGCCTCCCACGTGCCGGAAGAGATCATGAACCACAAGGTGGAACTGGGAGCAATTTCCTTTCGCCCGGAAGACCCGGGCCTGCGCTCCATTGCGGTCTACAAAGACGAACTGGCATTCATCATGCATCCCCGGCATCCGCTGGCGGGGGCCAAAGAGGTGCGCATCCGGCAGTTAGGGGCAGAATCGTTTGTGGCCCACAATGTTCCCTCGCCTTATCGCGTGCGCGTAGTGGAAGCCTTCCGCCGCCACAAAACGCCGCTTAACATGGAAGTGGAGATGCCTACCATTGAAGCCATCAAGCGGTTCGTCGCCATGGGCAACGGCGTGGCCCTGGTGCCGGGCATCTGCGTGGAAAACGAGATCCAGCGAGGTGAACTGGTGCGGGCGCCAGTGCGCGAATTGCGATTCGAGAGGAAGCTGCGCCTGGTGTACCGGAGGAGTTCGACGTTATCTCATGCGGCCCAGGCGTTTTTGAAGATTGTGGAGTTTACGTCCCGGCAACAGAAGGGGCGGTATGTGTTTGAGAAGGAATGAACGTGGGGAGTGATGACTGGTAATTGGTATTTGGTATTTGGTAATGCATGAAGGGCGCATTTCCGTCGCGGCGCCTATACGCCAGAGACGGAACTTGTTGCGTCTAAATGTGCCGGTCTTAAATACATTCAGAGGACCGTCCACGATCAAATCATGGTTTTTGTTTCGCGCTCCTGCCGTTACGGGTTCCTGCGCGTGTGTTCAAATCCGCCGGCCTTTAGACGTAACAAGTTACGTCTCGCCGTGGGTGTGGTTTGCCCGAGGAAGCTTCGTCGATCATACTGTGGGTGTGGGCGGCCCTGGAGTTTTTCGCCGGTCTACGAACGCGGCTGTTACTGCCAGCACTGTGATCGTCGCGATGATTCCTTGCGAGGTCACGCAGTAGATGCACCAGGTATTCAGTTCCTGCCACTCAATCCATGTCAGCCGTAACGCAAACGCCAGGCCGGTGATGGCACCCAGGGCCGTGATGCGGGGGAAGCGTCCAGCGAGGACGGCTAGAAGCGCATATCCGAGGATGCCGATGATTGCCACCGGCAGGCCGCGTACGGCTGCGTAGGGACTATGGTTGACGACGCCGCAATCCCAGCGGTCATTGATGCTGCAGGGCGATGTTCCGGTGTTGTAGTGTTCACGCAAGGCGAGGCTGGAAACCACGGTTCCGGCCAGGCCCAGCAGGACAATGAGGACAGTAAGAATCTTCATAAGAAGCGTTTGCGAGCAGAGACAGTTTACCGGAAACTGCGGTTTAGGGAGACAGGACAAAGGCCATTTTGCAAAGTGGGTAAGTGGGTAATTTGGCAATTTTGTAATTGAGTCAGGGGCCGACCGCAACGGAGATGCTCTCGACCCTGAACGTCAATTACCAAATCACCAAATTACCCACTTACCAAATTACTTTACTTACCAAATGGCCTCAGTCCTCCGCAACTCTACTTGTGCCGCACACCTTCCGGCGCCCGCTGGAGGTCTAGCGGCGCTACCTGCAGGTTCCAGGTCACGGGAGTCGTGACCGGGTTGTAGCAGACCTTATCGTCGCAGGCCTGATACCGCAGTTCACCCTTGATGGCGATTTCCTTACCCTTGCCTACGGACGCAGAAAACTCTCGGCTAGCGGCCACCGTCACGTCTTGCGAGATGCGAAACTTCCCGGTAAAGACTGGGACGCGTTCATTGATGGCCTTCAGGAAAAGAATCTTCGATGCAGGAAACTGCAGCGCCGAGGCCTTGAAATCAGTGGAAGGCTCAAGCACCAGTTCGACCTGCTTGTAGCCCTTCACCCCCGGAGCATACAGATGAACGTCACGCGGCAGCTCGATTTCGACCGCCACCGTGACCCGGCTTCCAGGAGCGGCCAAGCTGTCCGACTGCTGCAGCGTCAGGTCCAAATGCGCGGCCTTAACTGTGGCGCCGGTTTTTTCCGCGAGTTCCGGAAAAAGTTTGGCAATGACGGTATTGGCGGTGTAGCGCTCTCTGTAATCGGCTTCGAAAAACTTTTCGCGTATGCGGCCATCCGTGCCTACGTAGAAGTAGCCGGGAAGCGCCA
>Ga0210403_10001422_pt1 | contig 22735 bp, 19 predicted proteins | sample IncBWC19MmetaG_FD_150863 | JGI IMG/M metagenome (GOLD analysis project Ga0210403, IMG submission 150863) | Forest soil microbial communities from Barre Woods Harvard Forest LTER site, Petersham, Massachusetts, United States - Inc-BW-C-19-M | ecosystem: Environmental > Terrestrial > Soil >... | reverse complement strand
CAGCCTAATCCTTGGAACCCATCACAGCCTTTGAGCAGTTCTTCCTGGATTCAGCGTACAAATATGGCAAATACCTTACGTACACCTCAAGTCAAAACCGTTCTTGACCGACTGTTCGCCGCGGCGGCCCAAGATGACGAGGCTCCGCGCTGGCGGGAGCCGGGCCTGTCATGGGAAACCGCCACCGCGCAAGAGCGCGCCGACGCCTCCGAGTCCTCTTACATGCCGATCTCCCCGCAGGGCGGCGACCTGCTCTATATCCTGGCTCGAGCGAAGCGCCCGAACATTATTGTTGAGTTCGGTACGTCCTACGGGATTTCCACCATTTATTTGGCAGCCGCAGTCGCGGATAACGGCGCGGGCCATGTGGTTAGTACCGAGCTAAACGCAGCCAAGGGCGCCGCCGCTCGCGCCAATTTGGCCGAAGCTCGCCTCGCCGATCACGTCACGATTCTGCCCGGCGACGCCATGACAACTTTGAACGATGTCTCTCGGCCCATCGATCTCGTGCTGCTCGACGGATGGAAAGACTTATGCCTGCCACTTCTTCGGTCGCTGGAGTCTCGGCTTGCGAGCGGTGCGTTGATCGTCGCAGACGACATTAACCTTTCATCCCTGAGCGGCTATCTGGATTATGTACGCGATCCCGCCAACGGATACGTCTCAGTTGCTTTTCCCGTGGAAGACGGCATGGAAATAAGCTGCTGGACCTCCCTTGAACCGACTGCTCAACAAGGTGCGCTATGAATATAAAACGTAGGAATTCGATTTCTACATCTGCTCATCCTCAAGTATCCCGCCGGCCAGTTCGCTCGTTCCGTTCACTTCAGTGGTTGAATGGGGGCGTTCACTGGATCAGTGCGGTTGTGCTGGTTTACGCGTTCATCAGCAATGGCGAAACTACGCGTGCGCTGATAAACCCTGTCGCGATGAGAGGAGAAGTGAAATTGGGCATCGTTGTCGGACTCATTTTCCTTGTCCGGTTTCTGTGGGTGCAAAGCACGCACTCAGGCGGCGGGCGATGGGTCGGGTCGTCGGTTCGAATGCCGCGTTCGAAAATCCGGCGCATAACCGATTGGGGAATCTATCTCGGAGTGGCGGCTTCCGTTGTCTCGGGACTGCTGATCGCGTATCTTCGACCAGGCGTCGAACTCGTACCCGAGGTCAGAGGGTTTACGACCAGCAGCGCGGCGCTAAACGTTGCGATCGACGCTCACGCGTTTATCTCGGACGCACTGGAATGGCTGTGCGCCTTCCACGCCGTGCACGCTCTCTGGTACTGGCGAATAAAAGGAACTCAGTGGGGAAGGACTGCAAGTGTTTGGCTCGAGCGGGGCGTGTCTGCCACAAGCCGCGTGGTCGCGTCGCCTCTTAGAGGGAAAACTTTTCGCCTATAGGGACCGCTTGCTTTCAGTCGGACCCGTTCACACGGTGTAGGCGGATATTGAAATTCAGACGTTGTGACCAGGAACCAAAGCCGGTTCGTGGATGGTCGGCAAACCTTCCCTTGGGATTACATCAGGGTAGCCCGTTATCCACGATCAGCAAACACAATGCAACGTATCTTTAACTAATCTGACGATTCATCTCTGCGTCGACAAAGCGTTTCTCTGGGCTAGCCGTGTTCAACGCGCACTTTTATATCCGAGTACGCCGCCTCGATGAGCCTTCTTAGCGCTGAGGCGTTTGCGGCCGTTCCTGGTTTCAGCTTCACATGGCGCATGAACTTGCCGGCGCCTTGCAGCAAGCGAGCCGGATCCGGCAGCGACGCACCTTGAAAGAATCCAACGTTTACGTGCGACGTGAATACGTTGACGTAGCCAAAGGCCGCATCTCCCAGGCATGCGGTCGGACAGCCGTCATGCAAAAGCTCCCGAACTTCGTCTCCGCATTCTCGCATCACCTCAAACCACCTGTGCGCGATGGCTCCCAATTCACCCGCATGCTCTTTCATCCAGCCATTGATGGCCGGATCACGCTCGACGGCGCCGTTCAATCGAAACAATTCCGTTCTCGTGGTCATGTCGTTTTTAGAGCTACCTCCCGGTTCCAAGGGGCCACATTCTCCTCATATTCCATAGGATCCCCGAAACCTTCTGTTTGGACGCCGAGTTGGCGTAGAGCGTCCAAGGCCATCAACCGGCGATGCGCGTTGAATGTCATGACATGGGCGAAGACACCGCCGAACGTGAAGGTCTCGGCCGGCTCGCAGAGCGCGTCGACGAACGTGTTATCCCATGCGGAGCGGTTTCGGACGTCCCCCAAAATACGATGCAGTTCAGCATCGGTCTTTTCGAGCCTTTGCAGCATCTCTTTTGGAGAACGCTGCGATTTGGGAGGGCCGTTCATATCCATTTCGGTTCCGGACAGCGCGGCGGTCCAGACTTCTTTCGTGAAGATAATGTTCTCCAACAGTTGCCTCAACGTCTTATTCGACTCCCGCCAGGGCAGCAGCTCTACGACCGTAGGCAGTGGCCGATCCAGTTGTTCCTCCGTCAAAGTACTTGCGTATTCCAGCAAACGTCGGGTGTGCCATGAGTCATTGCCTGCAAAGCGATCGAATAAATCCATATCTCTTCCTCCTTCTGTTAAGGAACCAGGGGCAAGAAAGTGAATTTTGTTGGACGCGGGCAAATGAAAGTGCGGATCACGCATGCGCCGGTAGATGCTGGGAGAAGTCCGAAATGCTCTTCGGAAAGCGCGAGTGAACGCCTCTAAGGAGTTGTAGTTGGCGTCCAAAGCGATTTCCGTGACCGACATTCCAGTATGCCCCAGTTGATAGGCTGCTCTTTCCAGCAACAGCCGTCTCCGCATAGCTGCCGGAGTTTCTTCGACCACGGTTCGGTACAGCCTGTGGAACTGCGTGCGACTTTGGTACGCCTGGCGCGCCAGATCCTGCGTCTTCGCCTGAGTGTCCAGGGAGTTCGCAACAAGTGCAGAGAGGCGGTCCCGCGTGCCCTGACCATCCGCTTTATTCATGCGCCCGGTTCCTCAACGCGAACGAATCATAGACAAGGATGAGGCGTTTCGCCTGATCGAACGTACCAATCTTCTACTACCTAAGAGCAGGACTAAAGAAAAAATACTAGCCACCGCGTGTGCACGATTATCTTCCATTGACGCCGCTGTATTGACGCAACGGCCCAACTCCCTGGTAGTCGGCAAACCGGAAACTATCCAGAAACGGATTTGTAGGAACAATGGCGATGTCTTCGAACCCGACTTCTGGCCCGGAATAACTTCCGGATCGCTCGTCTTGCCCAGGGGTGCATACGTACTGATCCTCCGTTGGATCTCTCGTTGAGCGGCTCGGCGATTTTGCCCCAATTGAGAGTGCCTCCGGGAGATCTGCCGGATATCAGCCTATTCGGCTCTCAATGCTTGCATCGGATCGAGGCGCGATGCACGCCATGCGGGAACGATACATGCGAACGCGGCCACCGCGAGCAGCGTTGCGGCGACTGCGGCATAAACCGCCGGATCGAGCGGCTTGATCTCATAGAGCAAGTCGCGCAAAAGCTGGCCGGCTTCCAGGCTTGCTGCGAGTCCCACGACAAGACCAAAGACCGCGGGCCGCATTCCATCCAGCAACATGTTCCGCATTACCTGGTCACGCTTTGCGCCCAGCGCGACGCGGATACCGATTTCGGTCGTCCGCTGGGTTGCGATGTACGACATCACGCCGAACAGGCCCACTGCGGCAAGAACCAACGACACCGTGGCGAACGCGACGAGCAGCGCGGTGTTGAAGCTCTGGTCCAGGATCGATTTGCCGAGCAACTGGTTCATGGTGAGCACGTCGGAAACGGGCAGATCGCGGTCCATCTCCGAGACAATGCGCTGGACCGGAAGAGCGAACTGCTCCAGGTCGTGGCTGGAGCGAATCACAAGCGTGCCGACGTTCTCGACGCCCGCGTCCAGCGGGTAATACTGCACCGGTCGCGGTGCTTCGCCGATCTCGTAGCGGGTATCGCCAACAATTCCAACAATGACGGCAGCATTCCGCCCGTTTCCACGCAAGTGACGGCCCAGCGGCTCTTCGCCGGGGAAGTACTGGTTGGCGAAGGATTGGCTGATGATGACTTCGTTGGCGGCATCCAAACGTTTGCCAGCGTCAAATGTACGTCCGCGCAAAATGGGAATGCCCATCGCGTGGAAGTACTTCGGATCAGCCCAGCGGCTTAAGGCAAACTGACCGCTGCCTTGCGGCAACGGCGGATGCTCCACGATGCTGAAGGTCCAATCCATCTGATAACCCTGCCCTGGGACAACCGTCGCAAAGCCTGCTGCGTCCACTCCGGGCAGAGCGCGCACACGATCGAGCAGCGTGTCGTAGAAGTTGGCTCGCTGAGCGGGTGTCGCATATCGGGCGTCCGGGATGCCCAGGTGCATGGTGATCACGTCTTGCGTGATGCAGCCCATGTCTGCGGAGCGCAGCCGTTCATAGCTCTTGAGCAGCAGTCCGGCGCCAATGAGCAGGATCACAGTCAGTCCGACTTCGAGTGCAAGCAGCACCTTACGCAGCGAGGCCCGCGCGCTGCCCCCACTTCCCGAACGCGAACCGTCATGGAGCGCGCTGAGGATGCGCTTGTCGCTGATGCTGAACGCAGCGATGAGTCCGGAAAACAGCGCGCATAGCGCGATAACGCCGACCGTAAACGCCGCCACCACGCCGTCTATATGGATGGATTCGACGCGGCTCATGTCGGAGCGGGTTTGCGTCAGCCAATGCAGAGCGGCGAACGCGAGCAAAAGTCCCAGCGCGCCGCCGGAGGCCGAGAGCAGCAGGCACTCCATCAACCGCTCGCCGATCAGGCGCAGCCAGCTTCCACCCAGCGCGGTGCGGATGGCCAGCTCTTTACGCCGTGCCGCCGCCCGCGCCACCTGCAGATTGGCCACGTTCAGGCAGGCGATCAGCAGCAGGCAAAAGGTCGCCTCCAAGAGCAGGTAGAGCGGCTTCTTGATTTCGCCTACGAGGTGCTCCAGCAGCGGACGGCTGCTGGCGCTTCGAAACACGAATGGGTCGTTGAGGTGCTCATTGTGGACGCGTTCGGAGATCAGGCTCAGATCGGCCACGCCTTGCGAGGCGCTGATACCTGGCTTCAGCCGCCCTACAACGCGAAACTGGTGATTGCTGAACGAGGTCATCACGTCTTCGGGGTTTTCCTGATAAACCGGCGTCCATAGCTGGGTTGACGAGTCGGGGAAGTCGAACCACTTGGGCATAACACCGATAACGGTGTACGGCTGGGCGTCGAGGAAGATCGTCTGGTTCAGGATACCGGGGTTAGCTCCAAAGCGCCGCTTCCACAGACCCCAACTCAGCAACACAGTGCCGTTGGCTCCCGGACTGTCATCGGCCAGCGTAAAATCGCGGCCCAACGCCGGCTGTACGCCCAGCGTGCGCAGCATATCCCAGGAAAACAACGCACTGTTCAGTTTCTCCGGCAATTGCCCGCCGGAGCCGGAAAGCCCGACCCGAATCCCCTTCGCCAATGCGAGACTGCTATAGCTGCGATTCTGGTTCTTCCACTCGGCGTACATGCCGCCTGACACCACGTTGGAACCTGTCGAGTCGTCTCCAAGAAGACCCGCCTCATAGAGCATCACGAGGCGATCCGGATCATGGAACGGCAAGGGCGTGAGCAAAACGCCACGCACGACCGTAAACAGGGAGACGTTGGCGCCAATGCCCAGCGCCATCACCAAGATGGCGATGACGGTAAAACCGGGGGTGCGACGAAGCGTACGCAGACTAAAGCGCAAATCGCGTGACAGGGATTCAAGCCAGTTCCAGGACCAGATGGCGCGAGTCTGTTCCCGAATAACAGTAGGATTGCCAAAGGCGCGCAATGCCGCGTAGCGAGCCTCTCCTTCCGAAATGCCACTTTCCCGCTGCTCCTCTTCCTCCAATTCCAGGTCGGAACGCAGCTCCCGTTCCAGGTCTGCATCTCTTTTCTTGAACTGCCACCAGTTCACGTCAGTTCTCCTCGGCTGCGGGCCACATCACGCGCGCTACAGCTTCGGCCATGTGCTTCCACTGCGATTCTTCGGCGACGAGTTGCTTCCTGCCTTTATTAGTCAACCGGTAATATTTGAATTCCCGATTTCTGTCTGGCGCAGTCTCCCATCGGGACACGACCCATCCTCTTCGCTCCAGGCGATGCAGCGCGGGGTAGAGCGAGCCATGCTGCATCTGCAAGAATTCATTCGTGGTCCTCTGAATGTGCTTCCCGATCTGGTGACCGTGAGCAGGTCCATACAGAAGCGTCCTCAAGATGAGCATGTCAAGCGTTCCCTGGAGGAGCCCGACCCGTTGCTGCGCTTGCTTCGCCATAGAAGACATTCTACCCTGAATCTGGCAACGATGGTAGACACTCGACTATCGATTGTCAACGGACAAAGCAGAGTGTGGATTCTCGAATGACGACTTCATGGCAACGCACTCATTGACAAGCGAAATCGAGCTTAATTTCCCAGTTCCGGGTGGATTGTCGGCAGCCAGAAGTTATCCAGAAACGGGCTTCTGGGAACTGCGCGAGCGATATATTTCCTTCCGGCGTTGCAAAGAGGCACACTACCCGCACACGTGTGCGGGCCCCAAGCGATCACGTCGAGGTCCCCGGCTCAGGTCGATCCCACTTTTGTGCGAAAAAACAGCAAAAAACAAAAAAATCTTTTGCTGCGAAAGTACGCAGGTGGCGGCAGACCGGTCGCAACAGGCTTGACTCTAGAGATGCGCACCCTACCCCTAAAGCCCTGAGCCGACGAAGGATTAAACGCACTCTCCTTTAAACGGAAGACCAAAACAAGAGGGCTCTCGAAACCCTTCCTTACTCATTTGCAAACACAGGTCCGCCGACTACCCGGAGGTCGGGCCGGGGAAGTTAACACAAGTGCGTGTCCAGTAGCGATCTTATGAAACTTCCTACAAGCCGACGTCTGGCCCGCGTGGTCATCTCAAGGGCATCTAGCCAGACATCAGGCCAAGCCTCGAATCCGCGTTCAATCAAGCATATCTGGTCGTTCCGGCCGTTCAACGGCAGGGCCTGCCGGCAAGGGATTCATACTACAGTTCGGTACGCAGGAATATGCAATCCATCCAACTGTTGATAGCGTAGCTCCAGTGATACCGCCAAGTTTCACTGCAGCCGGAAACTCACGACTGCATCGGACGCTTCTGCACGTCGTCCGTTCGGAGTCGCTATTTCTTCAAACAGGCGCGTCGGCCGGTTGCCAGCCAGATCTTCCAGTTCGCCGGCCACCCGAATAGCGTATTCGCCTGCACGCCAAGATGTCTCCGGAACAAAACGCCAGCGTGTGTCTTGGTCTTCCACCGCCGCGGTTCCGCGCACCGGTGCGCCATGAGAATCCTCAACGCGAACCAATCGCTCGAACAAGGCATGATCGAGGGGTTTTTCAGCATCAACAACAAGCGCATTCCGTGTCTGCGCAAGTGGCACTCGGATCTTCCAATGTTGAACATTCGGCAATGTGCGATCTTCCTGCACAACGCAAAATTTCTTGATGAAGGTACCGCGCAATTGCTGGCCCTCAGCATCCACTGCGCCCTTGGATACGATCAGTCTGTAGCAACCCCCTGGTTTCAAAGCGAGGCCAAGCGTTTCATGCAAGCCCACCCCTGACTTAATTCTTCCCGGATCAAAGAAGAGCGTCAGGCGGCGCCCCTCACGATCCCAAAGTCCTTCCTTCGTTTCGAGAAATGCCTGTTCGACTGGGTGACCGCTATCATCAACTAACCTTATGTGATCGAGAGTGCTCTGGCGCGACATCGAATCCGAAAAGAAGATGTACATGCGCAAAATGTTTGCTGGAACAACCTGAGTCGAAGGAAAGATAGCCGTTACATGTGTTTTAGCATGAAATGGAGCGGCTCGGGTTCGAAATTGATAGACCACGGGTTTTGCACCCGACAACACCGCGCGCAGGTCGACCACGACTCGATAACCGCGATCAGCAAGCAATGCAAATCTTGGCGTAAATGTAAGGACGTCACCAGCAAGCCGATAGTCGCCGAGCATCGCCGTTTGCGATTCGCCCAGATACACGCGCAAGGCCCGGCTCGCCGCCTTTTGATTGTCCAGTGAATGCGCAGCCACCCCAAGACGTCCCACACTGACGATCTGCATTGCAGCATCGTAGGTAATGATGGGACGGTTCGCCGTCAGAGCGGCGGCAATTATGGCAATTACGGAAACTGTCATCATGGCAGGTCAATCTCCCTGGATACCAATTGCAGATCGCCATTGAATGGGTCCCGTCGCAGGAAAACCAACTTCTTGTCGCCATAATTCCCGGCGTGGAGCACGCCACCAACGTTTCGCGGATGCTCGAAGGGGATTCCGGCGGTACCCTCGATTTGTTCCGTGATGTTCGGAAGCGGCTGCGAAAGGTAATCCTCATTCACTAGAATCACCCCTCGCGTACTGTTAACAATCAGAACATAGACCTTGTTCTTGAAGTGAAATTCGACCATATCCAGCGGATAGCTTCCGTCTCCAAGTTCGGCGATGGTCCTCCCTTTCACGTGCTTCTTGTCCAGCAATTCATCCATCGAGAAGACCACGAGCGGTGTGCATAGGTAGGAGGCTAGTAAGGATGGCTTCCCATTGATACGGATTGGCAGGAACGCGCGCACGGGGGCATCTGTCTCGTATTTTCCGTGCGAGCCGTGATAGATTTCGAGGGAAGTACTGCTGTCCTCCTTATTGAATGGGAAAGAATAGATACGCATGGTCGATGCGAATTCTTCGTTGGAAAGGCCAGTGACAAAAAGCTTTCCATCGGCAAAAGCCATATCTGAGATGGCGTCCACGCGAGCTTTTGTCTTCTTCCAATCCACTTCAACAGCTTCATTGGCGGGATTGGAAACATCTGTAACTGAGTACTTGACGCTATCCAGCCGCACTTCCTCGATGTCGCCATTGGGCGCGACGCGTAGAAGAACGCTGGCATTGGCCACATCGTTGGGCAATTGCCATTCCAGGGAGAAATTTCGTCGCCCGCGCGATGCGGTGAGATAAATATTCTTCGAGACCGGATTAACTGCCATGTCATGAATCAGGACATCACGCGCATCGACGCCGAGCATGCCCCCGATCTTCCGTTCGAGGTCCGAGACATTAAGTTTGCCGGGGTCGTTGACCGGCGTGCGGTCGTCCAGATCGACAGCGAAAATACGTGCCCCAATGGAGTCACCGATAAAGAGGGTACCGTCGGGCGCAAACGTCAACTTGCTCATTGATTGCGCCTTGACAGGCCCGACAGTGAAGGCGGCATTAGACGTCAGCGCCATCGTTAAGGCCGCCGCAAGTGTCGATATGAGCACGGGGAACGAAAGAAGTTGCAGGCGCATAAGGCCACCTCAAACCGTTAGACGTCGGTTGCAACGAATAGTTTATGGTGGTGCAGCTGCCGCTGGCGGACTTCGCCTCTGCGATCTGGGTGAGGCGCATCTGAATCGTTCGCCTCTTATGTTCCGGGTTGGTGAGGCCGACAGGCAATTTCTACTGTTTGCGTTCATTCGGCGAATCATCCCATATCAAATGGGAGATTAGCCAGTTGCCATGTGCCTGCTTCTTCAGGATTGCCATGAAGTCCCCGCTGGTACGCCAGTCCTCCGTTTTTCCGACATTTTCGACTCTCCAAGCCACTTCGCTGTGCCCGCGCGCGTATGCGAGACTGCCGTCAACGCCGATCTCGTCGACGGTGCGGGCAAACTTTAGAATCGTAGTCTTAGCCCTGGTCGCAGGAAACCAGAAATCGTTGATAGCTTTCATCCCGACGATCGGCTCCAAACCATGATGGGGCATGAGCACCGCATCCTGCGTGAAACAATGACGGATCGCATCGGGATCATTCGATAGCCAGGCGGCACGGTATTGTTCCAAAAGGTTGCGGATTAATGAGCGGTCGTCACCTCGCGAGCCAGGAGTCTCAGCAGATGCCACGATCACTGAGCACATTAAGAAGATAATGGGCGTGCGAGAAAGCATCTCCACATACCTCAGAGAATGGGACGCCGGTGCCCTGAAATAGTTAGCTCGATTGCCAGTCCCCCGGCCGCCTCTGAAGTGACTGGCGCGCGGGGACGTGGTGGGTGGCGAGAATTTGGGACAGGGCATGGCAAAAAAGACCATGGCAAGACAACAGATTAGTATTCGCTCGCGGGTAAAAAAAGGACGTGATGAAAGACATTAAACAATCGGGAGTTCGCCCGCTGTGTATGCCCATGGGGAGAAGCTTTATGTTCCCTGTTGCATTTTGACTTCCGGAAAAAAATCCGAACTCAGCCAGCGCCAGCCGATCACCAGCAATTGATTTCACCCTAACAGTCATCTGGTTAGGCGATTGTGGTTGTGGCTGAATGATCCAAGTTCCGGATCCCGCCTCTTTGTGCACAGTTCCATTTGACAGTTGAATTAGCGAGGCATCAAATCGACCCATGTTGCAACAGCGGTGGCTTCGATGGAGCTTGATTTTTGTAGGGTGGACTGCTGTGGGGCTGTTTTTTGCCAGCCAGACGTACCTCTCTTACAAGTATTCCGGAGGTCAGGCCCATACAGCTATCATCTTGAAGCTCAATCTGGCTGACTGGTATGTTTGGGGCCTGCTTGCGCCGGGAATCATCTTTCTTGCCCGGCGGTTTCCATTGGACGGCAGATGCTTGGTAAGAAACGTGGCCATACACTTCACCGCAGGTGTAGGGATCACCCTGTTGAAGTGGTGGTTAGATAATGTCTTCCGCCATTACGTGCTTTCCTTGCCCAGGAGCATGTCACTGGCCTTCGTTTTCCATAACAATTTAATGATCTATTGGATTTTCGTGGCCGCAACCCAGGGATACCTTTATTACTCTCGCTATCGCGAAGGAGAGTTGCGCTCGGCACAGCTGAGTGCGCAGCTCGCGCAGGCCCAGCTTCATACATTGCGGATGCAGCTTCATCCCCACTTCCTGTTTAACACCCTAAATTCCATCTCCGCCCTGATTCACCGGGACCCGAACGCGGCTGACCGGATGATAGCCCAGCTAAGCGATCTATTGCGACTCACGCTCGAAAACGTGGGCGTCCAGGAAGTCCCGCTGGCGCAAGAGCTGGAATTCCTCGAACGTTATGTGGAAATCGAGCGGACACGATTTTCGGACCGGCTTTCGGTTCGGTTCGACATCGCGCCTGACACTCTGGGTGCCAGCACACCTTATCTGATCCTCCAACCACTGGTCGAAAATGCGATTCGGCACGGAATTGCAAGCCGCTCATCGCCAGGAACGGTGACGATCCGTGCGGCTCGCGATGACAACATGCTTATCCTCGAAGTAAAGGACGACGGTCCGGGGATGCGGTCAGACTCAAAGCATGGCATTGGAATTTCGAGCACACAGGCACGACTTGAAAAGCTTTACGGCAATGGACAACACTTTGAATTGAGCAATGCGGCCGACGGTGGCTTAACTGTGAAGATAAGTTTCCCGCTCCGATACATACCTGTCAGGCCCAACAACTCCAAGAAAGAAGAAGTGTTCAGTTGAAGATCCGAACGCTCATCGTCGACGACGAACCTTTGGGTCGAGAGCGAATCCGCACTCTACTTGCAGACGATCCGGACATCGAAGTAATCGGTGAATGCTCCGACGGCAAACAGGCGGTGAGTGCCATCGAACGGTCGCACCCTGACCTCGTCTATCTTGATGTGCAGATGCCAGAGATGGATGGTTTCGCGGTCCTCGACAGAATCGCCAGTCAGCGAATGCCTGCCATCATCTTTGTCACCGCCTACGATCGTTATGCCGTCGAGGCTTTTAAGGTGCACGCGCTCGACTACCTTCTGAAATCTTTTGATCGCGAGCGCTTTAATGAGGCATTGCATCGAGCTAAAGATCTGCTCCGAGACTCGCAGGCCGCGCTCTATGAACGGTTGGCAGGATTGGTTGCTGACCTCGAGGCAAAGAAGGATTGTGTCACCAGGCTGATCATCAAGTCGGCCGGGCGCATTGTTTTTGTGCCGGTCGACGAGATTGATTGGCTGGAGGCGGCAGACAACTATGTTCGAATCCACGTTGGTCGTCAGTCTCATTTGATGCGCGACACCCTGCAATCGCTCGAAGCTCGCTTGGACCAAACGAAGTTCCTCAGAATCCACCGCTCGACTGTTGTCAATTTCGATCGTATCCAACAATTACAACCACTCTTTCACGGAGACTATGTTGTGAAATTGCGGGATGGCACCGAGTTGACCCTCAGCCGTATCTACCGGGAGAAGCTGTCCAAACCGTTGAACCAGTTTCTCTGAGGGAGTTCCTTTTTCTAATGCCGGCTGACGGATTCCTGCGTCCTACTTGCCCTCTCCGAGTCCCGTCTTACCCCAAATTCATTGGCATTTTTGCCTAGACCAGCTAAACGGAGGGTGCACACTTGCGCCCCTACAAACGCCGTTCGTTTGCATCCAGCGCCGGTGGCACTGGTTAGAACACGCGGCGGATGCGATCCGCGCGTACCCTCAACAGGAGAGACAGAAAAATGAGAAGGGTTACGGGAGCATTTAAAGCGGCAGGAATTATTTGTGGTCTCTGCATGCTTCATCTGGTCAATCTTCACGCCGCCACCAAGCGATATGTCGTGACCAATGACGACGTGAAGGGTCCAAACACGGTCACGTTTTACCTTGCGGACGGTACATCTTCAGCGCCTAAATTGACACGGTTCAAGACCATTTCGACCGGCGGCACAGGCTTAGGTGGAGGCGTTTTTGGCATGGTTCGGCAAGTACTCCTCGAGAGCGGCGGGGACAAGTGCGTCTTTACTGCCGACAGTGGAAGCAGCGACGTCGCCGGCATACTCTTTGACACCCAAAAAGTGGTGGGCAACTACAGGGGGTCGAGCACTGACAACGGAGGCACCTTTGGCATAGGCCTCGCCCTGAATCCGGACAACAAGTATCTGTATGCAGCCTTTTCGGGCTCACAGACAATTGCGACTTTCGCGATCGGTTCGGGTTGCACGCTAACATTCAAAAGTGACATCACGGCGGCCGGTCTGAACGGCGGATTTCCTCACGGCATCTCCTCGAGGGGGAGCATCCTGGTTGTCGCCTACGGAGATGGGTCCATCAGTTCGTTCAATATCTCGGGCGGCAGCCCGGTATCGAACAATGATCTGCAACTTTCAACCGGATACATCAAAGACGATGAATTCCCTGACGGGGTTGACATCACCGGGGACGGTCATTTTGCGATTTTTGGTGATGCCTCAGCCGGCTTCAGCGAGGTCGAGGTTTCCGATATTTCATCTGGCAAGTTAACCATGACGATTAAGTACGGTGGACCGAACGGGAGCCTCGGGCGAGGACTCGCGGCCAATAACGTTAGACTAAGTCCTGACGAATCGCTTCTTTATCTGAGTGACAATTTGTCTGGTCAGGTCACTGCCACTCGCTTCAACAAAACCAAGGGGACCATACGCTTTGATTGCATTTCAAAACCGCTGCGTGGTTATGGGACGAAATGGACCTACTCAAGTGCAATAGCCACTGAATTGGGCTTTGGCACCGGTTCGGTCCTGTGGGTCGCGGAGGATGGGCTGGGCTCCTCCCGGTCCTCGATCGGCATCATTAAGATCGGGTCGAAGAATGGAAGGTGTACTTTGACGGAATCGGTTAAGTCACCTGCCCCAGATCCCAAGAGCCCAAATCTGTGCTGGCTGAATGCATTTCCCCAGCGACCCTTCTGAGAGGCTAATCGTGTCAGGCGAGGTTTTGGCAAAACTTTCAAACGCTAGTCTCTTGGTAATTGTGTTTGTTCTCATGGCTCCCGCTCAGGAGTGGTCATGGCCCGAAAAACCATCCAATCTCCAGGTACTGCCAAAAGATTGGTCAGGTTCGCGGTTACAACCCGTGATGATCGGCTTCACGCGGGCTCTTGGTGTGCGGTGCTCGTACTGCCACAAAGGAAAGGAAGGCGAGCCGCTCGGCACTTATGATTTCGCGTCCGACGAGAACCCGAATAAGAACCGAGCACGAGAAATGCTACGGATGCTCGAAAGTATCAATGATCATCTGAAGAACATCCAGCCGAGCGGCGAGAAGCGTGTCAACGTGTGGTGCCACACCTGCCATCGCGGCCGGCCCAAGCCTACCTCGATCGAAGAAGAGCTCGCCGAACAATACCAGACGAAAGGAGTTGATTCCACCCTCGATTATTATGCGGACCTGAAACAAAAGTACTACGGCAGGGGGATCTACGACTTTGGGGAAAACACGCTGAACAACTTTGGTTATAACGTGTTGGGAAAAGATCCCAAGGAGGCGGTCGAGGTTTTCAGGCTGAACGCGGAGGAATTTCCTCAGTCTGGGAATGTCTGGGACAGTCTAGCCGAGGCTTATATGAAATCGGGAAACCTGAAGAAGGCTGAGGAATACTATCAAAAATCATTATCGCTGGATGCAAGCAATCAGAATGCAAAAGACATGCTGAAAAAGATTCAGAAATCCAAACAAGAATGAGGGCAAGTGCGAACGCTAGGGCTATCCATTTGGCAGGAGAAGAAGTCAAATGGTAAGTGAGGAAGATTGGCAACAGTAGCAGGTACTCTGTTCCATCAGTCGACAAAGGCCGCAAACTTTGACGACCGACTGTCGCTCGGCCCTGTTGGAGATCTATACGCCGAATGATGGCGAACTGTCGTGGTCAGTGAGCCGGAGGAGAACATGAAACCGCGGTTGGTTTTGTCCATTCTGTCCTTATTGTTCACAGCACTGGCGGTGAACGCGCCATCAAAGAAAGAAGCATGGACGCAATGGGGCGCAAACCCGCAACACACTGGCTCCACCTCAGTCAGCGGACAGAGTTTGCAGAAAAAGCTGGCTGCCTTTCGCTATGACCCCTTCGTGAAGCAGGAGACTCAAGACTTCGCGGGCCTGGGCGTTCCTGCGCATTTTCAGGTGCCGTTGATCGAGGGCAACGATGTGTTCATGGAGTTCAAGACTGGAAAGTGGATTCCCTGTCATCCACCGCTAGCCTGGGAAAATGGTAAACACTGCGGGCCCAATACCTGGTACACGGAGATATGGAACGAGAAGCGGCTAGTCTGGAGGCAGGGTAAGCTGGTAGAAACCTGGACCTTTACCAGCGACTGGAAGCCCGAGCCAAATGGGTTTCCGGCAGGACTGAGTGCGTTCGAGCCGGTGTTTCATCCCGCGTTAACTAAGAGCTTCCTCTACGTGCCGGGCTCAGGAGGCACTATCTGGAAAGTCGACAAAGGCAATGGCAAGCCGGTATCGCACATTAATCCGTTCGGTTCGACGGTAGATGTCCACAAGTATGTCTCCGGCCCGCTGACCGCGGATCCGAAAGGAAATATTTACTTCAACGTCCTCAAACTTGCGAACGCCAGCGATCCCTGGTACACACACGATGTGCAGGGCGCCTGGCTGGTGAAGGTCGCAACGGATGACACTACAGCGACAGTCACCTATCACACACTAGTCCCACACGCTCCTCCACCGAAGAGCAATTGTCCTGGCACTTTCTTTGATCCGAAAACTCTGCCTTGGCCTCCTAGCAGGACCGCCAAGCCCGTGCCGGTTCCCTGCGGATCGCAACGACCCGGGGTGAACGTGGCGCCGGCCATTGCTGCGGACGGAACGATCTACACGGTTAGCCGGGCGCACCACGATCCCTTGGCCGGATATTTAGTGGCGGTGAATCCGGATCTTTCGGCGAAATGGCAGGCATCGATGCAGCAACGCTTTCACGATGGTTGTGGAGTGATCGTCCCAATCGCTACGCACAAACGCCAACCCAACGCCTGCCGCGAAGGTGCGAAAGAGGGGGTTGATCCCAATACGAACGAATTTGGCACCGCGCAGGTTTTGGACTACACCTCTGCCGGTCCGGTAGTCCTTCCTGACGGCAATGTGCTGATCGCCGGCGGGAACAGTTACGGCCAGGGTGGCGGACACTTGATGAAGTTCACGGCGGCTGGGGAATACTTGACCGCTTACCCCTACGGTTACGACTTGACGGCAGCGGTTTATCCGCACGACGGCACGTACTCGATGGTGCTCAAGGAGAATCACTATCCGGTTGGCCTTTACTGCTACTTTCCCAACAACATCTACTGCAAGCCGCTAGTTCCTGTTTATTACATCACCCAACTGAACGGCGATCTGAAGGTGGAGTGGAAATTTAAGGACCCAACCGTCGACAAGAAACATCCTCATGGCTTCGAATGGTGCGTCAACGAAGCGGCCATTGATGGGCAGGGGAATGTCTACGTCAACAGCGAAGATGGAAATTTGTACGAGGTAGACCACACTGGCAAGTTCGTTTCGAAGCTCTTCCTCCAGTTGGCGATCGGAGCGGCATACACTCCAAGCTCGATCGGACCGAACGGCATGGTCTACACGCAAAATGATGGTGTGATGTTTGCCATCGGACAGTAACCAGTGGGGGAAATGCAACCTGTCAGGGTGATGTAGCCTTTTCGGCAAAGGACCGCTGGGCACGCTGTCGTTACCAAGGCATTATGGACTAATCACATGTCGGGGCTGGAAAATGTGTATCAGACGAGACTGTAGATTGCGTTTCAATACTGCGTAGATAAATCAGGACAAGACAGTACTACGAGTAGGGAAAAGGTATTCCTTCCCCAGGGTCAATAAGGGCAAGCCCTCGCTGACTCCTCCGCACCCGCACAAGATCCATATTTTTCTCAAGTGGGGTCAGAGATCATCGAAGATCTTTGTCTTGACTAAGGCTGCTCGGATCTATTTGCCGGCAGAGGCCCCGATGCTTTGTGATAATTGAAGTACGAATCATCTGACGCCGGTCCTCCACCGTACCGACGATCAGATCGTTGCCATTGCCCGAGCGATTGACCCGATGTCGAATTTCTCAGGTCCACGGATCTGGGGAGGTTTGGCTCGCGTTACACCCGGGTGCATCAGTTAACCGTAAAATTCGTCTTGCTTACAGTTGTTCCGCCTGCATTTGTCACCGCGATCGGGCCGGTGGTGGCCCCGAGTGGCACCGTGGCAGTGATATTGGCCGTGTTAAGCACCCGGAACGTCGCGCTGAGTCCGTTGAAAGCGATGTGGGTCGTGCCGATTAAATGGACTCCATGAATCATGACCTTCGAGCCCGCTGCGCCACGGCTGGGACTGAAGCTCACAAATAACGGCTTCGGCGCAGCCAGACCAGCGTTCAGGGTGAAGATTACACCGCTGGCCACGTCGCCCTGCTGCACCGTGCCCCCGGATTCAGTGACGCCCAAAAGCGTGCCGTCGCTGCTCTGAACCAGCGCCGCGTCCGGGTTCGCGCCGTTCGTGCCGTCGAACCTGGCGGTCTTCAGCAGTTTGCCATTCGGCGAAAGACTGACGACTTCTGGGTCCAGACTATTTCCAGAGATAATGCTCCATAGATTTGAGTCGGAGGCTGGCGTCATATACCTCACATAATCGATGAACACAAACGACGGAAGAAGGATATTCGTAAAATTACTGCCTGAAACGTTGCTGGCAAAAATAGCCGGTTCGGCTTGATCTTCAAATCGGCTCAAACCACCGTAGAGCTTGCCATCCGAAGCCTGGATCGGCGCGCTGACGAAAAACTGACCATAGCGAATAGTTTGCAGAACTGTGAACTGACCAGAAGGCGTGAGACGGAAAAGGGTCGTTAAGAGATCTTCCGCTCCAACGGCCGTGCCATAGACGTTGCCGTCGGAGGCTAGTGTCAGTCCTATCGCCATGGGGCCCTCCACTCTGGGGTTGAACGTGTGGAGGAGAGTGTAAGAACCGCGGGGAGTGACGCGGAACAGGGTTCCACCCAAACCGTTAGAGCCAAATGTGCCGCCATAGGCGTTGCCGTCTCTTCCCAATACCAGGTTCGAGGGGCTGAAGCCATCGCCACAGTTCGTTGGCGGGCAAAAACTGTGAAGAACCTGAATCGTTCCGATCCGGCTCAGTTTGAACACGGCTCCATTTCCGTAGACCCCGCCTCCAGCTGTAGTGCCGTACAGAAATCCGTCGTCGCCTTCCACCAGGCTGGTCGGGCCGCCGCCGTTAGGATATTCTCCGTTCTCGTCGGCGACGAACGTGAATAGCGTACTTAACTGACCGGTTGGTGTAATCTTGAAAACGGTGCCTGCCGCCTGGTTCCCGGTGCCGCCCGACGCAGTGGTCCCGTAAAAATTACGATCCGCAGACTGCAGAAGCGAATTTGGACTTGCGCCATTTGGGCAGACGTTGTTTGCGGAGCCGCACGCGAAACCGAAAAGTTGTTGGATCGCTGGCGAGTTCTGTGCGTGAACGCCTAGCGCGAAGGACAGACCCAACAACAAACTCAGGTTGCAAGTGAGAGCAAGAATGCGTGTGTATTTCACGGTATTTCCTCGCGCCCTCAGGCTACCGTATGCCGAGTGCTACTAGAGTGTGTCAGTATCGTGTCAAGGCTTTGTAAAATTCAACATAACCGGGAAAGAAACTGCCGTGCTTCGTCTCGCCGGCCAGAAACGGGCTTCGAGAAAGTCGGCTGGATTAGTACGACAAGTCGGCCTCGCTCCAGTTAACTTCCGGATGGCCCGAAATCCGCCAATAGGCGGGGTTTGCCGCCAACCTACTCAAGCCACACTGTCTCGAATGCCGGATTCAGATGGATGTCGATCTGCCAGATAAGATCGTCGTTCGGATCCATCTGTGGACCGCGCTCCCCGGAATCGGAGATCGCATCCAATCTGCAAAGTATCTCCACTGCCCCAACAACGGCGTGAGGTTAGTTTCTTGGGACTCGGGGAGACGACGACGGTAGGTGATCTGCCGGTCCTTCGAAGTTCCCCAATCTTGAAGTGGATTCTTACACAGGCAGGCAAGCGGGACCTATCGGCTCAAAAGACTTATAGGTGAGGACGAACTCCTGATGTCCGAGGCTTTCGGAGCAACTCTGTGTCCCTGCAGCCACGTCAAGCACCTTGCTGTAGATCTCCTTGCCAACTTCGTCCACACTGGCTTCGAGGCGCAGGATTTTCCCTGCATTGATATCCATGTCGTCGCTCATGCGCTCGTAGGTCTCGGGATTGGCGCAAATTTTGATTACAGGTGAAATCGCAGAGCCCACAACCGACCCGCGGCCGGTGGTGAATAGAATCACATGAGAACCGCAGGCGATCAGTTCGGCAATTTCTGCATTGTCGTTTATATTGGGGAACCCGAACCGTGGCTCACCATCCGGCACGACGTCCAGCAGGTACAACCCACCTCTTCGCGGAATATCGCCTGGTTTGATAAGCCCAGAAATTGGCGAGTCGCCACTCTTGCAATACGCTCCGATCGACTTTTCTTCGATGGTAGTCAACCCGCCCTCGGCATTCCCGGGTGCGAAACTGGCGTGGCCCATCTGCTTGTAGTAATACGCGGCTTTTTCGACTGACCTTTTCAGCTCGTGGCCAAGCTCCGGCGTGATCGCTCGGGCGGACATGACGTCTTCCAATCCGATCATTTCGCCGGTTTCCTCGAAGATGGTGGCCGCACCTTGCTTCACGAGCATATCGAAGGCGCGTCCGACTGCGGGATTGGCTGAGATTCCGCTGGTTGCATCGGAACCGCCGCACACCGTTCCCACTACGAGTTCGTCCACCCGCAGCGGAGCTCGCGGCACTTCGGCAATCTGCTTCAGGGCATTTTCAACCCATGTCTTGCCAGCGTCGACAGATTTTCTTGTTCCACCGGTTTGCTGGATCACGACGGTGCCCACGGGGCGGCCGGTCTTCGCAATATTTTCCTCGAGGCGATGGCGATTGAAGCTCTCGCACCCCAGAGACAGCAGCAACGCACCACCGACATTTGGATGCGTACACAGCTTGTTCATCATCCGGTCAGCGTAAGCATTGGGGTAGCAGCCCCCAAAGCCGATCAGGTGAACCTGTTGAGCTTTGAAAGAATCCACGATCTCACGGGCTACGTGATGAGCGCATTCCACGAGGTAGGCGACAACGATACAGTTTCGGATCCCTTTTCTTCCGTCGGAACGAAGAAAACCTTGCAGCGTGGGCGAGTTATTTGACCCGGAATTACTTGACGAAGACATGATCTTTGTCCAGAGTGTAGGTTGCGATATAGTCACTCTTCAAGTTATGTAGATGAATGTGGGCTCCGCCCGGAATCATCTCTTTCGCGGAGCCAATCGGAACTCCACACTTATACACCCTTTCCGCGGCCTTAATATCACCAGCCGCGACTTTGTGCCCGATGGCAATGCTTTCAGTAAAGATCACTTCATGGCCGTCGATCACATCCCGATCGCCAGGCCTTATTGGCGCGACCACAATGAGCACGTTATCGTCGCGATGGATTCGCAATAGCTTTCGTGACTTCCCTTCGGTTTGCATCAAAACATTCCCTGCGACAAATAAACCGGCACCGGATCATACACCACATAGCCTAGCACCTTCTCGTAGACGAGCGTTTTGACGATGCTCTACTTTGGTTGCACTTGGTCCTTGAGCTTTGAAGGATCGCGATACTTCACGGTCTGCAAATGTTCGCAATAGAGAACCAGTTCCCCCGGCACCTTGAACACTTCGTATGAGACCTTCACCATGCCCAATTTCGGATACTTGGGCCATTTTTCAAGGTGAGTGCGGATAGTGTAAATCGTGTCTCCCACAAACACCGGTTTAATGAATCGCAGCTTGTCATATCCGTAACTGAAGGTGTGGACATTGTTGTGCGCCATCAAGCCAAGACCGAGGCTAAACACCATGGCGCCGGCTACCAGCCGCTTGCCAAATATGCCTTCCTCTTTTGCGAACACGTCATCCGCAACGTAAGGATGCATGTCGAGCACGATGGAGTTGAACAACATGCTTTCGCCCTCAGAGATGGTGCGTCGAATCGAGCGCGCCCGTTGGCCGACCTGGAAGTCTTCATAGAGCCAATCTTCAGCGTTCCAGACCGGAATTTCTTTGTGCTTGGCGGCATCGGGATTGGGGTTGATCACGAATTCTCCTTCGGCCTCAGGCAATCTGCCGTGCGGAAATGCGGTGGGCAGCATAGTGCTCGTTAAGCCAACGGATCAACTCAGCATCTGGCAAGTGTCCTCGCAAACAGCGATTGATTTCGAGTCCGGCGGCTTCGAAAAAGCGCACGAATCCGTCGAAACGCGGACGCACAAAAGCAGTCTGCAGGGTTCGAAGTGTGCCGGAAAAGAAGCTATCAGCGGCGGCGTCCACCGAATGATCCGTCCAGGCCCTCAGGCTTGCAGGCTGTCCGCCTTTTGGGAAGTACGTTCCTCTTTGGTGCTCGGCGCTGGCGAGCCATTTGGCGTAGGCAGTTGCTTCCGGTTGATGAGTGCTGTGTCGGCTGACCGCAATCCCAGTGCCACCAAGCATGGTTCCGGCACATCCACACTGACCCGCCGCAGGCGCGTTTGTGAACTTCAGGCGAGGTGAACTTCCTATGCGGGAATAATTCGAGTATCCGAAGCTGTAAGGACAGTAGACCGCGTCAGAGCTCGAAACCATAAAGTCGTAAACCTGAATCGGGTTCCAGTCGACGGACTTGAAATGAGCAAGTGAGATCAGCGCGTGCAGGCGATTGAGCGCCTCATCCGCAACACCGTCGCTCACAAATTCCTCGGAATCTTCCGCAACGGGATGGCCGAGATTCGCAGTCAGCGTGAAGAAAAGACTGATCGCGTCTGTGGGACACGCAGGCACGATGATGAATTTTCCGGCAGCGCGAGCTTTCCTTCCGAGTTCCAGAACCTCTTCAAAGGTATGAGGAACTACGGCAAAGAACTTCAATAACAGATCGGAACGATAAGATGCAACTTGCGTCGCGGCATCGATAGGCAATGCCCAAAGTCCTCCTCCGTACCAATAGGATTGCCACGATGGTCCGACGGAATCACGAGCAAAACCTTCTTTCTCTTCTTCGCTGAGGCAGGCAGCCAAATCGACGAGAACTCCGTGCGCAGCCGCGAATCCGACGAATGGATGATCCACGATGAGCAGGTCGTAACGGTCGACATATTGCTCTATCGGAGCCTCGCCAAATTCGCGCAAGCTCCTCCGATCCCACTGAATGCCGATTCCGGGATGTTGCTTTTCATATTCAGGAGCTCCTCCGATCAGGGGAGCGTATCCACGGGGATGGTCCCATGTAAGCCCCTTCAGAGTAATAGGAGTTTTTGTTTTCAGCGCCTGCCTCCAGAGCGGCGATGTTTTAATATTCTGCCGAAGTGGCCGGACGTTTCTCGGCGAGCAGGATGTGCTCGCAATACATCACTACCTCGTCACGCTGGTTTAACACTTCACACGCCTCGATTATGCGTCCATGGCCCTTCCGCTTGGAGTCTTCCTGCTTTTCTTTCACGGTGACACGGGTACGCAGGCTGTCCCCAATGAACACTGGTTTCGGAAAGCGCAACTTGTCATAACCGTATGTAAAAGCAACAGGATTGATTTGGCTCGCTGTCAGACCAATCCCGATGGCGAAGGTCATCGTACCGTGGGCGATCCGCTGGCCGAATGGAGTTTGACGCGCAAACTCCGCATCCACGTGATGGGGGAAGTAATCTCCAGTGTGCCCGGCGTGGATCACTACGTCGGTTTCTGTAATCGTGCGACCGGATGTCACTCGATGCTCGCCCACAACATAGTCTTCCCAATACTCGATTCGGGTCATCATGGCAATACGCCGGGATTGAGTGTCAATTTATTTC
>Ga0210403_10001420_pt1 | contig 22753 bp, 57 predicted proteins | sample IncBWC19MmetaG_FD_150863 | JGI IMG/M metagenome (GOLD analysis project Ga0210403, IMG submission 150863) | Forest soil microbial communities from Barre Woods Harvard Forest LTER site, Petersham, Massachusetts, United States - Inc-BW-C-19-M | ecosystem: Environmental > Terrestrial > Soil >... | reverse complement strand
GCGCAGCTACGGCCCTGTGTCTACCATCATGTCGAACTACTTGACCGTTTTTCAAAAATAATGCTGGAGGATCAATTGACTCTCTATTATTAATTTTACGCTTCAATTCATCAATCTTGTTTTGATTTCCCACACTTATATCTAAGCGCAAACATGCAGCTAGATACTTTTGGGGTGACGTATGAATAACTTCTCCGCCCCGTTCTTTGTAATTTGAGTTACCAAACTTAGGTGGTAACTGTGGAGTAAATTCTCCGAATTCATGTAATCTCATGAATTTATTTATCTGGTTGTCTATCTTGGACTCGAACCAAGTTCGCACCATTGGTCGACCTATGCGAACGTCCCTTTGCGTTATCTAACTCCATCGAAGTTTCTGTTGCAACAGATTTGTCGATTTTGTTTTCTTTTTGGTCAATAACATACAATAGACAATTGTTTGGTACCCAGAGTGGGAGTCGAACCCACAAAATCATCCGTTTGAAGGAAGCACGTATTCCAGTTCCGTCACCTGGGCAGTAAGCCGTTTACTAAACTATGATAGCTGCTATAAGCGTCCCTATTGATTTGGGCAGGACTCGAACCTACCAATACCGACGGGTTTCGTCGTTGCTGTGCCACTTCGCATTCAAATCACAACTATCATACTTTAATAAATTTTGGTGCGCAAGGGGAGACTTGAACTCCCAAAACCCCGGCTCTCGACCGAGTATGTCTGCCAATTCCATCACAAGCGCGTTAATCTAAATCCTGCGAACCATAAATCGATTCGCACAAACCATCTTCCTTCGTTCTTTCCGAAACCAAAGCGAAGCATTCTGTTATCTTTATCTAGAGGAATCTTACCAACTGAAATCATTGCCAAAATTATCTCCAGAATATTTTCCTCCGCCTGGAGCATTATCATAAAACTTTTGCAATTCTTTGTTCTTTGCTTGCAATTTTACTCTTTCAGTTTTAAGTTTCATATTTTCTGCTTTGAGCTTTTCATTCTCTGCTCGCAGCGTTTCAATTTCTAATAGTTCCATTATTTTCTCCAAGTTGGTAGGCGAAGTCGGCCTCGAACCGACAAAACGAGTCGTTTTAAGCAACCCAGGTATTCCAATTCCCATCATTCGCCCATTGTATTCTGTGTTAGAGCTTTCGCAACGATTACCATATGTTAGCAACAAGTGGCAGGGCGTTACTAGTCGAGGATTTGATGGACAAGCTTTCGCCCGGTCATCCACGCAAATTGCTCCACCTCTAAGCCGTTGATCAAGCGGCGCTTGTTAATACTCTAAAAATCTCAATAATGATCAAAACTAAATCTGCAAATATTAAACTGAGACCAAATAATCCTATCATCATACCTAGAGGAACTCGTCCAAGTCCAGGCATTAGTTTGTCTAAACCAAATAAAATAAACAAACCCAAAACTGTTAAAATTGAAATTGCTATAATCATTATCTATCCGTTGATTGAAAACATTTTGCAGATACTTCAAAATCATTATAGTCTTGAGCATCCGGAAATTTATGTATTTGCGTTAATTGTTTTGCGATTGCAGTGCAAACATTTACATCAGTATAAGAACCAATAACTTGGGTCGTGATATGAGTAGAACTTCCAGTTAATGATAACACAATCAGTAAAATTTTGAACATAATTGTTCCTTTGTTTGGTAGTAGCGGGGAGAATCGAACTCAACCATTCTGAGGATATGAATCTCATGTCTTGCCATTAAACGACGCTACTATTAAAATCCTGTGTGACCCCATCTAACATGTCCATCAAAAACTTCGCATTCCCAGAGTTTATCACTCATTGCTAGAATGAATTGGAGTCGTTCCTCTTCAGTTTGAAACCCTAGATAATTAACACCTGTGTGCATCGTTTGACCATTAAAATCTTCAAACGTAGCTTTCTGTACAGGATTTTTGTAAATATTGATGTGGTCCATAATCAACTCATAACTACCACCAACCGCAACATTATACGTCATAATTATCTACTTTTATATATTTTAGTAAAAACATCGTCACCAAAAGCGAGAATCATTGCTGCTTCGTATGCATAATGCACGCCATCACCATCTTCGCTTACTAAAATATCTTTTAGAATATCTTTCATGTCTAATAGAAATTTAGCGTAAGAAACTGGATCATAAGAAACCACTTCAATTGCTGATTTGCGACGCTCAATTTCTTGCTCAAGATCAGCGATTGAAAAATTTTGTAAATTACTCATTATTTTCCTCCCTAGTATAATGCATAAAAATGCAACCTTCCACTCCACAACCACAAACAATATGTCTTTGACTTACGATTTTATCGGCATCAGGCACTTCATTTCTCTTTAAACGAGAATTGCACTCTTCTTCCGCGTGCTTCGCTGAAGCCATATCATTCTTTGTTAGATATCTTCCCATTATGGTTCCATTGTATTTGGTAGGGCGCCTGGGATTCGAACCCAGAACTTACGGATTAAAGGTCCGGTACTCTAGCCAATTGAGTTAGCACCCCATTAAATTTGTTTAAAGTAACTTACATTTATTTTTGTTTGAATATAATCAAACACTGCTTTTGAATCTACTTCTTTAATCCATTCACCTTATTCAATATTGATATTGAATTTTTGCAAAATAGATTTTTCTGTTTCTCTACGATTTAAAACGAATTCGTAATGCTTAATATAATATTTTCTATGTGGATCACCAGTTTGATATGATGCCAATCTATCATTCATTTCAGTAGTCATACCAATTTTCAGATGTTCTGGCCACGCAGGATTAGCTATCACATATACAAATCCACACTCATATTTTTCATTTCTACTATCCAATGTAATCATTAGATTAAGGGCTGCAATTTTTCGGGCTAATCTCTTTTCGCTCAAACCACTGAGACCCTTTTTATTATTACATACGCTTTTATACGCCACAATATATTCTTTCACCAAATCCTCATCAATGATGAATGATCCTTCTGAAGGAATTATCTTTTCATATTCTAAAATTGCAATAGTAGATTTTGCTTTTTCATTCATAGTAGATTGGTAGGACTGTAGGGGATCGAACCCTCCTCTACGGATTAAGAATCCGGTGCTTCACCAACAAAGCTTCAATCCCATTGTTGTTTAAAAAAATTGATTCACATAAATCATTGGTGCTGCTACAGCAAAATAAACCACAAACCAAGATAAAAGCTTTGCGATTTCTTTAAGCAACGGTTTGTCGGTATATAGAATATTCCAAAACGTTGGACCTAATTTTGTCAGCAACACGTAGAATATTGACAGCAATCCCACAATATAAATCATTGCAACGAATGCATGTGCTGAAATTGTTTCTGGAATCATATTTTTCTCTAAATTTGGTAGTTCCGCTCAGAATCGAACTGAGGTATTTCGGTAATCGGCCGAATGCCTTACCACTAGACGACGGAACAACTGTGTAACTGGTACTGAGTGTGGGATTCGAACCCACTGTCTATGCCTTATCAAGACATTGCTTATGCCACTTAAGCTTCCTCAGCATTATAATCTGGAGTCGTATGCGGGAATCGAACCCGCCCCGTCACCGTGAAAGGGTGATGATCTAACCGATAATCTAATACGACATTAATCATGTATCCACTTATATGATCTTTTTGATTTTATAAACCAAACAGAATTTTTGGTGGTTTTATACTTTTCTGCTAATTTTGCTAACGACGCACTTTCATCGTAAAAAATTGTTAATGCTTCGTCTTTTGAAAATGATCTTTTATATTGAGCATTTTCTATTTCTTTAGCATTTGTCCTGGTCGCTTTCCCAGCGCACACCCTAGAGCAAAACACTTCCATTGTTTTTCGTTTTTTATCAGTTGTTATAGAACTCTGGCAGTGTGCGCAAGTATAAACATACTTAGGTTTATACTCATCGTATAATTTATAAAATTCAGAAGTTCCGTATTTCTCTCGCACATAGTTGAATATATCTTTAAGATCATCTTTGCGCAACACTTTCACAGTATAACCATGATATACAGCTACTGCTGTTTTTGCTGAAACAACTTCTTCTTTTTCATATCCTTTAAGTTCAATGATCAAATCATCACCAACTAGAAAATCTGGCATGTATTTCTTGCCCCTATGTTCTAGCATCTTAGGAAATCGTTGAAACTTTACATCGTGATCTATAGCATGAATCAACCAACAAAGCTCATATGTTGAGCCACAATATATACCCTTGTAATATCCTGATTTACTTCTTCCTGAACCTTCTCTATATCCGCCCATATTGACCTTTCAATATATTTATCATGATTGGTGTCCTACCGATAGACGAACCTGACGTTATAAACTTTTGGCTCCCCAAGAAGGACTTGAACCTCCGACATTTTGATTAACAGTCAAACGCTCTACCGACTGAGCTATTGGGGAACAGAAAAACTTACAAGACCAATCCCAAAGCCTCTACTCCAGCTTCATGATTTTCTTTTGTTGCTTCTAATGCTTCAGGAGAAGATAGCTGAGTAAAAGCTTTTTCATGCCATACTTCATCCTTCAGAATCTTTTTAAATACTTCTCTGATATCGCCAGGAGCGAATTCATCACTAGCAATAACACGAATGCGAGACAAACGCATTCCTTCAGCATGCGCAGCTACAGCAGCACCGGTTTCAAAATCTTTGATACCAAGCAGAGTCTTTGCCCAATAACGCTTTTCTGCATCTTCAACGACTGGCTTGATATTTCTAGCTTCAAGCAATTCATAAATCCATTCTGCATGTTGCGTTTCTTGTTTTGCAATGGTTGCGAGAATATCCACTTGTTTTTCGGTTCCTGCATATTGCAGTCCAAATTGGATGATTCGAGTTGCAGCAGTTACTTCGCCACGATATTGCTTGATCAACCAGTCGTTGATCTTATTCTCATCAGATTTCACTGACTCCCACCATTGTGATGCAGTTTGCATTTTTATTTTCCTAAATTTGGCGACTCGTAAGGGAATCGAACCCTTATGAGCGGATAGACAATCCGCCGTAATGACCTTTATACGAACGAGCCAATAATTCTTTTAAATAGAATTCAAAAAATCAGTTAATTCTTGACTTTCTACAAAACCTTTTTCTAACAAATACAATTTCAATTCTTCTTTAGTATTTGCGTTTTCGAATTCATAATAACTTGATGCCAGTTCATACCCATCTTCACTAAGAAGAATATCAACGATAGGCATCGATTGATCGAACAATGCACCTTCTTGTTCAAAATAATATCCAGGGGTGATTACTGCTGTATTTTCAGATTCGACTGAAAAATAAAAGCATCTAGCCACATCCTTAGGATTATTTTGAGTTTCTACATACAATTCATCAAAAAGTTCTTCATTGCCAGCGTCATAATCTTCTAAAAGTTTAGCATAATCTGGCATAGGATTCTCAAAATTAAACATTTAAATATCCATTTCACGTTCATGAACACACTTCGCGCAATTGATCATATGATGATCTTCACCATAAATTTCATGCTGGAAAGGGTCCAAAACTGTTTTGTGTGTCAAAGTGCCGTGTTGGCAACGTTGAACTACACGATGATGCTTAACACCCAAAATCGCATTCTTCACATTATAAGGTGTCATATAAAACTTTTGCGTTCCGAGAACTGGATCACCAATCTCAGAATTCTTGAACACACCAACATCTTTAACTTTGGTAAATGTTTCACCGATTGTGTATTCATATACAGTATCATTTACAGTAATTTTTCGATAAGACATTATATCTCCTTGTTAATAGTTTTGCAACATAAATTTGGGCTGTCGGTGAAGGATTCGAACCTTCTTCTCCCTGGACGAGTTGAACGTCCCCACCGCGCGCTGTGTGGGTCACCACGACTACCGACAATTGAAAAAGTTGTAATCGCTTCCCCGATGACTCAGAAAAGTTTTTATGTGTGCGAGCCCAGACTACAGGCAACGCCGATTACTGTATTTGGTGGGATAGGACAGAACCTGTATCTGCAACTCCGTCTCCGAACGACGGCGTTTTAATTAAACTACTATCCCATTGTTTTGGTGGAGAATGTCGGATTCGAACCGACCTGGTTCCAGTATGCAAAACTGGTGTCCACTCCGAGCAGACCCATTCCCCAATATTCTTCCCACGTTTTGTAAATCGAGAACGGGGAAACTCTAATACAATTACTTAGTTGTAGTCGTTGTAGTAGTTGGTGCTGCTGGAGTTGTACCAGTTGCGCCTTCTACAGCAGTTACTACATCAGTTACAGCAGTAGCTACATCGGATGCTGCTGTAGCAGTTGTTGAACTTTGGAACCAACCCATTACAACAGTGTAAAGTGCAGGAACTGCATGTCCAGCGACAACTCCAATAACAAACGCAATAGCATATGGTGACAATGACAATAGAGAACCCATTTAAAATCTCCTAAAAATGTGCGGTTCGCACATTTGTATTTACTGTTTAATATGGATTTGCTATTTAAATGTGCATATTGCAGGGGCAGGATTTGAACCATGCGATTTCCGGATTATGAGCCCAGCGGGGACGACCTGACTCCCCTACCCTGCAATATGCACACTCCTTAATTTTGGTTGCGGACGCCCGAATCGAACGGTCCCTTCAGCTTATGAGACTGAAATGCGCCACTACACTTCTACCGCAATCGTTTATTTTTTGTATGGAACGCGACAAAATTTGTATTTAACAAAATATGGAATTGAATTCACAAATTCAGTTTCACTAGCAATGACATATGGTCTATCAGTAAAGAATTGCAATTTCCGAAGAATTGGATTCACAATCAACTTAACTGGACTCTTATGCATCCATTGACCATCCCATACATAATACTTGTTTTTACTGTTCATTATTAAACGCGCCTTCTATATTTCAACCCTCTTACGCGACCCTGTTCGCTTTTCCTCCTTTAGCAGAATTCTGCTTACATGCTGGTAAGCTCCACGAATTGAACGTGGCATTTAAAAAAGTTGAAATATAGCAACTAATCCCCTCCTCCCAGCCTCGAAGACTCGGACTTGCTGAATTAATTGCTACAAACTTATTAAGTTAAACTTATTAAGTTGTTAAAGATCGAAACTACTTTTCAGTAGTCATACCCTCCAGGAGCTTTGCTCATGTCAGGGTGTTCATAATCAGAAACATGCTTTTGAGGGTCATGCTCTGGTTCATATGTATTCTGAAACGATTCTGGTGGAATCGTTGAATTCAAAAACTCTTTCAACTTTTTCCAAAATTCCATTATCCTCTCCAAAATCATCGTTGCTTAAAACAATCACTGATAAAAAGTATCAACTTGTCAGTTAATTCATTTTCTGGCAAGCTATCAATATAGTCATCAGTCAAATATACATACTTACCTTTCTTCTTAAACCAATCAGGCCTTTGAGAACCATGAGTTCCAAGGACAGTCGTAGCAAATTCTCTTTCTTCCTTTTCCAACTGTGCCTCAAATGCAAGGCGCTTGAATAATTCTCTAGTATCCATTTTGGTTCCTAAAAATAAAATAGTATGTATGGTCAGTTTCCCTTACCCCATACCAAGCATACGCTGCCCTATGCCTTGAGTCTGCGATACTATCCTTATGTCATTAAAGCTGGCATCTGTAATAATGTGTGAAGGACTCGAACCTTCATTAATCCCTATGCGGAACTGTCCTGACCCCTAGACGAACACAGCATCTTTACATTTTCGCTCGGCAAAGTTACTAGTAATAAAGAGACAGAATTAAGCTTACTGACGATTGCCGTCACCAGCTTTAATGACACAATCTACGCGACGCAAAATAATTAAATATTCTCACTACTTCATCGATAACAGTTGATCGAATAACTACATTGCTAGAATTAGTTACTACAAACTCGTTTCCGCTCAAAAACATACGAACATCACGGTTTCTCGACGTGGTAGAACACACCAAACCAACAACACCATCATTAATCACATTTTGAATTTCATCAACCGTTACTGTCATAGTCATGATATCAATCCTTTCAAAGTAAAGTTTTCAAATCTCGAATAATTTCTTCGAGAACTTTAACTTCTGCTTGAACGCCAAAATCTTCGTTCATTGACATAAACATTCTTGAACCATTGATGCGTTCAAGCATTTTTTCATACTTTTGAATCAATTCGCTAACGCTCATGATTACCTCAAAATTAATGGTCTCCAATGTAAGATTCGAACTTACGTCTCATGGTCCCAAACCACGCATACTAACCAGGCTATACTAATCGGAGATTATATCTGTTGAGAGATTCGCTTGTTTTCAACCAGAGAGACTTTTCTCGTGTCTCTGAGATACTGCAAGCAACTCACTCAACAGAATCTATTATACGCTTTTTTTAACTTTTTGCAACTACTTTTGGGTCTGTTGTTTATTTGCTACGCCATCTTTTCGAATCTTGAAACCAAACTAACCACTTCATAGCTGTTAAACGTGACGATCCACTGGTCAGACAATTCAGAAACCGCATAACCTTCACCATAAAATTTGGCGTATTGTTCTACGTATTCCAAAAATTTCACGTAATTCATGATCTTTCTATCAGACGAATCGTGTCTTTCTACCACACTGCCATCTGCAACCATCAAAAATCGATCAAAATTGGGATCGAGTGTTTTCAAGTATTCGACACGGGCTTTGCTATATCTGCGCAAAGAACCATATTGCAATTCATGTAGTGAGATCAACATAATTATGCTGACATTCTTTGTAGTTTCGCAGAAAGATCATCAACTAAGCTTTGTTCTTTCGCCACCAGTGCAGAAGTGCGCTCAGTGTGCGGCGTCAAAAGATTCTTTCCGCTCGGCGCTACACAAAAATGCTCAGGTTCAGCACCACAATGCGAACACTTCAATTGATTTACAGCATCAGTATTCAAACAACCTGTCAATAGCTTAGACATTTTAATCTCCCTTTATTTAACAGTTTCAAAAAATGTGCGGGCAGCGGGTTCAGTCTTAAACGTCCGAGTAAAATCGTCACCGCTTACTTCAAAACGCAAAACAAAATCGTGATAAGTGTATGCAGTACAAAGACGATACAAACACACTTTGTCAGTTTCATCAAGCAATGCAGTCGTATCTTCGCTTACTAACGTAAAACCGTCTTTCGTTTGCATTTACTGCTCCTGTTTGTTCATCGTATGAGACAATTATACAGATTTTGGCTGATATAGTCAACCAAAATCTGTGGCAGAAAAACAACAGTTATTCAGCAACTTCGATGCCGAAGATCAGCTTATCGACTACTGCAGGCAGAATATATTCGAGACCCTTACCAGCCAATTCGAGTCGGAAGATATGGTATGCAGCATACACACCTGCACCAACAGTCACAGCGACAATCATGCGGTAACGATAGTGTTTCTTGTGATGCAGCTTTGCATGTGCAGCACGTGCATCATAGAACTTCTGCATAACAGCTTGAATCTGGTCTTCAGAAGCTTCAACAGAAATATGTTCAATCGTTGCAACTTCTGCACCATTTTCAGTAGAAGTCAGCGATACATCGCCGATTTGAACAGAAACATTGTGAGCCTTAGCTACTTGCGCAACTGCTGCGCGAAGGTCGTCACGGAAGGTCGTATCTTGATCTTGGGTAGCGCTCATAGTTAAAGCTCCTTTAGTTAGTTACTTCGTTCTTGGGATACTTCGCTCTCTCAACATAATCAATTATACGCTTTTTACCCAAAAACGCAAGATTTTTATCCTTTCTTTACCCTTCTTTATACTGTTTGTGACCAAAATACAACAAGAAAAAAGCTTACAATTTGTAAGCTTTATATTACAATTTGTAATATTACTAATCTTTCAAATTAAGCAGAAATCTTTCACGTTCTGTAATCTTTTCCCAACTATCAATATTAAATGACAATGTATAATTACCGTCAGAATACATAAATGGATCATCAGGTTTTCCTGCATTATCAATTGCAACTGTAAGTGCAGATTTGCGGGATTTATTAAAAGTATTAAAATAAATATCTACAATTTGTCCCCAAACATTAAATCTCTTAAGTTTGACACAATCGCCAATTTTAAAATCAATTATTTCATCCATTTTTTATATGCATCAATAAGCCAATGATCTTGGTCAACATAATGTGGATTATCATCAATCCAAACATCAATATGAATTCCTTTCTCTTCCATGAAAGGTCGCTTTGCTTTGCTATTTGTAAATTCTGCTGGAATTTTATTCAACAAAGTTTGATCTAATTTATGCCTTTCATACGGAGCACGCATTGTAACGAGAAAGACTGTATGTCCTCTCGCCAATGCTAAATCAATATACTCAAGCCATAATTCTGGATCTTTTGTATAAGTGTCATCATAATCTAATGCTATTACCATTATTTTCTTTATAAATGTTTAAGTACAAATGCCAATTTTTCTTTTTCGGATTCAAATTTCAGTAAGTCAAAATATGTGTCAGTTTCATATAAGTATGTGAATCCACTATTATCAGGATCATACATACGATTATTATCATTAATTATAATTTTAACTTTCAACACCCCTGCACTAAATTTGCTTAATTTTTCTGCCACTATACCGACAAAATTTCCGTCAAGTGTTTTTATTGGGTCGCCGACGTTATACATATTACCCCTTTTTAATTACATTTGCTAGGTCTTCTGGCGTATAGTCAATTCTAACTAATTGTGAAAACGTGCGCAAAAATGTTTCTTTTCCGTTAGATACTCTAACCATTTTAGGAGTAAATCCGACGACCTTATATACTTCCATCCAGGAATAATTTGAAACTGTGGCGGCAACTGTATCACCAATTCTAATTGCGCGATTAGCTACATCATAACGCACTTCATCAGTCATTTTTTATCCTTTAAGGATTATCTCTAATCGTTTATATGAGGTTATCTTTTGCAAATATTTTGGATCATATCCGCAAGTAAAATCAAATTTATCGAATTTCACTATAGGATAAGATTCACTGAAATGGTTACTTATGCGTTTTACTATACCAGTTCCATTGATATGGCAGAATACGCAATCACCTTTCTTAAATTCATGCATCGCTATGTTTTAGCGCCAATACAAGGTCTGCCGGCTTATAATCAATGCGAATACATTGATGTGGATATTTTGTTACTGTTTCAGATTGGTCGTCGCGCCACCAAGCATGCCGCTTATATGCAAGCCGAATCTTCTTTGGAGAAAACCCAACTACTTTTGCGACAAGAATATCTTGTCCGCTTTGTCCACGTGCTTCCATAAATGCAACTGTATCGCCGATTTCAACGAGTCGATTTGCTGCATCAATTCCACTAGTAATTTCTTTCTTAGCCATATTTTAGCTCCAATTGCAATAGATGTTTATCGTCTTTAACTTTAATTATCACATACTCATCAAATAATTTCAATGCATCCAACTCGTCTTCGTAAATCATACCTGTGCCGTAATCATATGGATGCCAGCGTACTATCCAATGGTTATCTTTCTTATGCTCTAATTCGAAATATGTTTGGCTATTGATATCATAAAATTTATCACCAATAGTGTAGTCCATTTACCAACTCACTTTAATATGATAAGTCGAAAACGGTTGCGGATCTTCATCCATGCAACCTAGACCACCCCTTCCGTCGTGTTTTTGTTCGATGATTTTAACAAAAAAGCCATTTTCCTCAAGCTTCTTTTTAATGCGGCGTTGCACATCGTTAAAATCAGCTGGGTAAAATGCAGGCTTTGTGACTTTGTATGTTTCTGAACTATGAAAAGATTCGTCAAGCAACAAAGAACGTTTTCCTAACTTGGCAGCTTGCTCAATTACAACACCAATCATTTCACAATAGTTTTCAATATTGTTGTCAGAAGTGTCAGCAAGTTCTTTTGCTTTTTGTGCAGTAATCATATTAATCACCAAGTAAGATGAATGAGATTGAACCACCAAGAAAACCAAATGATACCTGAAACTAGTTCAGTTATCCAAAATCCGATTTTATTTCCTCTTGTCGCGCCAGAATCATTCATGAACCAAAACATTCCGCATATGCCAGTGAACCAAGCGAAAATAGAAATGGAAGCTAAAAAACTTAGCATAGTCCCAAAATGGATTGTCATAAAAATCTCCTTAACGAGACTATTATACTCGTTTGGGCAAGCATGTAAAGTGGTGTGGCAAAACTACAACAAAGTTAATACGTTTTTTCTTCAAATAGCAGATCCGAATGTTTCAGTTTGAATTTTAACACTTCAGTTTGTGGTATCTTTATTTTTATATAAGGCATACTATTGCGATATACCAATGACCACTTATATTTTGCTATGATCTTTTTCAAGTTATCAGGAACTGTAGAGGTGTATTCATCCAATGGATTAGGAATAAAAATAGTACTAGTTTTCATTATCGATATGTAGTAAGAACTGTTCCAGTGCAATGCACTAGAATTCTATTCCGAATTACAGTTTTCAGCCAAACAAATTTACCATTTACTCGAACGGGATACCAAGAAAACCAATTGTCCTCTCCCCAAACATCTTCGTCATTAATGTATGCAGTCTTTTCTTCGTCAGACATTTTATTCCACAAATCGTTTTCTGAAAACATTTTAATCTCCTTAAGATTTCAAATCACCAAGAATAGTCGGATCGAAAGCTTTCAATTTACTTTCACCGTTAAACATTTTCTTCATTTCTTCGAGATCAGCATCAGTTAGCCAATCAGCAACATCGCCGCTTTTGAACCAAAAACGCGAACCATTAAAAGTCGCGAGGACAGAAGGACCATAACGGTCATAGTAATAACCTTTCAATCCGAAAGCTGCGAATTTCGTCTTACCTTTCTGATTAAAAAGAACATAAACATAATCTTGCTTTGTAAGCAAAACGACAGCCTTCAAATTTTCGAGCTTTTCTTTAACTTGTTCAGCTTCGGTCATGTTTAATCTCCTGATGTTTCAATTATACACTTTTGGTAAAATTAGTCAACCAAAAGTGTTGTTTTTATGCAACATCAGATTTAATCTTTAGGATAAGTATATCTTTTTCAGACATTACTACCGTTTTTCCCCAACCGTTCTTGTCATTTAATTTATTCAATTGAAATGTTGATGCATATCCAGTTTCCCATGTCATGGTAACCATTTGCTCACCTGTCAATGCATCTTTAAACAGATTTGCAATAGTTGAATAATATGGGCGACTTCTAATTATTGTTGGTATTTTAAGCAATTCAGATCCATCGTTATTTAAACAATCATCAAAATTGATAGTGTCGTCTCCGAAATCAACGAGAATATCACCAATTTTAATCGAACTAATATTTTTAGAAACGACTTTATACATTATTTCGTACCTTTTAATCGTAAGAATAATATATCTTTTTCAGGAAGAATTGCAACTTTATCCCAACCAGCAGAAAGAGAAATTCTATTTATAGAAATAGTTACTAGGGGAGAAACGTCCCATTTAATTTTAACATTTTCGTTTTCAATATCAATTATTTTTGCGAAATATAGCTTATCAGCTTTAGGAAATGTTAATAATTCAGTCTCATCTTTACTTAAGCAATCATAGAAATTAATTGCATTACCAAAATCGACTATATTATCGCCTATTTTAAGTAAATCAATATTTTTAGAAACGATTTTATACATTATCAGATTCTTTTAATTTAATTACTAACAAATCTTTGTCATTGTCGTATTGATAAACATGACGCCAATTTTCATTAGAGAGATAATTTGTTTTGCTTACTTCTTGATCATTGGTATAACTATTATGCAGCCAAGTAATCGTGACATAACAATCATCTATTGATTTTATCTTTCCATAAATGTCAGTATTAGTATAAATTACTCGATCACCAATTTTGCAGTCAAATAAATTTGTTTTCATGAATATTTTAAAATTAGTGCTAGTTTTTCTTTTTCTGAATAATTCTTGCATTCTTTAAAGTGATTGAAAGCTAGAGGTGTAAGGCCAGCTTCATCACTCATAAATCCGAAAGTATCATGAATTGTTCGGAGATACAAAAAAGTATGATTAATTTCCATTAACAATCCAATATATATGCTGCCGCCGTTTTCATACCAATACACATTGCCGACTTTAAAATCTTTTAGATCAACAGTATTATCCATAAACCCTCAATAGATCATTAACAAATTCGTCAGAAGATTCACCCAAATCTTTATCTTCGCACACTACCGAATAATGTCCGAATTTAGCAAGTTTCTTTCCTGCTTTATCATTATCACAAACTGCGACTACTTTACGGTCTAGTAATTTGAGAAAATTCTTTAAATCATTATTTGAATCATTGCACAATAATGCCAATGCGCTATAACCTTTTTCAGTTAATCTAGCTGCGTCAAATGCACCTTCTGTCAGAAAAACGACATTCGGAGTTAAATTCAAACTTTCAACACCAAAAAGAGAAAGACTATTGCATCCTTTCGATGCATAATGAAAATATTTCCCTACGTCACGATCATTATTCACAGCCTTCGTTCCGTCAGGTCGATATTGCAAAAAACCCGTCATTTGACAAGATAAATTCCACAAATAAAAAGTGGCGACATTATTAACTTCATCAAGCATCGGTCGATGCAATTCGAAATTTAAATGGCGACTTTTTAAGTGTTCTTTTAGCATTTTATGAATATTGTAACAATAGTTGTAGTAAGTGTTTATCGTCTTTGATTTTGACAAACGGTGAAGAAACGGATTTCCCTTTCGCAAATTCGCTATAATAAATCATTGATTCAATAAAATTAGTTCCAGTGAAATTCACTTTCCAATGACCAGATAGATCGTCATAGCTACCAGGGCAATCTTCAATCAAAGTAAAATATACTCCGACTTGATTTTGAAAATCTAACATAAAAAATCTATCACCGACTTTTAATTCATCCAGCATGTTTAATTTTTCCAGTTAAAATCTCAACTAAACGTTGTTTAATTTCTTTTTCTGTCGCGTGTCTGATAACATGTTTATAATTATCTACCCTGGCTGTCGGGTCATGATTGTTATATCGATCCCAACCAATACCCACTACAGGTGACTCTGTACTAAAAACTTTTCTAACAGTTCCGCAATAATCACAATAACCAGGTTCGCTATGAACAAATTTAATAATATCACCGACTTTAAATTCATTAGCCATATCTTAATTGTAGCTCAAGTAAATGTTTATCATCGTTGATTTTTATCATAGTCATATCATAAAATTTTAATCTTTCAAGTTGCTCTGGAACTATAATTACTGAGTCAGGCACCTTCCAATCCGCTCTCCAAATCCCATTACACTTATTATAAGATGATAATGTGAGACACGATCCTATTTCTTTAAGAAAGAATCTATCGCCGATTTTAAATTCTGAATTCACTTGTAAAAATTTCCTTGACGAAATTCTAATTCGGCGGAATATTTCGCACCAGCAATAGCAGACCTTTCATCATGAAAGCAACCGTATGTTTTGCGTAAGGCAAAAACATTATTATCAATAATAACTTGATATGTTCCTTTATACGTATTATTTTCAGTCAAAACACAACCGACTGCTATATCTACTTTACTAGTTTTTGTGACAGTATTATCCCAATTTGCATCCAATGCTAACATATGTTTAAACGAACGTTTTACATAATTGGCAACAATATTTCTATAGCGCCATTCTGCTAGATGCCCATATACTTTCAAATAATTTTCGACACGTTCATCAAGATTATCTCCGACGAATAATGCTAGACTTTCGCCTTTATACGTAATTACTTTTGCAGGCAGACTAACTTTCGATTTTTCGTCTTCACGAAAGGTATTCACAATAACGAAATTTTTATCCATAATCAATTCACCTTACGTTCTTGAAAGAATTCTTCTAAGGTATAAACTTCATACGCACCATCATCTACATCCGACAAATCATTTTTGTAATTGTGATTAATAGAAGTATTTTGAAAACGCTCATGATTTGGTTTATCGTCATTCTGCCATGAAAGAACGTCTCTTTTAAACGATTCTTTTGAGTCGTAAGAAATCGTTTCTACAGATTCGATAGCATACACATCAACGAACACTGTTACGATTACTAGCTTTTCCATGATAAATCTCCCAATAAGAATATTATACTCTTTTGGGAGAAAAAGTCAATTACAAGCTGTAAGGTGTTGTATTTTTACAACATCAAATTCTGCGCTTTTTCCAATTATAGTCAGGTCCAGTTTCATCAACACCTGGATTTCCCACACTATTTGGATTTTCGCCAACGAAAGAAACAAAGCGGATAGGTTCCCCGTCTCGTTGCTTCTTTCTCATTTCTTCAGTAAATCTTAAAGCTTCTGTTAATTCTACAATTTCTCTATGCTGAGGCACTAAGTCTCTCAGCCAATATACAACATACATTTTGATTATCTTCTTTTATTTAAATTATTTATAATTGGCAAGGGCGGAGAGATTTGAACTCCCAACAGTCTGACTCAGAATCAGGTGTTCTACCAATTGAACTACGCCCCAACTGAAATGGTACTGAGTACGGGAGTCAAACCCGTCTTTCCAGGGTGAAGTCCTAGCGACCTAATCGATAGTCGAACTCAGTATTAAATGGCATGGGATGAAGGAATCGAACCCTCGTATGCAGTTTTGGAGACTGCGGTTCTACCACTGAACTAATCCCATATTGTTTTTACAGATATTTTTCAAGAATCGATCTTATCGAATTATTCGATTCAGGTTCTACGTTTTGCACAATTTTACTAACTACTTCCTGTTTAATAATTTCGGAGAGTTTATCTCGCCGGGCGTCAAACATTTGTTTAAATTCTACAGGAACTACATTTGTTCTAATCCATTCGCCTTCGGCGTTATATTTTTCATGTAACTGTTTTTCATAAGACAATCTATCGTCTACAAATACATAAGTTTCTAACTTATAATCTCTATTAGGAGACGATGTTTGGTACGAATTTAATCTATCATAAACATCAATGGCAGAACCAATTTTAATACAGTCAGGCCAGGCTGGATTAGTTATCGCATACACAAAACCTGGACGGATACTTTTAATTGAATTCCCATTCAATTTATATTGAATCGCCAATAAATCCATAGCCAAATACTGTAACCCATTAAATGCATTATGCACTTTACTACGATTGGTGTGACTTTTAATTTCATCCTTAAATAATTCTTTATACATTTTATAAAGAAATTCAATTTCATATGAAATAGTTGATCCAGTTGTTTCTAAATATTGTTCTATCAATATTATATTGCTATGCTTAAGATCCATGATTTTAATCTTAGTAGTTAAAGTTTGGTAGGCGATAATGGAATCAAACCATTTTTTTCGGGGTCAAAGCCCAACGTAATATCAATATACCAATCGCCAATTGTTTGTGGTGCAGCCCTCAGGAATCGAACCTGAATGTCTAGTTCTTCAGACTAGCGCAATAGAACCATCTCTGCCAGAGCTGCCTTATGTTTGGGGTGAAGGGGGAGGATTGAACTCGCCACTGAAAGGATCACAAGCTTTCGTGCTAACCATTACACTACCGACACCATCGTAAAAATACGCTATGCTCCACAGGTAGGGATCGAACCTACGTACCGTTCTAGACGGATTGCAACGCATTAACAGTGCGTCCTCATACCAACTTGAGCACTGTGGAGCGTAGCATACTCTTTCGAGTATACCACTAATTCAAATTGTTAAAGATCATAAGTCGTATATCTCTGATATACAACTATAATTTACTATGTCAAGGGGAGGGGACTCGAACCCCTGCCTCTACGCTCCGGAGGTAGTATGCTAGCCGCTAACATTACCCCTAGACATAGTAAACTATGCGCAATATTCAGTGTCAGAGTGGTAGGGATCGAACCTACGACCTCCGCGCTCCAAAGGCGGCCGTCTACCGCTGACATTACACTCTGACACTGAATACTGCCTTACTTCAAATTCTTGGTGGGGATAGATGGATTCGAACCAACTCACCCGAAGGAACGGATTTACAATCCGCCGCCACTCTCCTACTTGACCGCATCCCCATCCTTACTACGCACAAAAGCAAAAATCCCAGATTCATTTCTGATATCTGGGATTTTTTATGTTTCTAAGAAAATTTAGATTCCTAAATCTTCCTCATTTAAAATCCCAGACCGCATAAACCAATTATGATTATAAGGGCGTGGCAATACATCAGCTTGGGGCTGATACTGCTCGGCTTGTTTAATCATGATTGAAAGGGAAAACATTTTATAATCCTATATAAAGTATTTAGTCTGTGTTAAAAATTTCTGTCTTTTTGTGGTAGAAATCGTCTACCATGTGATAATTATACTGCAACCAACCTATCTTGTAAAGCACCAATTTACCCAAAATCAAACTTTTTTCAATTCAGGGACATAATCAAGATAATCTTCTTCGGTTTGTAGTTGTGATACTAGTTCAAGATAAGACGCACCGATTTGGTTCGTCCACCACATTTGCATCAATACCTCATAATTGATTTTGATCCAGGTTAAAACTCGTCCAACATCTTCTTCAGAAAGTTCAACAAATGATGGTGTCAGGATCTTCGGATTGCGCCCAACTTCCACAATGAAGGAGGATTGCTCCATCCATGGATCCATCGGATGGTTTGCTACACGAATTTTCATTGCTGTTTCATCGTTGCCAGCTTTGCCTACCCAAATACAAGTTTTTAATCCAGATGCTGATGCAACCTGTGTCCACATATCCATCGTAAAATCAGCAAATTCTGCCAATTCAATTTCATATTCAATATCTTTTACATTCATAATAATTTTTTAAAAGTTTTTAACGTGTAGAGAACCTCTTGATTATCAGTTTCAAACTGTTTATATGCCTTAAACAATTCATCATAATTAAGTTTAATCCAATCTGAAATATCATCTATATCACGTTGCTTTAACTTACAAGTCTGTGGCGTTAACACTCTAGGTTCTTCACTTATTGACATAACAAAACCATCCAATTGTGGAGATTTTCCAGGGATATTACTCACCTTAATTCTTGGGCCATGATGGCCACCAATTTTACCAATCCATATTTGTACTGGAAGGCCTGTATCTTCAGGATACAAATTTGCCATATGCACGACAAAAGATTCTAAAATCTTTTGTTGCATAGCTTTTTCAATTTCTTCAATTAACATAACTTGCCCAAAATGCAAATTCAAACCCATTTCAACAAAAATGCTAACCTTTCTGATTCGGTCTTGAACCTGAAAACATAGCCAGAGTTCATATCACTTTCAAACGTCATCAATTCAACGCCATGATCTTTTGCATAATCAAACAGCGCTCTTTGATAATTATTTGTATCATTGAGCCAAACTTTCATTAATCCAGTATTACGCAAAAAATTATTCCAAATACTTGGATCAAGAGAAGGTGCATGTATATCCTTCTCACTTAATTCAAATGTTTTGCGTATCATTGTTCTAAGCAGTTATCCAATCTTCTTTAAATATTCACGACCAATTTTACCTTCTTCGATTTCTCGAAGTGCGGTGATCGTAGATTTATTTTTACCTTTAACTAACGGTGCATCTCCGCGAGACAATTCCCTCGCACGTCTTACAGCAATCAATACCAAATCAAATTTGCTACCAACAGCCTTTGCAGCTTTTTCACTTGTAATGCCTGCCGTAACAGTCCTGCGTTCGCTTGTGTACACTTTAGCCTTTTATGTTATTACATCTACATGCATTCTAATCTAGTTTGAGTAGAAAAGCAAGAATTTCTTTTTCATCTTGAACTAATGTGTTGTATTTAAACATCGTCGCCCAATTTGCTTTAAATCTATCTAATTCATTTCCTTCCTCAGGAAGCTTGAATGGATACTCTGACGTAAAATTAAGTTCTCCGCCCCAATCTACAACAAATGAGGTATCAGTAACTTCAATAACTTTACCGTATTGATTTAGATTTAAAACACTTTTTGCGTTAGAGTCAGTAATGAATATATCACCGACTTTAATACTTTTAAGATCAATATTGACCATACTTACACATACAATAAATAAATCCAACTACACCTAGTGCTATTGCAAATGCACAACCAACCGTACAAAACGCTTCAGGCCATCCCATTTTGTTCATCCTTTTTAATCAAATCCATTGATTGCATACGACCAACTTGATCGCAAGCACCGATGGTATAAACGTTGTTCATCAACGCAACCAAGTCAATAATGTCTTCATGAGTGCTAGTATAATATTTTACTGCGCAACCTTCATAAATGATTTGATATTCGTTTCTGAATAGACCAGAACGAAACAACTTATACGAATACGGTTTCGGAATATTCTGATAAAGTTCATATGTTTCCATAATCTTAACCCTTAATAACTAATGTGATCATGAATGCGAAAAATCCAAGAATGCCGCTTGATAGCACTAATGCAATTGGCCAATCCATTATTGGCTCGCTTGATGAACCAATGCAACGATCAGCAATCCGACTGGAACAATAAACATCAGATATGTATATGCTGGGCTGATTTTTTCATTGGTTGCTTTTAGATAATTTTTCATTATTTACTCCCAAAATATGTGTTTAGACAAGCTCGCAATTGCGAAGCATCATACGACTCATATTGTTTTCTATCTACGACAACCCAGTTGAACTTAATAGTTTTTGTAGGTTTCCACCATTGCTTATAATGTAATTTAAAAACAGTCTTGATACGATCACCCACGTGAAACTGCTTTTCTATACAAGTAAAAAATTTCACTTGCGCCAAATATTCATCTGAAAAAACCATTTCATCCTCCGCTATATTTTAGCATAAACTTCATTTTTACTAATTTATCTTTGAAAATCAATCGACGCTTTGACGGAGGTCCATAAGGGTTAGGGGCGCCATCATGCTCAAATATAAACCAAGCTTGTTCCTCTACGGGAAGATATGAAAACAAGAGTTTATAATCACGCGCTAAGAATAAATCTACACTATACCTTTTTTGCAAATACCTAATATATGAAGGTATTGTCCTATTCGTCCATTCAAGAACTAAGTCGGGATCATGATTCATCTTTGTCATCAGGTGGCCCATACCAAGATAATTCATAAAACAATTCACGAATGACGTTAATCAATCGCGGCTCATATGCACCCACTACGTCCCTTGTTCCATCCATATTATGAATAGGAATTTCAGGATTAATTTTTATTGGAGTGTCAGCAATTTCATTTATTTTAATGAAACCGAGACTCCAATTGATTCTCGTTCCAGTGGAGTGATGATTATGATCCTCTTGCAATTCAAATCCGACGCCGTGAAAACTCAATTCATCAATACCTTCAATCATTTTCTTTTCAGAGCTATCTGCTTCTCTGTAATCTCTTTCGAGAGTCAGATAGCGATAAAATTCAAGATACTCGATTCCATCTGAATCATATTCACTTTCATATGGTTTAATATTAGTCAAACCCTTTTCAACAATTTCTCTGCACCAATTTCCGACGATTGGATCAATAAAATCAATATTGTTCTTAACAAGAACAAGAATATCCTTCAGACAAAGATCATCTACAAACCTAACTCTTTCAAAAAGATGGTTTGGCAACTCATTAGTTACATCCAAATAGATATATTTGCCATTCTCAGTCAACTCGTCATAATACCAACGAGAAGAAATCAATTGTCCATCTTTACAAATGTTGAGGATTTCTTCTGGATTAATGCCCATTTTTTCCGCTTCATTTGTTGTAATATATTTGGCGGCTGCTAAACTTTTTCTCATTGTGTTAAATTTTCAGAATACTTTATTTTTGTAACAAAGGCCTCTTTCTCTGAAAGCTTTACAAGCTCACCTAATTCCAAATACGAATCAAGTTGATTCTCATAAAGCAAACCTGTAACACCATCGTCAAACCAAATAACACGAAAGCCCCAACCGTTTGTAAATAGGTTATGAGACAATATCACGAAACCAAAATTTACATCATCCTTTTCCACCAATACATCGCCAACATTAATGATAGAGTTCATTTTCGTCGGCGCCCCACTCAATAAATGGCAACCAAATAATCATGCATATGATAAAAAATGCAAGAATGTGGTGGTTTGCAATACATTGCAACATGATTACTCCTTCTTGAAGTAATACCCCTCAGCAAATCCCAAAACATTTGTCAATAGAAATGCTGTAGGGACTAGAATAATTTTTACTGCATCACTAAAATTAGAAAAAATCAAAAACATCACTCCCAAAATAATTAGAAAGTTGATGCCTACATAAATCGTTTGAGTCGTATTCTTAGACATATATCCTCGCGTTATATTAACCAGATAGCATTAACCAGACAATATACGCAATTCCCAAGTAAGTCATTATTAGTGACATTGCAAAAATTGCGTAAATCAACATTATTTTGTGACTGCCCTTACTATAAAAGCTGAATAAAGAACAAGTACCACTCCCATAAAAATAATAAGCGGCAACCAACTAATCCATACAGATACAGCAGCAAAAATGATCACAAGACATAGCCAAATTACAAAAAGTAATGTCATTTTAATGAAATTCCGCGTATTGTTCAATGGCTAGGATCGCATCCAAGCATTCACCCAATTCCATTTCATCATAAACATCGACACCGATGGCCTTTGCATAACCATAAAGATCAGTGATGTTGTTATCAGACAAATACTTACACAAATCAGCAATATCTTCGAGATATTTCTTAGAACGGTTCAATAGGTTAGACATTTTATTCTCCGAGAGTTTTGAGGAATTCTTCA
>Ga0210403_10001417_pt1 | contig 22760 bp, 19 predicted proteins | sample IncBWC19MmetaG_FD_150863 | JGI IMG/M metagenome (GOLD analysis project Ga0210403, IMG submission 150863) | Forest soil microbial communities from Barre Woods Harvard Forest LTER site, Petersham, Massachusetts, United States - Inc-BW-C-19-M | ecosystem: Environmental > Terrestrial > Soil >... | reverse complement strand
AGTTTTACCGCTCCGGGTACGGCGCGGCGCAAATTGATGAAGAAAAAATGAAAGCCGCCTACGTCCTGGACGAAACGAACACCGACCCGGCCCGGCTTTTGCATTTCGTGCCAGTGCGGTTGGGCGTGAAACCGATCGGGAGCCTGGGCATCTCCGGGGCCGTTCTTTCGCGGCAAATGCTTGATGCCATCGGTTCGCTGGTGGCGATTGCGATGGAGCGCGCGCGGGCCGTGGAACAGTTGAGCGAAACCGAGGCCGAGCGCCAGGGCGAACGGCTGAAATCCGCGCTGCTGGATTCGATCGCGCACGATTTCCGCACGCCGCTGACGGCCATCAAGGCTGCCGCGACCGATTTGCTCGCTTCGACGGCTCGCGACCCGCAACAACTGAAAGAACTGCTGACCATCGTGAACGAAGAGTGCGACCGCCTGAATCACCTGGTGGAAGAAGCCGCGGAAATGGCGAAGCTCGAATCGGGTGAGTTTGAGCTGCACCTACAGCCTGTGGGGATTGCAACCTTGGTCGAAGCGGCGCTGGAGCATTTACGAAAATGCCTTGGTGACCGGCGGATTATCATCAATTCCGGCGATGAGCTTCCTCTGGTTCGGGCGGACCTGGACCTTGCCAAAGATATCCTGGTCCAACTGGTGGACAACGCGAATCTATACTCGAAGAAGGAACATCCAATTACCATCACCGCGGAAGTAGCGGGCGAGATGGTGGCCGTGAGTGTGGCGGACCGCGGCCCGGGAATTGATCCCTTTGAACAGGGGCTGATCTTCGACAAGTTTTATCGCGGCAAGGACCAGCGGTATCAGGTGCGGGGCACGGGCATGGGATTGCCGATTGCAAGAGCCATCGTAACGGCGCACGGCGGTTCGATTTCGGTGACTAGCCAGCTCAATTCCGGATCGGTATTCACGTTTACCCTGCCGGTGGCGATGCGGAGCGAAAATCGATGAATTCGGCGAGCATTCTGGTGGTGGACGACGAGCCGCAAATCCGGCGCGTACTGCGCTCCACGTTGACGTTTCGCGGGTACGAACTCGTGGAAGCGGCCAGCGGGGAAGAGGGGCTGGAATTGGCGCGAAAGGTGAAGCCCGACCTGATCCTGCTGGACGTGAATCTGCCGGGAATGTCGGGCATCGAAACCTGCCGCGAAATCAGGCGTTTCACCGCTGCGCCGATCATTATGCTGACCGTCCGCAACGCGGAACGAGACAAAGTGGTGGCGCTGGACGCGGGCGCGGATGATTACGTCACCAAGCCATTTGGCATCGAGGAACTCCTGGCGCGCGTGCGAGCTTCACTGCGGCGGCATTCCAGCGCCGAAGCGGTTCCGGCGTTTCAGTCGAAGGAGCTTTCCGTCGATTTCGAATCGCGGCGCGTGACCACTTGCGGCGAAGAGGTGCACCTGGCTCCCAAGGAGTTTGAAGTGCTGAAGCATCTGATCGCGCAACAGGGGAAGCCTGTATCGCACCGGCGGCTGCTGCAGGCCGTCTGGGGCCCGGAATACGGAGAAGAGACGGAGAATCTGCGCGTGGTGATCAACCAGCTGCGGAAAAAAATTGAAAAGGATCCTGCGCAGCCGAAATTCATTTTGACCGAGCCGTGGGTCGGTTACCGGTTTCAGCCACCAAAAATGATGGCGAAGAGTTCAGGAAAAGGATCGAAGTAGAGGAGCTGGCTGGCCGGTCGGATTTTGTCTTGTGTAGGGACGGCCTTCTGAGGCCGTCCGCTCCGAGCGTGGAGCGCGGTGGCTCAGCCATCACTACTTCTGTGAATCCAAATCCAGGTTCAATTCCAGGACATTCACACGGGCTTCGCCGAAGATGCCCCAGGTTCGGGCCTGTGTGTGTCGGGCCACCACTGCTCTAACCGAGTCCGCACTCATGCCGCGCGCTTTGGCCACGCGCGGGATTTGGAATTCCGCGGAGGCCGGCGAAATTTCCGGGTCGAGGCCAGAACCGGAAGAGGTGACGAGATCGGCGGGAATCGCGGCGCCGGGGTTTTCCTGTTGAAGCTTGGCGACATCGGATTTGACGCGGTCTACCAAAGCCTGATTGGTGGGTGCAAGATTCGAGGGGCTCGAGGCGCTGGCATCGTAGCCGGTGCCGGCAGAGGACGGGCGCGAGTGAAAATATTTGTCGGTAGAGAAGGACTGGCCGATTAGTTTCGAGCCGACGACACGGCCGTTTTTCTCGATTAGGCTTCCCTCAGCTTGTTTTGAAAAGAATATTTTGCTCAGTCCAGTCATGCCCAAAGGATAGAGCAATCCAAAAACAAAAGTGGTAACCAGAGTGAACCGTATCGCGAGAATGATTTCTTTTTTCATCTGAGCCTCTACGCCAACCTCAACCACGAAACAATAATATCGATCAACTTGATGCCGAGAAACGGCGCAATCACGCCTCCAAGCCCATATATGAACATGTTCCGGCGCAGCAAGGCGGCCGCGCCGAGCGGGCGATAGCGGACGCCGCGCAGCGCCAGCGGAATCAACCCTATGATGATCAGCGCATTAAAAATGACTGCCGATAAAATCGCGGATTCTGGTGTCCGCAACTTCATCACATTCAGCATCCCCAGCAGCGGAAATGTCCCGGCAAACATCGCCGGAATAATCGCGAAATATTTGGCGACGTCGTTGGCCACCGAAAAAGTTGTCAGCGCGCCGCGGGTGATCAGCAACTGTTTCCCGATCTCGACGATTTCGATGAGCTTGGTGGGGTTGGAATCAAGGTCCACCATGTTTCCGGCTTCCTTCGCGGCTTGCGTGCCGGTGTTCATCGCCACGCCGACATCGGCTTGCGCCAGCGCGGGCGCGTCATTGGTGCCGTCGCCGGTCATGGCGACCAGTTTCCCCTTGGCCTGCTCGTGGCGGATCAGCGCCATTTTATCCTCGGGCTTGGCTTCGGCGAGAAAATCGTCCACGCCCGCCTGGCGAGCGATTGCGGCCGCTGTCAACGGATTATCTCCGGTGATCATCATGGTGCGGATGCCCATGGCGCGAAGGTGATCAAAGCGCTCGCGGATGCCGCCCTTCACGATGTCGGTCAGCTCGATGGTTCCGTAAACGCGGAAATTTGCCGCGACCAGCAGCGGTGTGCCGCCAGATTTCGCGACGCGCTCGACGTTTTCCAGCACTTCCTGCGGAACCTGCTGCCCCTTTTCGCCGATGTAGCGCTTGATGGCTTCCGGCGCGCCCTTGCGGATTTCGCGGCCGTCCATGTCCACGCCGGACATGCGGGTTTGCGCGGAGAAGGGAATGAAGACCGGATTGTGGGGAGCGAGTTCACGGCCGCGCAGCCCGTATTTTTCCTTGGCGAGGACGACAATGGAACGGCCCTCGGGAGTTTCGTCCGCGAACGAGGCGAGTTGCGCGGCGCTGGCCAGATCGGCGTCGGTGACGCCGGGGGCGGCGTGAAACGCGGTCGCTTCGCGATTTCCCAGTGTGATGGTGCCGGTCTTGTCGAGTAGCAGCACGTCCACGTCGCCGGCGGCCTCAACCGCGCGGCCGGACATTGCAATCACGTTGCGCTGGATCAAACGATCCATGCCGGCGATCCCGATGGCGGAGAGCAGCCCGCCGATCGTCGTCGGAATGAGGCATACAAGAAGCGAGATAAGCGCAAAAACGCTTTGCGGCGCGCCAGAATAGATGGCGAAGGGCTGCAGGGTAACGACGGCCAGAAGAAAAATGATCGTCAGGCCGGCGAGCAGGATGTTCAGCGCGATTTCGTTGGGAGTCTTCTGCCGAGAAGCGCCTTCGACGAGGCTGATCATCCGGTCGAGAAAAGTCTCGCCGGGATTCGACGTTATGCGCACCTTGATTTCGTCGGAAAGAACTCGCGTGCCACCGGTTACAGCGGAGCGATCGCCTCCGGACTCGCGAATCACGGGCGCGGATTCGCCGGTGATCGCGGATTCATCCACCGAAGCCACGCCTTCGATGACTTCCCCGTCGCCGGGAATGAATTCGCAGGCAGCGACGACGACCACGTCACCCGAGCGAAGTTTCGAACTGGGGAGCATCTCCGTTGTTCCGTCCGCGTGCAACTTGCGTGCTTCGGTTTCGGCGCGGGCTTTGCGCAAAGTGTCCGCCTGGGCCTTCCCACGCCCCTCAGCCATGGCCTCGGCGAAATTGGCGAAGAGAACCGTGAACCACAGCCAAAGCGTGATCTGCAGTCCAAACCGGAAATCGCCGTGGTGCTGAACGAGGTTAGCGACGAGAACTACGAGAGTGATAACCGCGCCGACTTCTACGACGAACATCACCGGATTTTTGACCATCAACCGCGGATCAAGCTTCCAGAATGAGTCAACAATGGCGTTGCGCAATATCTTGCGGTCGCCGAACGAAGTTCCTTTTGCCTGGGGATTCAGAGTCATGGGGTCCTCAAAATGCCTTTCCGGCGTTCATCAGCAGGTGCTCGAGAATTGGCCCGAGGCTGAGCGCCGGGAAAAATGTGAGCGCGCCGACGATGACGATCACGGAAATAAGAAGTACGGTGAAGAGCGGCCCGGTGACGGGAAAAGTGCCCAGCGATTCCGGAACCTGCTTTTTCGCGGCAAGATTTCCCGCGATGGCGAGGATGGGAATAACGGCGAAGAATCGGCCGAGGAGCATAGCCGTAGCGAGTGTGGAGTTAAACCAAAGCGTGTTGGCGTTGATGCCGCCGAAAGCGGAGCCGTTATTCCCCGTGGCGGAAGTGTAGGCGTAGAGAATCTGCGAGAAGCCGTGCGGGCCAGGATTGCTGATGCCGGCGAGTCCAGCCTTGGTGGCGATGGCGATGGCCGTGAAGAGAAGGATCGCGAACGAAGAGACCAGGATGGAAAGTACGGCCATCTTTACGTCGAACGATTCAATTTTCTTGCCAAGGTATTCCGGCGTGCGGCCCACCATGAGGCCGGCGATGAAAACAGAAAGAACGACGAAAACGATCATCCCGTAGAGGCCGGAGCCGACGCCGCCGAAAACGATTTCGCCTAGCATGATGTTGATAAGGGGCACCATGCCGCCGATGGGAGTAAGCGAATCGTGCGCGTTATTGACCGCGCCGCAACTCGCGTCGGTGGTCACAGCGGTGAAGAGCGCGGAATTCGCGATGCCGAAACGCACCTCCTTGCCTTCCATGTTTCCGCCCGGCTGGGTTTCGGACGCGGTGGTGTTCACGCCCTTCAGCATGGGATTGCCGCGCGACTCGGCGACGTATGCCACGAGAACGGCAACCAGGAAAAGGGCTGCCATCGCGCTCCAGACGGCCCACCCATGCATTGCCGAACCGGTCATTCGCCCGAGCGTATAAGTGAGCGCGGAGGGAATCGCGAAGATCATCAGCATCTGCAAAAGATTGCTGAGCGGCGTGGGATTTTCGAACGGGTGCGCGCTATTGGCGTTGAAAAAGCCGCCGCCGTTTGTGCCCAGCATCTTGATCGCTTCCTGCGAAGCGACTGGCCCCTGCGCGATCACCTGCGTCGTGACAGTATCCTGCGATTTCGTGCCGTCAGCGGCCTGCTTATCGATCGTTTGGGGTTCAACAAGATTCGCCTGCGTGTAAGGTTTGAGATTCTGGACGACGCCTTGTGAGACTAGCGCCAAACCCAGGATCACACAGAGTGGCAGGAGGACCCAGAGCAGGCTGCGCGTCGTGTCTACCCAGAAGTTGCCGATGGTTTTCGCTTCCTTGCGCGCGACGCCGCGAATTACCGCAATCGCCAGCGCCATGCCAACTGCGGCGGAAGTAAAATTGTGATACGCAAGTCCCGCCATCTGCGTGAAGTAACTCATCGTCGATTCGGGAACGTAGGACTGCCAGTTCGTGTTGGTGGTGAACGAAACCGCGGTGTTCCATGCCAGGTCGGGAGCGACGTTGACGAGCTTTTGCGGATTCCACGGCAGCCATTGCTGGGTGCGCTCAATCAGGTAGAGGACAAGCAGCGAGACCCCACTGAAAAGCAGCATGGAGACGCCGTAGCCCTTCCAGTCCGTTTCTTTGGTGTCGTCTACGCCACAGACACGGTAGACCAGGCGCTCGATGGGCCGAAGAACCGGATCGAGGAAGGTGGGTTTGCGTTCATAGACGCGATAGAGAAAATTGCCCAGCGGCTTCGTCAAGGCCAGCACGAGGCAGAAAAATAGAAAAATCTGGAACCACCCGTTGCCGGTCATGATTAGAAGTTCTCCGGTTTCAGCAAGGCGTAAAGAAGATAGCCGCAGAGTAAAAGAGAGATCACGATAAGTAGAATGTTTCCTAGCATGGTTTTACCGGTTCACTTCAGGCGCTCGCAAGCGCGCAGATAGAGGACACTGACAGCAAAAAACACGATGGTGCATATCGCAAAAATAAGGTCACGCATATTTGCTCCTGGTGCATCCATAGAATAGCCAAACACTCTAAGAAAACGGTGAGTCCCACATTAGGGAAACGTAAGCCCTGTGGCCTGGCAACCCGTTTGCCTTGTTCGGATTAGATGGGCGTGGGACACTGAATGGCCATACTGCAAATGTCCAATAACTCTGCCGCGTCTCCCGCCCAACCCTCCGTCGCCTCCGATGCGCGCCTGGAATGGGCGTATCTCCATCTGGGATTTGTGTTCATCGGCGTCAGCATGACGATGCTTGGCCCTGTGCTCCCGTACTTTACCCACCGCTGGAACTTGACCGAAGGACAGGCGGCTGTGTTTTTTTTTACTCTGTATTTCGGAAGCTTCCTGGGCACACTCGCCACGAGTTGGCTGTTGCCACGGTTGGGTTTTTCGAAGCTAATCGGCGCCGGATATTCTTGCTTTGCGTTCGGTTTGGCGTGCCTTGGCCTTGGACCATGGTTTTTTTCGACCGTGTGCGTCGCGATTTACGGGACCGGATACGGCCTGGTAACTCCTTCTGTAAACCTGCGTGCGACTCAGTTGCCGTCCAAGAACGTGGCGGCAGCGGTCAGCCTGCTGAATTTTTCATGGGGAGTCGGCGCTGTCTCGAGCCCCTTCCTGGTCGCTTTTTTTCTCGGCAAACTCAACCTGCGCTGGCTCTCCGGAGCGCTCGCCGTGTGCTTCCTGGCGTTGGCTGTGGCGCATTTCGTGCAGAAAACGGAGCCTGTTGATTCCGCTGAGACCCGTCCGAGCCGTTCGCTCGAGGTCTGGCGCGCCACCCTGCGGCCTGCGCCGTGGATTTCACTGGCGCTGCTCTTTTTTCTGTACGTCGGAATCGAAATCTCCGTCGGTGGTTGGGTCGCTCTGGATGAAAAACAGATGGTGGGCTTTAATCCGGCCAGGATGGCGGCGGGGCCCGCATTTTTTTATGGCTTCCTGCTGCTCGGCCGTTTCCTGCTTCCGGTCGCGTTGAGATATTTTTCCCAACGATCGCTTTCCGTGGGAGGGCTGGTGCTGGCCGCCGCTGGCGTTGCGCTGGTCGCGTTTGCGCAGTCTCCCTCGGTTCTGCACGTTGGCGCGTTGCTTGCGGGTCTCGGCTGCGGGCCGCAATACCCGATTTACGTCACCTGGCTGGCGGCGCGTTTCCAGGATGATGCCAACTGGCTGGCCGCGCTCTTTTTCGGCGCAGCGGGAATTGGAAGCTCATTGATTCCGTGGCTGGTGGGCGTGGTGGCGTCGCAAACACACTCCCTCCGTTTTGGATTTATGTTGCCGCTTGCGTCGGCCCTGTTGATGATTCCGTTTGCGCTTCGTGCCTGCCCCAGCTCCGACAAGCCGCAGCCCGTGGTCACGTAATCTGTGCAACCTTTATTTGTTGGAAAATCCCAACTGAAAATCAAAAGGGCCTCCAGATCCTGTGGATTGGAGGCCCTTATAGTTTCCGAGGCGGAATTCTCTACTTTTCGATGGTAACGGGTTCCGTCAGCTTGAAGGTGATAGCACTTTCCGCGGGAAACTCGACGTTCTTGCCCCCGGTCGCGCCAGAGGCCGCCAGCCCGCCTCCCGCACCGACGCCCGCTCCAATCGCCGCTCCCTTGCCGCCGCCGGCCAAGCCGCCGATCAGTGCGCCGACCGCCGCGCCGCCGCCTGTGACGACCGCAGTGCGCTTGCCTTTGCCTTTTTGCGTCCCGCCATATGGACTCGTCGAAATCGTGTAGCCTTTCTCGTGAATTTCGACGCGAGTCAGGCGGATGGCCAGAACCGCTTCGCCCTTGAACGTGCCCTGCTTCTTCGCGTCCACGACGGTTCCGTTCGCATGCGCTCCCTTCGGAATGGCGGTACGTCCCTCAACCACCACCGGCTCGGAAACCGTAGCTTCAAATTCATCCCCCGGCTTGGCCACTCTGGAGTTGATGGTGCTCGACAGAACTACCGTGATTGGCGTGTCAGCAGGAACCGTGATCGGCCTCGGAGGTTCCGGAGCGGCCTTCTGCCCCGCGGCCGACTGGTCGGAGCCAGGTTGACTGCTGTCGGTAGACGGATTCGTTGAGGTGTCGCCTTTGTTGCAGCCGGCGGCCAGTCCGAGCATTGCCGCATTCCGAGTGTTGCCCATTTACGATTCATACTTCCCCCCCATTTTTGAATGTGAAATGAATGTAACGATGCCGCTGAGATGATTGTCTTGCCTGGGTATCCGCTGGGCGCCGCGGCTTGCGATACCTGAAATATTATCATCTCTTTTAGGAGGTGAGTAGCGCCGCCCACGATACGTGCAGCGACTCGCACTTGATTCGCGCGCCGAAAAAGTGCAGCGCATCGAGCCCGCGCATTTGCCGAACCGCGAATGGCCCATTACAATTTGGCGCATGATGCCCGAAGCAAGAGTTGCGGCCCCGCTCACCACCGATGTGGCTGCCCGCGTTGCCGCGGAATTGTACGGACTGGCAACCACAATCCGGTCGCTGCCGGGCGAATACGACGACAATTTTCACCTCCAGACGGCCGATTCGCGAGCGTTTGTTCTGAAAATGATGCACCCGGCGCGAGAGGACGCGTTCGTGGACATGCAGTGCCGCGCGTTCACGCATCTGGCGATCAAAGCTCCGCATCTCGCTTTGCCGCGGGTGATACCCACCAGCCGCGGCGAACTTTTCGCGCGGGTCACACTCGAAGACGAAACTTCGCGGCTGCTGTGGATGCTCTCCTATTTACCGGGCGCGACGCTTGCGGAAACCAAGCCCCACTCCCCGGAGTTGCTTGGCTCGCTGGGCCGATTGCTGGCCGAGCTTGACGTAGCGCTGCTGGATTTTGTGCATCCCTGCGCACAGCGTTTTCTCAAGTGGGATCTCTCCCGCTCCAACTGGGCCCGCGACTATCTCGGCCATATCGCTGAACCTGACCGCCGCGCGCTGGCCAAGAAGTTTCTCAATCTCTTTGAAGAAGAAGCGGTCCCGCGATTTCCACTGCTGCGGCGAAGCGTGATTTATGGCGACGCAAACGACTACAACGCTCTCGTCGATCCAAACACGAAACGTGTAGTTTCCCTGATCGATTTTGGCGACATGCACGAAGGATTCACGGTTGGGGAACCGGCAATCGCGGCCGCCTACGCGATTTTGGGCAAACAGGATCCGCTGGCCGCGGCCGGAGCGGTCCTAGCTGGATACCACCAGGCCTTGCCGCTTTCTAACGAAGAGATCGCGTCGTTTTTCCCGCTCATGGCCGCGCGGCTTGCGGTCAGCGTTGTGAATTCCGCGCATCGCAAATCGCTGGTGCGCGACGATCCTTACGTTACGGTTTCGGAAGAGCCGGCGTGGGCGGCGCTGGAACGCCTGGCCTCGATCGATTCGCGAAGCGCCCTGGAATATTTTCGGGCCACGGCCGGCAAAGTCGCGCCGATCACCGGGAGCAAACGCGCGAGCGGGGTGGGGGCCGAACCGGCAAAAGAATTCACGTTTGAGGAATCGCTGGCGGTACGCAAGCGGCTGCTGGGTGGAAATCTTTCGCTCTCCTACGACAAGCCGCTGAAGATCGTGCGCGGTTCCATGCAGCATCTTTACGACGAGGCGGGTCGCGCTTATCTGGACGTTTATAATAACGTGCCACTGGTGGGGCATTCCCATCCCCGTGTGGTGCGCGCGATTCAGGATCAAGTGGCGTTGCTCAACACAAACACCCGCTATATGCACGACAACATTCTTCGTTATGCGGAGCGGTTGACGGCTCTGCTGCCGGATCCCCTGCAGGTGTGCTACTTCTTGAATTCGGGCAGCGAGGCTAATGAACTGGCGCTGCGGCTGGCGCGGACGCACACGGGACGCGAGGATGTGATCGTCCTCGAGCACGCCTATCATGGGCACACGTCAACTCTAATCGATATCAGTCCCTATAAATTTAATGGTCCGGGCGGGCGTGGACGCAAGCCGTGGGTGCACGTGGCGCCGATCGCGGATGACTACCGCGGAGCGTATCGCCGGGGCGAAGCCGATATCGGCAAAAAATACGCCGCGCACGTCGGCGAGATTCTGGCCGATTGTAAAAAGAAGGGGCAGCGCGTGGCGGCCTACATCGCGGAAACGCTGCCTAGCGTCGCCGGGCAAATTGTGTTCCCGCCGAATTATCTGGCGGACGTTTATCAACACGTGCACGCGGATGGCGCGGTGTGCATCGCCGACGAAGTGCAGGTAGGATTCGGCCGGCTGGGCACGCACTTCTGGGGATTTGGAACGCAAGGCGTGGTGCCAGATATCGTCGTGTTCGGGAAGCCGATGGGGAACGCGTTTCCCCTGGCCGCGGTGGTAACAACGCGCGAAATTGCGGCTTCCTTCGCGAATGGGATGGAATTCTTCAGCACCTTTGGCGGGAATCCGGTGGCGTGCGCGGCCGGGCTGGCGGTGCTCGATGTATTGCGCGAGGAAAATTTGCAGCAAAATGCCCTGACCGTCGGGATGGAGTGGCTGCGCGATTTGCGCCTGTTACAGACCAAGCACCCGTTGATCGGTGACGTGCGCGGGCTGGGTCTTTTCCTGGGGATCGACTTGGTGCTCAATCGCGAGACGCGCGCCCCGGCAACTCGGCAGGCTTCCTACGTGGTGAACCGATTGAGAGAAGAGGGGATTCTCGCAGGAACGGACGGCCCGCATCACAACGTGATCAAGCTTCGCCCTCCACTGTGCTTTACTTTAGCCAACGCAAAACAATTTACTTCGGCGCTCAATTCCATTCTTGGCGAACCGAGCGCACAACCCGCCCTCTAGTCCGACCAGCGAAATCAGGCGAAGTCTAGCTCCACTTCGTCAACGAAACACCAGCCCCAGTTCTCGCCCGGTTCGATCGACCGCATGATCGGGTGCTTGGTGCGGTGGAAATGTTTGGTGGCGTGCTTGTTTTTGGAGGAGTCGCAACACCCCACGTGCCCGCATTCCATGCATAGGCGCAGGTGCACCCATGTATCTCCCATCTTCAGGCACTCTTCGCAGCCCTTCGTGTGAGGCGTTACTTTGTGAATGTGGCTCTGGTGTGTGCATTCGCTCATGTTTTCCCCACCCCAATCCGAATAACCCGGCGGCTACCTCCCGTCGGCGGCGTTTTCTCCCTCGAACGTCGGCATGGCCTTGGTATTTAATGCCTAAGCCTGACCAAAGGATGCCTCAGCATGTATCCCTCTGCCAATTTCTTTCTTGAAACTTGAAACTTTTCCGTGGGCTCTGAGTCGAATGGATACGCCGATACAACCGCCAAGCTTGCGTTTAGGTCTTTGGCGTGATTTGGTAAGGAGATCATGCTCAACCCCATTGCGGCATATACCCGCTGGTTGCACACCCGCTGGCCGGCAGGAACTGTTGAGAAATTGCCGGTCACAGGTGAAAACGGAATCACCAATCTTCCCGGTGTGCGCATCGCCGGCGACCTTTCCGGTATCCCGCTGCTGAAATTTTCGTCGCAAACGGCCACAAACGCGGTCCGGGCAATCCTCAAGGAGCCGGATTTCCAGAAGCGCGACACTTCGCAACCGGATGTCCAGGACCTGGCCATCATCGGCGCGGGCGTCGCCGGAGTTTCAGCGGGTATCGAGGCGAAGAAAGCGCAACTTCGCTTCGCGGTTTACGAAGCGACCCAGCTTTTCTCGACGGTAGTAAATTTTCCCAAGGGCAAGCCGATTTACACGTACCCCACCGAATTGAAGCTCAACGGCGGCCTGCAATTCAACGCCACAGTGAAAGAGGCGCTGGTCGAGGAGATGGAAGCGCAGCAGCGGGCCGCGGGGATCGAGCCAATCGCCGCGCGAATCGACCGGCTGGAGCGCTCCGGAAATTTGCTCGTTCTGCACCACGCCGATGGCAAGGCGACTCGCGCGCACCGCGTCATCGTGGCCATCGGCCGAAGCGGTAATTTCCGCAAGCTTAGTTGCCCCGGCGAAGATCTCGACAAGGTCTACAACCGTCTCTTCGATCCGAAGGAGTTTGCCGGCAAGGAAGCACTTGTGGTCGGCGGCGGCGACACCGCGCTGGAGACTGCAATCGCCATTGCGGCGTGCGGCGGCAAAGTAACGCTCAGCTATCGCAAAAAAGAATTCGCCCGCCCGAAGCCGGAAAACGTAGAAAAATTGCAGATGCTGGTGAAGGATCCTGCGGCGCGCGTTGCCGTAGAGCGCCCCACCTCCGAACGCGTGACCACCGCGGCGAGTTCCGAAATGCGCGGGGACAAGGCGCCGGGCAGCGTCCGGTTGATGATGGAAACCACAATCCAGAAGATCGATGCCACAACCGCCACCCTACGCGACGCCGCCGGCAAGACAGAGACGATTCCGAACGACGTCGTCTTCACGATGCTGGGAAGGGAAGCTCCGCTCGATTTTTTCCGTCGCTCGGGAATTCCCATTCGCGGCGAGTGGTCCGCCGCAACTGCCGTCAGTTTTCTAGCGTTCGTCGCGTTTTGCTCGTTTGTTTATATCTGGAAAGCCAGCAGCCACCTGAACCAGCTTTTTCAGCAGCGCCATTGGTTTCCGTTCAACGTGCCGGGCTGGCTGCATGCTATCGGCGGTTCAATCGCCGCTTCTTCTGCCGATCCAGCCACACTTCTCGGAACACTGACCATCGACCTGGCACAACCCGGATTTTATTACTCCGCTGCCTACACGCTGGCGATCTTTGCGTTCGGCTTGCGGCGGATTCGACGACGCAACACGCCGTACGTCCGTTTGCAGACGTATTCACTGATGTCCTTTCAATTCATCCCGCTTTTCTTGCTGCCTTACATTGTCCTGCCGCTGATGGGCCACAGCGGGTGGTTCGATTCCGGGGTGATGAAAACCATCGCGGACAATCTCTTCCCGATCGTCAATTACGACCACGGACGCGAATACTGGCGCGCTTTTGGATTCGTACTCGCCTGGCCGCTGTTCATCTGGAACGTCTTCACCTCGCAACCAATGTGGTGGTGGCTGGCGATTTCGTTTGTGCAGACCTTCGTGATCATTCCGTTGATCGTTTACCGCTGGGGTAAGGGCGCGTATTGCGGATGGATTTGCTCGTGCGGCGGCCTGGCGGAAACGATGGGCGACACGCATCGCGAAAAAATGCCTCACGGACCGTTCTGGAACCGCTTGAATATGGCCGGGCAGGTAATCCTGTTTGCTGCGCTGCTGATTGCAGCTTTCCGGTTTGCCAGCTGGTTGGCGCCAAACTCGGAGCTTGGCCGCGCCTCCGCCCAACTATTTTCTGGAATGTTGAGCCAGTGGTCGGTGCTTGGCGTTGAGTTGAACTACTACCACGTGGTAGACATCAGCCTCGCCGGAATCATCGGCTTGTGCATGTATTTCTGGTTCAGCGGCCGCGTATGGTGCCGCTTTGCCTGCCCGTTGGCCGCACTGATGCACATCTATGCGCGTTTCTCCCGTTACCGGATTTTCCCGGAAAAAAAGAAATGCATTTCCTGCAACGTATGCACTTCCGTCTGCCACCAGGGAATTGACGTGATGAATTTTGCGAACAAAGGCATGCCGATGGAAGACCCCGAATGTGTGCGCTGCTCCGCCTGCGTGCAGATGTGCCCCACAGGTGTCCTTACGTTCGGACGTCTGGATTCAAATGGCAAGATTGTCTACGACAAACTGGTGGCTTCACCGGTACAGATGAGAGAGGCGCACTCATAAATGTAGTGGCCGACCTTTAGGTCGGTGCGGCAGATGCGTTATGCGAGCGCCCCGGTGCAGCTGGAACCTGCGCCAGCAGTACACCCAAAGCAATGGCCTGCGGTCACGATTCTGCGGCCAGCCCACCCAGTGAAGGTCTCTACGTCCCACACGGTAGCTGCGCTTCCCGGTTGTTCCAATTCCATGTCCAGCATCTGGTTGAAATCGCAATCATAGAGTTTACCGTCGTAGCCGATACTGACCAGCGACCGGCACATCAGCCCATGCACCGTATCCGGATTGAAATTCTTCTTCAAAAGTTCCATGTAGGCGTCGTGCTTACCCTGCCGCTGCAAATCTTCCTCGAAGCGGTGAATCGGCATGTTTGTGATCGTCAGCAGGTGGTGGAACTCGATGCCATGCTCCTCGCGCAAATGCTGCTTATAGTCGGCTTCAAGCTTTGCCTGCGGCGGAGGGAGCGACGGCCCGACAGGATTGTAGACCAGGTTTAATTTCAGCTCGGAGTCTGGCATGCCGTATCCCAGGCCATTCAGCTTGCGCAGCGCCTCCATGCTTTTCTCGAAAACGCCCTTGCCGCGCTGCTTGTCCACATTCTCCGCGGTGTAGCAGGGCAAGCTGGCGATAATCTCCACCCGCCGTCTGGCGAGGAATTCCGCGAGATCGTGCTGCGTCTCCTCAAGAAGGACCGTGAGGTTGCAGCGATCGATGACGTGGCGGCCCAGGCGCTGCGACTCTTCGACAAGCCAGCGAAAATTCGGATTCAGTTCCGGCGCGCCGCCGGTAATGTCCACGGTGGAAATGCTGGGACTCTCGGCCAGAAGATACATCACTCGGCGAGCGACCTTAGTGGTCATGATTTCCGTGCGCTTCGGGCCCGCGTCGACGTGGCAATGGTGGCAGGCCTGATTGCAAAGTTTGCCCACGTTGATCTGCAGCGTCGTCGTTTCCACGCGCAGCAATTCCGCCGTTCCGTTTTCTCGCAATATTCGCGCGAAACCTTCGGTATACCCGTTGCCGCGGGGCAAGATGGGAAACGGTGAATTCGCAACGGCCATTAGCAGCACCCGCTCTTTCGATCGCCCGGTGAACAGCAATCCACAGGCGCTTCCGTTGTGAGCGAATAATCTTCGCCCTTGGTTTCCCGCGGGTTGCGCAGCAACGTTCCGCTGGTGCAGGCAAAAGGCTTTGCATCCTCTTTCGCCACGGGAACCAGCGGCGGAACCAGTGCGAACGAATCGCGATAGGGAGCCTTCGAATAAATCTGGAAGGTCTTCTCGCAAACCGCGACCCGCATTCCCCGGCGCAGTACGTGCCCGTCATCGTCCACCACCTGGCGGAACGGCCCCTTATAAATGACGGCCTGCTTGTGTTCCCAGCATTCCCCCTGCTTGCCCTTGTACGCCGCCACGGTCATGCTGCGAAACTCGAGGCCTTCAACGGTGCGCCACGGCTCCTGCTGGCGTTCCAGAACTTCAATGCCGTAGAAGCCCGCGTTTTCGAATGCGTCCAGGAAGAGATCTTCGCGAAACGCGCCGGAGATGCAGCCGCTCCATAGCTCCGCGTTTTGCTGCATTGCAAGCGGCACATCTTCATCGGACACGATGTCGGAGATGACGGCCCGGCCCCCCCGCTTCAGCACGCGGAAAATCTCCGTGAACAGTTGTCTTTTATCCTCAGGGCGCACCAGATTTAGCACGCAGTTGGAAATCACCACGTCCACCGAATCATCCGCAATCAGCGTCCGCGTGGCGCGCAATTCGCTCATTGTCGATTCCAGTTCCGCCAGATCCTCAGCGGTGCGTACGGGATGCGCGGCAAGCCATTCGTCCACTTCCGCCATGTTCAACCGCAGGTCCTGGATTTTCCCTTTTCGGAATTCCACGTTCGCGTAGCCCAACCGCCGCGCCACTTCCGGCGCGTTGCGCCCCGCAACCTCCAGCATCGAATCGGTCATATCCACGCCGATCACGCGGCCCGTTGGACCGGCGATCTGGCAGGCGAGGAAGCAGTTTTTTCCGGAACCCGAGCCGAGGTCCAGCACCGTGTCTCCGGCCTGAAGATATTTCGTTGGATCGCCGCACCCGTAATCAATCGAGAGCACTTCGTCGGGAATCGCCTGCAGCAGGGCCGGGTCGTAACTGGTGGGGCAGCACAGCGAGGCTTCGCTCTTCCTGGCCCCCTCCGCGTAGCGTTTGCGAACCGCCTCTTCCTTATTCATCGCAGGTGTAGCCATAAACGTTCTCCTGTGTCGGTGCCGCTATCCGTTTAGGATACTCGCGTGGGCGGGAAGTTACACGATTCCGTGGGAAAATGCACGGCGCCGCCGGTCGTATGCATGCTCAAGAAGCTTTCTTCGCTTGAGACTCCCGAGCACGCTCCTGGCGCTTCTCTTCCTTCTCTTTTTCCGAAGGAGGGAAGCTCTTGAAACTGTCGGTGAACTCATCTTCGGCTTTCTTCGGATCCTTGTCCGGGTCGCTCATTTTCCGCACCAGATAGGAGCGCCAGACCAGCGCTTTGGCTTTCGGATCGATAAGGTCCAGGATCAGCATCCCTAGATGGTGGCTGCTGGCAGTTACTGCGTTATAGGCGGATGCCCAATCATTGCCGATATAAGGCCCATAGGGCCCCCAATTGCCCATCACCGTAACATCCACCTGTGTTTCCGGATTGGCCCAATAGCGCACGATCAGGTCGGGATTCTGCCCGGGATTCACTTCATGCAGACCTTTTTTTTCCAACTCCCGCACCACCATGTGATGGAACCGTATGTTGATCAGATCAGGATTCATCTGGATCGATACGAGATTTTCCACGCCGCCGAGGTAGGCGAAAGTCTTGAACTTGGAAAAGTCGATTCTGGGATCAAAGTCGACGGTAGTTTTTGCGGTAACAAGAGGAACGAGGACGAAGAGAAACGCCAGAAATGGAAGACAGAAGCGAAAGATGCCACCATTACCGCGCAAAACCGGTTTTTTTTCCGTCATGAGGCTCCTTGGGCCCTCGATGGAGCAAATGCATTCCGCCAGATTCAGGTAGTTTAGGCGAATTCCGAGGCGTTTGGCGAGATGCGAACAGCAGGTCGCGGACTTTTTCCCCGCACGGGAAAAGCTCTTCTACCCCTCGGCGTCCGGCGGTTCGGTATTAAACAGGCGAACCAGCTCGGCATGCTCCATCACCACGGCGGGATCGCGCTGGATAGCGTTGAAATATTGTTTCTGGAAGCCGTCGCCGGTTTCCGTCGGGGCGAAAAGTTTTCGCGCCAGCGAAATGGGGCCATGCGCGTCGGCGTCGGTAACAGGTTCCTCGCTAGAGAGCGTTTCGTCGATGCGCACCACAAACTCCGAAATATTGTGCAGCCACTCGAACTGCTCGTCGCCTACCACCAGGCGGAACAGTTCGCCGGTGCTCACCACGCCGTGAGCCTTCTCGTAATCGCGCCGCTCCATATCCAGCAAGGTTTTGTGCAGACGAAGCAGCGCCTGCCGCAATGCCACAAGTTTCTGCCGGGCCGGGGTGTCGCTCCCGTCGCCCTTGTTTGTGTACGGATCTTTCGCTTCAGCCAATAGAATTGCCCCCCGACTATTTTGCGACAGTTTCGAACGGCTGGCTAGTTAGCAGGCGCGCCCTTCGGATGTACGGAGAGGTTGTTCTTGACGGCGGAAACGCCAGCGACCCCGGCAACGCGCGTGGAGGCGAGATTCTTTTCAGCGTCAGTCGCAACTGCGCCTTCCAGAGTCACTTCTCCGTTTCGCACGAGGATGTGCACGACGGGCACGTCCGAAACGGCGTAACGCTGGAGCGTGGAGTCCTCGAATATCGCCCGGTAGACGGCCCGCCGGGAGTCGTCGTCGCTCGGCGATTTGGGAAGGACTTCAATCAGGTTCTTAACCGCAGAGACTCCTTCGAGGCTCTTCACGGCGGCTTCGGCGTTGGCCCGCAGCGTGGGGCGCAAAACATACCCCGTCAGAGTGACTTTGTCGCCGTCGAGCCTGAACGCGATGTAGTCAAAAACGGAATAATAAGGAAGGACAAAAAGCTGGTGCCGGATTTCGCGCGGGAGCTGTGGTTCCTCGGGCTTAACTTCCACCTTCGCCGATTTGGGCGTAGCGGGATGTTGTGCCGGCAGCGAATGCGCAAGCAGCGATAGCAAAAGTGAGAAGAGGATCGTACCTCTCTTGTAAAAAGCGCACTGCATGTCATTCAGATTACCAAAAGCGTTTCGATTGATAACAGATTGTTTCCTGCCGCAAACCTGTAGCTCACCCCTTCAGGGGTGAGGGTTTTCAGCGCAATAACACGGCTCTGTTGTGGCAGTGAAAATCCTCAGGCCTGAAGGCCCGAGCTACAAGCCTGGAACCATTAATGAGCTGGCTACGACTGCGTGTTCTTCGTGCGTGTACGTTTGCCGTCAGTGTTAGCATACGACAGGGAATCGCGCTCTCCTTCCTCCGATTGTTTGCCCGATTGCCCCGGGAGGACGCTTTTCAGTGTTGGCCATCGCCCATCGCGGTGCTTCCGGGTACGCCCCGGAAAATACGCTCGCGGCCTTTCGCCGCGCAATCTCGCAAGGTGTCACGTTCATCGAAACCGACCTGCACCTGACGCGCGACGCCCATTTTGTCGCCATTCACGACTCAACCCTCGAACGCACCACCAGCGGCCGTGGCGAAGTACACCAGATGACCCTCGCGGATGTCCGCAAACTGGATGCAGGCTCCTGGTTCGCCAGCGAATTCATCGGTGAACGCGTGCCCACACTCGTGGAAGTTCTGGAGTTTGCCCGCAAACACGACGTCGTCTTTTACTTGGAGTTAAAGCCCAACGGCTTCTGGGGAGGCGAGCACGCGCTCATCAGCAATCTGCGCGACTCCGGTGAGATTCCACGCGTCGTGATTATTTCTTTCGACCCCGGAATTCTGGCCGGCTTGCGGAAGCTGGAGCCCACTCTGATGACCGGCTTGCTGTTTGACGGCCAGTTCGAGAATCCTTTCGAGAAGGCGCTCGAAATCGGCGCCCGGCAACTCGCCGTGCGCGGCGACCTGATGACACCGAATTTCCTCAAAGAAGCGCACAAGCGCGACCTGCAGGTCGTCTGCTGGACCATCAATTCGCCCGCGCACATGCGGTTGCTCGAAGCCGCTGGTGTCGACGGGATTATGTCCGACTACCCGGACCGGTTGCTGGAATCATTGAAGAAATAGCCCCGTAAACCGCGGCAAATTGCGCGACGCTCAACTGTTCCGCGCGCGCATCCTCCCTGAGTTCCAATTCCTTTAGCAAATCCCGAATCTGCTGTGGCTTCGCAATCTGGCGAAGATTGTTCGCAAGCGTTTTTCGCTTCTGCGCAAAACACAACTTTACAAAATCCAGAAATTTCTCCGCGTCGCCGGCGCCGGATTTCACCCCAGGCCCAGGCAGTCGCAGCGTGACCAGCGCCGATGCCACCTCCGGAGGCGGGTTGAACGCCTCGGGCGGCAGCTTGAACACAAACTCCGGCCGCGTGTAATACTGCGTGGCGACGGAAAGGTAGCCGTAATCCGGGTCGTCCGGCTCCGCGGCCAGGCGCAGCGCCACCTCCAGTTGAATCACGATGTGAATTTCGTCGATCTGCTCTGCGAACGAAAAAAACCGATGAAGAATCGGCGAAGTTATGTAATAGGGAAGATTGCCGTAGAGCCGGATGCGCCGGCCATGGGCAAGAGCGGGAAGGTCGACTTCCAGCGCATCGCCCGGCACGATAGTGAGATTCTTGTGTTTGCTTGCGAGTCGCTGAAGCTGCCCAATCAGCGAGGGATCCAACTCGACGGCGTAAACCGGCACCCCGGTCTGCACCAAGTACTCGGTCATCTCCCCATGGCCCGCGCCAATCTCTATCCAGCAATAATCCGCAGCGGCCGGATTTACAGGCGTTTCCATCCCGTGCTCGGAAACGCGAATCGCCCGCGCGATTTTTTCGCGCCACCCCGCATCACTCAGGAAATGTTGTCCAAGCTTCTGTCTGGCCATAAAAAATCTTCTGCCAGTCTACCAGCAGTTGTATTCCCCGGGGACAGACGGGTCGCCTGACGGATCAATCCCCGGGGTTGCTGGCGATTTACCAACGGCACATACTTTGGCAAGAGGGAACTCGTCATGACGAACGGACCTTCCTCGGAATCCGCAGGCGCAATCTGGCTAACAACAATCTTTTCGTTGGCGGTTGGAGCCGCGTTCTTTGCGCTGTGGTTCTGGCTGCTGCCGGGATGGCTGGGTTTTGACGTTGTGGCAGCCCGTGGCGCGCCTTGGCGATGGATTGGGGCGGTGCCGTCCGTATTGGGTTTTTCCGTCGCGATGCGATGCGTATGGGATTTCGGCCGCACGGGGCGCGGAACGCCTGCGCCATTTGTTCCTCCTCAGCGGCTGGTCGTGGTCGGATTCTATCGCTACCTCAGAAACCCGATGTACGTCGGCTTCTTCCTCGGCTGGACGGGCTTGTGGATTGTTTTCGGGCACGCCAGCCGCGGTGTACTCCTGATTTTGCTGGTCGCGATGGCTGCCGTCGCCCTCTTCGTGAAATTCTACGAGGAACCGACTCTGAAAAAAATGTTTGGCACGGACTATGAAGAATATTGCCGAAACGTTCCGCGCTGGATTCCGCGAATGCACCCCTGGAGCAGCTGAACCTTCCCAACAGCCAGCTTTCCGAGCCTCCCAGTCACGTCTTCCTTATTCTGAAGTCAGGCAACGGATCAAAAACCCGCGGACGAATCCGGTTGACGCTAGCCGGTGCCTCCGCTAGCGTAGGAATTTCGTACCGAACCCATGCGCATTCTCTTTGTAGCTTCCGAAGCGTTGCCCTATGCGAAGACCGGCGGACTCGCCGACGTCCTCGAGGCATTGCCGCGCGCCCTGGTGAAGCTGGGGCACGAGGTGGCGGTATTCCTGCCCAGGTACCGCGGCGTCAAATCTGCCTCGGTTGTGATGCCCAGCCTCACGATTCCTCAGGGCACACGCCTGCGTTTTCCCGCCATCAAAAATGGCTCGGTACTGCGCGGAGTGCGTTACTTCTTCCTCGACGATCCGTTCTATTTCGATCGCGACGGCATTTACGGTGACAAGAATCGCGATTTCCCCGACAACGCCGAACGCTTCACCGAATTTTCCCGCGCCACAATCGAACTGGCCAAGCACGTCTGGACCCCCGACATTTTTCACTGCAACGACTGGCAAACGGCCATGGTGCCCGCGTTACTGCGCTCTTCCTACGCAGATGATCCCGTGGTGAAGGACATCCCGGTTGTCTTCACGATTCACAACATCGGCTATCACGGCGTCTTTCCGCCGGAATCGCTTGCTCGCGCCGGGATTCCTCAAGCGTTGTTTCATCCTGGCGGAATCGAATTTTTCGGCAACGCCAATTTCCTGAAGGGCGGCCTGATTTTTTCGGATTACCTGACAACGGTGAGCCCCAAATACGCCAAGGAAATCCAAACCCCGGAATTTGGATTCGGATTGGATGGCGTGATTCGTTCGCGCGCCAACCGCCTGGTGGGGATTCTAAATGGCGTGGACTACTCCATTTGGAGTCCGGAGCGCGACTCGCTGATTCCCGCAAAATATTCCGCCAAGAATCTGGAAGGGAAGAAGGCCTGCAAAGAAAAGCTCGCGGAAGAATTTCATCTGTTGCGCGACCATCCGTATTGGCCAATCTTGGGCATCGTCTCGCGCTTTGCCGATCAGAAAGGTTTCGATCTGATCGCCGCCATTGCGCGCGACCTGATGCACGAAGATGTTTTACTGGCGGTCCTGGGAACCGGCGATCGCCGCTACGAAGATCTGTTTCGTGCCTTGGCCACGGATTTCCCCGGCCGCGTCGGCGTGAAGATCGCCTACGACAACGCTCTTGCGCACCTCGTCGAAGCCGGCTCCGACATGTTCTTGATGCCGTCGCGCTACGAGCCTTGCGGCCTGAATCAAATTTACAGCCTCCGCTATGGCACTGTGCCCATCGTGCGCGCAACCGGCGGTCTCGACGACACCATCGAAATGTTTGACCTGGAACACGGCACTGGCACTGGATTCAAGTTTTCGGAATACTCCGGCGCAGCCCTCTTGCATGCCATTCGTCAGGCGTTGCACTATTACTCCGACGACGGCATCTGGAAGCGCATTCAAATGAACGGGATGGCCAAAGATTATTCGTGGAACACCTCGGCGGCGGAATATGCGAAACTATATGAGGCTGCCAGGGCGGTAAGAAACCAAACGACAGTTCCCGCATCTAATTAATCTGGAAAGTGGCTGCCTAGTAGCAGCCCGAAGAGGATACAACAGTTATGGCTGATAATATTCTTACGGTGAATGACGGCAACTTCGATACGGAAGTTCTGACTGCAAGCAAGTCGCAGCCCGTCATGGTCGATTTTTGGGCGGAATGGTGCCGCCCGTGCCACATGCTGGCTCCGACGGTTGCGGAAATTGCCCAGGATTACGCGGGCAAGCTCAAGGTGACCAAGCTCAACGTGGACGAGGCGATGAATTCCTCCACGCGGTATGGCATTCGCGGTATCCCCACGCTGCTCGTTTTCAAGGACGGCCAGGTGGTGGAGCAGATTGTTGGCGCCGTTCCCAAGGATCAGATCACCAAGGCGCTCGATCGTCATCTCGGATAATTGCACGCTGAGTTTCAGAACAATTAGAATGAAGCGCGGCCCGCTTTTGGAGCGGGCCGTTGCTGTTTCTGCGGGCGCGAATGCGA
>Ga0210403_10001416_pt1 | contig 22762 bp, 25 predicted proteins | sample IncBWC19MmetaG_FD_150863 | JGI IMG/M metagenome (GOLD analysis project Ga0210403, IMG submission 150863) | Forest soil microbial communities from Barre Woods Harvard Forest LTER site, Petersham, Massachusetts, United States - Inc-BW-C-19-M | ecosystem: Environmental > Terrestrial > Soil >... | reverse complement strand
AAGAAAGTGGGTGAGGTTTGGAGGCTGCCGCTAAGAGAAACGAGTAGATTTTGCGCGATGTCGTGCGCGGAATAGCCAAGCTCCTGAGCTTTTGTGCGCTCGATTCTGAGGTGCAAGTAGGGCTCATCGAACGGCTGCTGGACTCGTAGGTCAGCCGTGCCAGGCACGTATCTGATTTTTTGCAATAGTGCACTCGCCCAGGCACGGTTGCCTTCCAAGTCGTTGCCAACAACTTGAATGTCGATCGGTGCCGGGAGTCCGAAATTCAGAATCTGCGTGACCATATCAGAGGGGAGAAACGCGAACATCACCCCCGGAAATTGTTTTGCCAGGCTCAAGCGAAGTTGGTCGACGTAATCCGCAGTTGGATGGTGCTTTGGGGTCAGTGTGACCAAGATGTCTGCGTCGGATGTGCCCACCGGCGCTGAATTGCTGTACGAGAGATTAATGCCGCTGTATGGCAGGCCGATGTTATCGATAATGCTCTTCATTTCGGCAGCCGGGATTTGTTGACCAATTGACTTCTCAACCAGGTCGCACAGAAAGGCCGTATCTTCAATGCGCATTCCCGTGGGACCTCGCAGATGTAGTTTGAAACTTCCTGCATCAACGCTTGGGAAAAAGTCCTGTCCAAGCCAGGGAATCAGAATCGCCAGTGATCCCAAACAGGCCGCAAAGAACGCCACCAGAAAAGCACGCCGGTGATGAAGACAAAGTTCCAGCAGGCCGTGATATCGTTCACGGAACCGTTCGAATCCGGCCTCGAATCCCTTCTGCAGCCGGACCAGCGGATTGCGGCTCTTGCTGGCCTCTTCACCGATTTTCTGATTGCGTAGGAGATACTTTGCCATCGTCGGAACGATCGTCCGGGACAGGAAATATGAGGCCAGCATGGCAAAGATGACAGCCTCTGCAAGCGGCAGAAAGAGATACCGCGCTACGCCCGATAGCAAGAACATCGGTGCGAATACAATGCAGATCGATAGCGTAGACACGAAGGCGGGGGTTGCGATTTGCGCTGCGCTGTCCAGGACGACTTCGTCCAGATTCTTGTCTGGCTCTGCTTCCCGGTTTCGATTGATGTTCTCTACCTCCACGGTGGCATCGTCGACAAGAATGCCGACGGCCAGAGCCAAGCCCCCAAGCGTCATGATGTTGATGGTTTGTCCAATCAGGCTCAGCACAATAATCGACGAAAGAATGGCCAGAGGAATGGAAGTCGCGATGATGAGCGTACTTCGCCAGCTTCCGAGAAACGTGAGAATCATCAATGCGGTCAGGCACGCGGCAATCAGGGCCTCCCGTACGACACCCTGAATCGCGCCAAGAACAAAAATGGATTGATCAGCCAGGGGTTCCATCTTTAGCTGGGGCGGAACCGTGGTCGCGATCTGTGGCAGCAGAGACTTGATCCCTGAAATTACGCTCAGCGTTGAGGCGTCCCCTGCTTTCTGAACGGTCAGCAGCACTGAACGCTGGCCGTTCACACGCACGATGTTGGTCTGCGGCGGAAAACCATCGCGTACCCAGGCGACATCTTTCATGTAGATGGTAGTGCTCCCGATCGTCTTAATCGGGATGCGGTTCAGGTCCGTCATTGTCTGTGGCGCCGCGTTGGGAATGTCAACGTCATACTCTTTGCCGCCGATTTTGGAGGTACCAGTGGGAAGAATCAAATTCTGAAGCGTGATTGCATTCACTACGTCCAGTGCGGAAAGACCCTTCGACTGTAACGCCGACGGATTTAAATCCACCTGCACTTGGCGTTGTTTGCCGCCGTAGGGATACGGTACCGCCGTTCCCGGAACCGTAATCAGTTGAGTACGAATGAAATTGAGACCGTAGTCGTTCAGTTCCTGTTCGGAAAGCCCCTGTCCCGAGAGCGCCAGTTGCAGAACAGGCACACTAGACGCGCTGTAAGCAATGATGAGTGGCGGCGTCGTCCCCGCAGGAAGCTGCCTGAGTTGCGTTTGAGAGCTCGCGGTAAGTTGCGCGACACCGCGATCTATGCTGGCGTTTGGCTGGAGAAACACTTTGACAACAGCGATCCCATACAGCGACTGCGACTCGATATGCTCGATGTTGTCTACAATCGTGGTAAGGTTGCGCTCGGTGACGCTGACGATCCGGTCAGCCATGTCCTTCGGGATAAGGCCGTTGTAATTCCAGATGACGCTGATGACTGGAATATTGATATTTGGAAAGATGTCGGTTGGAGTGCGGTAGATTGAAATCGCCCCCATCGCCAGGATGAGGATGGTCATCACCACAAAGGTGTAGGGCCGCCGCAATGCGAGTCGCACAATCCACACAGAATTTTCCTTTTGATCAATTAGCGACAGCTGTCAATCAGCCGTTCGTGAGCTCGCTTAACCGCGTTGCATAAGACGCTTGAGCTTTGCACGCGCCCGTGCGAGCCGGGCCTTCACTGTTCCCTCCGGCACTCCCAGAATGTGCGCCGCTTCGCTCGTGGTCAGCCCGCCCAATGCACGCAAGTGGAATGCTTTGCGCAATGGGGGTGACAGCTGAGATACGAATTGCATCAAGCGTCCATGCAGTTCGGAGTTTTGACACTCGTCTTCGGGACTTGGTCCGTGGTACGCCAATCGTTCTGCCAGGGGATTTCCCTCGTCCTCCACGAATCGCTCATCTAGAGACAGGCGGATATGGCGTAGCCGTCTGCGCAATTGCATTCGTGCGCTATTCGTGACGATGGCGGTTAACCACGTCGACATTTGCGCCTGCCCCTTGAATTGGTCCAAATGCTTGTAAGCTGACAGGAGCGCATCCTGAACCGCATCCTCGGCGTCGGCTGGATTGCCCAGATGCCGATGGGCCCTTCTATAAAACAAAGGCAGGCAGCGTGAGAGAATGTCCTGCATTTCCTGCGTATCTCTTTCCTGGGTGCGGACTTCAAGGTGCTGTTCGCCTCCGATGTACGATCCCGCCGCTTCCATTTGTTGTCGCCTCAGCTCCCGACATCAAAAGGCACGCCGCTTTCCAATCAACTTCCGAGTAACTTAATTGCTTATTTTCAGCGACATGAGTCAACTGGGTCGTGAGGGGTGGGCCTAATGACGCCAGATGCGGCGTCCGGCGGTTGACACAACGTCCGCATTTCGACAGGAGTTGAACCTGAGATATCACAAACATGGGTTGGGGTCCCGCGAATTTACGACCTCGAATTGTTGGGGCGCCCTCCTGGAAACGAACCATGTCAGCTTCTACGTAGCGGCACAATGTGCGAACTGCCATTCACCTTTCAGATTTGGATCAACGCTATTCCCGCTTTAGGGTCGAGTTTCTTCTGAAGATGAATCGGACTCTCAGTCAGAATTAATTCGCAAGTTGGACGCACGCGCGCTTCAAGGAGGTGACCACTGTGGGCGGTACCGTCGGAGCGTCCACTACAGCGTGCGCGTGCACCTGCGGCACTCCGTCCTTGAGGGCGATGTCGCCGATGAGCGAAAGCAGTTCCACTTGTTCGTGGAGAACGCAGGCTGGATCGTACTTTTTCGTTTGCAAGTTGAACCAGCCCAGCTTCGCGTAAGAAAGGGCGCCGATGGCTTTAAAGCTACTTCCCCCCAAACCCTGGTGCTTCGAGAACTGTTGCAGCACGCTAGCGATCTCGTCGCCGGTATCAAAGATTAGGGCGAAAACCTTGGGTTCCTCTTCGATTTGTTTCCACCTCATGTCGGCTCCTTTGTCTGGATGATGTCACAATTCTGCTCCGGGAATTTAAAGAGCACGAGCCGCCTTCGCAGCGGAATGAAAATCCAGGGAGGCAGGACTGAGAAGGCGACTCCAGCTCGTAACACATGCCATATCGGATCTTGATGCCACACTTCGCAACTCGGTTGCGTTTAGCGGGAATTGCATTGCACACCTGCATCAAACATTCACACTGTCTCACATTGTTTGGCAGTGGAAATGCACCCGGTAGCTTGCGATTTAGTTTTGTGAAATTCGGGAGGTGCATATGCAGTTCCAAAGGTATAACGCGGTAAGTGCGGGTGGAGATGTGATATCCGACATTCTGAATTGTGTCTGCCCCGAGTGCGGCGGCAGAATGGGTGAACCAGGCAAAGAGTTCAAGTGTCGGGGTGAATGTCTCAAAGATTGGCGTCCGGTATGGGAGGGTGCCCTTTCGGCTGGATTCACAGACGATCGCAGAGGGCGACGAGTCTGAGTTAATCGATTAAGAGGAAAGGATCCTTATGAAACAGATGATTCTGCTTGTTCTGGTAATTTCGGCCAGTATTCTCCTGGCGCAAGACAATCACAATGGCATGAGTCCTGACAACCCGGAACCTGCGAAGGGACAAATAACGATACGGGGCTGTGTGAGCAGGTTTAACGGCGATTTCATTCTCGTGAAGCAAGACCCTGCGATGACTTATGAACTACATTCGTCTGGCAAAGTGAAACTCGGCCACTACCTGGGACAACAAGTGGAAGTCACCGGGAAGACCTCGCCTTCACTGAGCACAAGCTCTGACTCTACCGGGAGAGGCGGGGCTCCTTCGTCGCTGACGCTAACGGCGACTTCAATCAAGACTATTACGAAGGAATGTACCGAACACCTTATCTCCGATAAGTAAAGTAACGACAAGTGAAGAAGGATGCCATCAAGGTCGCAAACCAACGTGCCAAACAGGACGCCGCTGACCATATAAGCGGCTCGCGTCAACAATCTCCGGCGTGTCCTTACCGATGCGGACAGACGGAATTTGGCAGGTCAAATGCTTACTTCGTCAATAGAGAGATGAAGGCCGGATGACACAACGCAAACTGCATTCGCAGACTCCGATTTTTTCTCAGCTGTTCGACGCACGCTGTCGCAGAGTCTGGCCTAAGTCGCTCAAAATCCTTTCAAGGAGGAACGACATGAAGAAACTAATCATCTATCTGATGAGCACGCTACTTGTAGCTCTGCCCATTCTCTCCGCGCCGGCTTGGGCTGCTGACCAGGAAAAGGATCAAGATCGTTTACAGAACTCCGGTATGGTGTTGAAGGAGATTCTTGATGTTCCGGATGACATTCCTCAGGACTTACTCGACAAAGCCGATTGCGTGGTTGTCTTCCCATCCGTATTGAAAGCCGCCTTCATCGTTGGCGGAAGTTACGGCCGAGGTGCGATGTCCTGTCGCCAGGGTCAAGATTTCAGGGGGGCCTGGGGCGCACCTTCCATGATGGCTCTAGAGGGCGGCAGCTTTGGCTTCCAAATAGGTGGCCAGGCGACGGATTTTGTCCTTCTCGTGATGAATGAGAGGGGAGCGAGGGGAATTCTTACTAGCAAAGTGAAGCTCGGAGCCGATGCGTCGGTTGCCGCGGGTCCGGTTGGCCGCGATGCCTCGGCAGAAACCGACGCCACCTTGCGTGCGGAAATCTTGAGCTACTCCCGCGCCCGGGGCGCGTTTGTAGGGGTCTCTCTCGACGGATCGACCATTCGTCCCGACGATGGTGCCAATAGGCAGATTTACGGGCAGGATATCCCGGCGAGGCAAATCGTCCTGTCTGGGAACGTTGCTATCCCAGCGGGAGCTCACGAATTGATTTCGACACTGGATTCTAGGACCCCAAGGCATAAATCCTAGCTACACCGTTGAAGATCACTTTCGCAGAGTCAGGAAGTTGTGTGGAGTGAGTGCCGCTGATCCTGACCTAGATTGTGCGATTCGGTACGCTCCGAGCGCGGTGAGAATAGTAGATCTGAGGCACAACGAATGCGATCCAGGGGTTTGACACCTGGCGCATACCGCGCTCGCAGATTTTCATTTTGTCGCTGCTGTTCGGCGACGCACTCCCAACTTCCGTCCCAGTTTGAGCCTTACGAATACCTTGGCGCCGTATCCTCACCACCCAGATCGATCTTCAGACTTCTCTGTTTGTACTCGCAATGACAGCCTGGAATGTCTTTGCCATCTTAGCTTGCCGGTTGACTCTGCAGCGAAGTTAACGAAGGGCAAGGACAGCACCTCAGGGCCGTCCAAATACCGACGCGCTATCAGCCTGCCGACACTCGCGGATTTCGTTCAGTTTTGGTGCTCGGCGCAAAACCTTGAAAAACCCCATGCTCGCAACGAGCTCGGTTTGGAGATCCGAATGCAATTCGAGGATATGGCGTGGACACCGAAACTGACCAGATAGCGTGAGTCCGATCAACCTCATTCAGGTTGGTCGAGCAAACATGGCTACGTCAAGAATCGCAGTGCTGCGGGATCGAAGAAGAAACCAGAAAGGACGGGACCGAAATGGCGAATCAAAAGACTAAGAAGTGCGCGCATATACCGTGCCTGTGCGATGTGCCGGAAGGAGAAGAGTACTGCGGAGAATCCTGTCGTGACGCGGGAAGCGAAGACGTGGAAATCGCGTGTCAATGCGATCATCTGCCGTGTCCGCTCACGTTTCGGCAGTTCGCACCTCAAAGTGCCACCAATCTGGCTAACTGAAAACAATACTTTGCTGCGGCGCACACCATCGGACAGGATCCGCCCGTGATCGTCGATCCGACCCGTCGAAGGAGAATCGATTGTGAAGGTTATAAGACAGAGTTTGTCGCTATTTCTCTCATGTTGCCTTGTATTAGTCACTGTGCCGGAAGGGTTCGCCCAGGCGGACCAACCAGCGGCGCAAATACCAGTCCAGGCGGCGCAACAGACGCCAGAACAGCTGCAGCAACTTGTGGCGCCGATCGCGTTGTATCCCGATGCGTTGCTGGCACAGATCTTCGCGGCCGCCACCTATCCCGATCAGGTTGTGGAAGCAGACCGGTGGCTGCAGCAACATACCGATCTCAAGGGCGAGCAACTCGGTAAAGAAGTTGATAAGCAGCCCTGGGATCCCAGTGTTAAGGCCCTCACCGAGTTTCCTTCGGTGCTCGCCAACATGGACAAGAACCTCTCCTGGACCTCAGCCCTCGGCGATGCTTACGTCAACCAACAGCAGGAAGTGATGACCGCCGTGCAGGTCATGCGTGACCGTGCGGAAAAGGCGGGGAATTTGAAGAGCACATCACAGGAAAAAGTGACTCAGCAGGGTCAAGCAGTCGTGATCGAACCAGCCGACCCAGAGGTTGTTTACGTCCCCGAATATGACCCCTGGCTAGTTTATGGGGAACCCATCGGAGTCTGGCCAGGCTGGTATTCGTACCCGGGCCTGTTCTTTGATGGTCCGGGAATTGGTTTTGGCTTCGGCTTTGGAATCGGTTTCTTTGGTGGGTTTGGCTGGGGCTGGCACAACTGGGGCTACGATTGGCATCACCACGGCATCATTTACAACCACAACACCTACATATCTCACAGCAGAGTTTTCGTGAATCGCAACAACTTCAATCGCGCCGGTGGATTTCACGGTGGTGGCTTTTCCGGTAGCCGAGGCTTCGCGCCATCGGGGCACGGCCTTACGACGTCACATGCCCAGGCCGGCACTCATTCCGGAGCCTTCAGCGGTTTCAATCATGGAGGAGAGGCAAGAGGCTTCTCCGCTCGCGGGCAGTCGAGCTTTGGCGGAGGCTTTCATGGAGGTGGCGGAGGCTTCCACGGAGGAGGCGGCTTCCACGGAGGCGGCGGCGGTCGGAGATAATTCGGTTCAATTACCACAAACGAGACTGATGATACGGAGAAAGAACCCATGCGCACAAATAATATGACGCTTGAAACCACTGAAACATCTATCGTAAGACTTGCCCGCGGGTTCGCATCCGCGGTCCCTCTTCTACTGCTGTTGAGCTTGCTGCTCGTGGCGGGCTTCGCTGGATCGAGCCTTGCTCAGGAGTCACAACCAAGAACGTTTTCGTCTCCTGGGGAAGCAGTTAAGGCTCTCGTTGAGGCCGCACATAACGAAGATGAGCCCGCGTTGGAAGCTATCGTCGGAGCAGGAAAAGAAGTGACTTCATCAAACGACGAAGTCGAGGACACACTGGAACGCGAGCAGTTCTGCCGGAAATATCAGGAGATGCATCGTCTGGTCCGAGAACCCAACGGAAGCACGGTTCTGTACATCGGTGCAGAAAACTGGCCCTTTCCCATCCCATTGGTCTCCAAGAACGGTGAATGGTATTTCGATTCTGATCGCGGCAAGAAGGAGATCCTGTTCCGCCGAATCGGAGAAAATGAGGCCACGGCAATTGCGGTTTGTGAGAAATTCTCAATGACAAAGAATGAGGACGATGCGAAGGCAGCGAGCGAAGACCCGATCACTGAATTCGTCCAAGGCCTAGTCTCTGCTGGTGCAGCGAACGCCGGCAACAAAGAGTCCAATCCTTTCCACGGGTACTACTTTCGGATCGTGACCAAGAATTCCACCGAAGCCAGCAGCCGCAGCAGAACGAAGGAAAGTCTCACTCTGGTCGCGTATCCCGCGGAGTACCAGTCCTCCGGGGTCATGACCTTTCTAGTGAGCCAGGATGGAGTCGTGTATGAAAAGGATCTCGGGCCCGGCACAACGACATCGGCCCCAAAAATAAAGGCCCCGACCGGTTCGAGTTGGCACCCGGCGGCATAAAGCTCAAGCACATGAGCTCGCGTCGACGCGATCACGAAGGAGTTGCTGGTCATGCGAAATGTCTCGGCCACACTGGTTCGCTCAAAGACCCGGTTTGGAATCCCGCTTGCTACTCCTTAGCACGACTGGGTCCTACGGATGGTGTTTCAGGGTGCGGTTATGAACGAATTGGTTAATTTGTCGGAAATGCAGTACGCAGTAATAGAAGCCCTTCAGACCGAAGCTGGTTCTGAACGTTTCGTGATTGCGTATGGCAGCGAGCAAGCACTGCACGATGTCATAGCCGAACCCTGCATCATTGCATTTGGGTTCTCCTCTCGCGAGCAGGCTGCAGCCACTGCGAACCCTAGTATTTTGGCTGCCGCCGCTTAGCAGCAAATGGGGAGAGCAACACTAGTCGAGACTTGAGAAACAACAACATGGATATCATCGCGAGAGATCGGCGAGCGGACACTGGTTCAGTGTTGCAAAGATTCGGACGATTGCTGGTCGCGTTTTACAGCGACGCTTTCATCGCGGCCATTCTCATCTTCTTTTCCAGGAATGCCATCTCCTCGGCAGTCCGCACATTTCTAGGCAGCTCGGTTTAGTTATTCTTAGCATCCGGATTTCTGCACAACCGCAATCTCAGCAGCGGTCCAATTCAGTTTGAAGGAGGAACAATGTGCAAAACATACTTCACCACATGAGGTCGTCATTTGCCTACGCGAGAAACTTCTTCTATTCTCAAACGCAATCCAACTGCCTAACGCCAGCCCATCTAAACCAGCCTCTGCAATCGACCTTGTCCCATGGCGATCCCACTCCATCACATGCTTTCTGGATTCAGTCAGCTCCTCACTCGAAGTTGCGATCGATAGTGGCGATCACGTTTTCCTACTACTTGAACAGGATCTTAGCCATCATTCCCTTGTCCTCATGGTTCAGGAGATGACAATGAAATACCGCCATACCCTTAATGACGGGGTCGGTAAAGTCTAGGATGACATCGACGGAGCCACCATATGGAACGTTCACGGTGTCCAGCCACGCAGGGTGTGGGAGCGAAACGTCATTTTCTGCATAAGCCAGGAAGTGGACCTGGTGAATGTGGAACGGATGCAGTTCGGCGGTTAGGTTGACAATACGCCAATGCTGATAAGTACCTACGCTGGCGGATGTCATCGGACTTGCATCCATAGCGAACTTGCGGCCATTGATGTAGAAGCCGTTCTTGTCCTCCGTAAAGTTGACAATGAAGTCCGGTGCAATCTTTTCTAGCGGCTCAACGTCGATCGGCTTGTAGATGGGCGGCCGGTCATCGATAACATGCACTTGCTCAGGCGCTGGATGTGAACTGGACTGACCTGAACTGGGTTGCACCAGATCTGCCAGCACCATTTCTGGATTGGGATCCCCGGCCGGACCCGTACTTACGCAAAGGGTGCGCAGATCACTATGCGTTCCAGAAGCTGGACCGGTGACGATAGCCTCGAGCCGTCCCGCAGGCGCCAGCAGCAGGTGATTGGTGGTGCGCGTCGGGCCTTTGGGTTCGTGGTATGCGAGGGGCATCCCGTCAAGCGCCACGATTTTATATGTCTGTTCACAATACGCCAGAATTGCTGCTCTTCCGGCGCGATCTCGATTCGCGGGCGAACCGCACCATTCACGGTAAAGATTTCCTCGACTCGTTCCGCCTCTCCCCCGCATCCTTTAGCTGGGATTTCAACCTGATGCATGAGTTCGGCTGCACTCGGATCATGTTCGATAGAGCGGCCGCGTAGAACAAGCACACGCTCGCGGAGTCGGCCTACCTCGGGGGCATAACGTTCCATGCCCTCGATGACGATGGCTCCTGACATTCCGTCCAAAGCCTGCCGGTAACTCTCGCCATGGGGATGAGTGTGATACCAGAACAGCCCCGGCGGATGGTCGCGCGGAATTTCAACAGAGTAGTGCAAAACCTGGCCAGGCTTAGCCAGCATTGTTAACACGTCATCCTGCGGGGCGTCTGGCGAGACGCTGAGCCCATGAAAGTGCAAGTTGGTCATGTCCATGCAGGGATCTACAGCACAAGTTTCCGGGGACTTGGCAGGAAGATCGTTGACGTAAGTGATACTGAGAACATCACCAGGGGACGCTCGGATCACAGGAGCCACCGTGTCACCGTTGAAAGCGAACGCATCCCGGCCATTTTCATTCACCGCATGCAGCGTAAGCGATACCACGTGATTCTTCGCTTGCACCTGCGGAGGCTCCGGCAATGAAACAGTCTGGGCGCTGCCCAGAGCCGCGAGAAATATCTGCGCACCGATGAGGAGTGGGGTCGTTGTCATAATCCACCATCGTCATCTTGACTCACTGCACGCAGATCTCCAAACATCGTGTTTGCCGCCGTCACTACTTTCCCAGATCGTGTTGGCCCACGGCGCAAAGAAAATCAACCAAGTGTCGATGGGCTGATAAGATGCGTCGGTATTCGGACGGTCTCAATACTGCACGTAGGCATCGAGACTCGGCTTACCATTTCACGGGCTTTCGTCTGGACAACGGGCGGACTAGAGGCGTCGCGAATTCCCGCATCAGAGTGTCAGTATCGGGACGCGACGGTGCACACACCGACACTTCCGCCCGGAGGCAGCTCGACTGCGCAACATTCCCCCTGGCTTAAGTTCCTCAGACTAATTCTTTTATAGAGAACCTACACTCGCTCGGGGTTTTGGCATCTGCTGTGCTTTTATGCAAGGTGAGCTGAAAACAGCCAATATTCTTTCAAGGAGATGAACCAAAATGAAAACGAACAAAGGTTACATCATTTTAGGTCTGATGATTGCCCTTACTCTTTTTTTCGAACTTGCTGCTCACGCTGACCCGGTAGACCGAAGTACCAAGCTCACGTTTAGCAAGCCCATCCAAATCCCGGGTGAGGTGCTACCGGCAGGGACTTACTTATTCAGGTTGGCCGACAGTGACTCTGGCCAACGTGTTGTGCAGATCTTCAATCCGGACGGGACTGTCCCGTATGCGACCGTTCTCACAATTGCAACGGAGCGTCCATACCCAACCGGAGATACTGTGGTTGCATTGGCGGACCAGGGAGCCGGAAACCCGGATGCCCTCCTGAAGTGGTTTTATCCTGGTCAACTAACCGGGAATGAGTTCCTGTATTCCAAGCAGAAAGAAAGGGAACTCGCTCAGGACAAGCAACAAACAATCATGGCCGATCAAAGGAAAGAACCCAACTCCGAAGATACCGGAGCTGGCGACTGAGTATGTGGTCTTGGCATTCGCTCGGCAGCGCCATTCGATCAAAGCCGCAGCTAAACTTGAACTGCTTTCTTGAGGATCCGGGCTTTTGTAACCCGGATCCGTTTTGACCGGAAGTTGCTTTTCGCGTGTTTCATCGAAGAATGAAGGCGGAAATACATTGGCACTCGAGTCAATTCTCTACATATCCAACCCGGCGACCAGCAGCAACTCGGTGCTCGCCGCACTCGAGGCCACCGGCTGTCAAGTTGTGGGCGCTGACAGCGCTACACAAGCAGTCGCACTTCTTTTCATCACGCACTCGGTTGCTGTCGTTGTGCTCCATTACCGGGCGAGAGAACGGGCCAGTTTTGACTTGGTGCGAAGCCTACGGGCGATTCGGCCGGGTGTTCCGATCATCTTGCTGTGCCGTGAACAGATCGTCCCGTTGCCATCAGGCGTAGATGCCAGCGGAGTTTACTTGTACGATGTAGGACAACCGCGCGAAAAGCTTACCTCTCAGGTGCAGTCTCTGCTGACTGGGGAAGGGCCAGGCCCGAATGTCGACGATGCGGTTCATTGCGGTGCCGCGTGAATGCCGATTGCGAGCCCCAAACCGCGCAGCTCTTCTAATCGCCTCGCGCGTCGCCCGGCGGTGCTGCTGCTGTAAGACCATAGTTTCTTCCCGTCGAAATCCCGCGCTTCCAACCGGCAGTGGGTAGCGTGGGTCCTCGCCACCCGTTTTGGGAGCCTGCTGCGCTATCATGTTCTTCGATCGGGGTGCTGTTAAGAAAATGTTCGACGAGAGGAGGCGAGCGAGCCATGGCCCGGATTTGGTGGCGCGCGGTCGTTCAATGTTCAGCAGGCAGCATTGCTCTTGAATTGCTGACTCTTGTCTGCTTGCGGCTTCGCCTCAATGTCGCTACGGCTGTGTTTCTATATCGAGCCAGCTTACTGGTATGGGCAGTTGCCTCTTTCATCTCAGGTGGCCGTTCGGCGTCCTTCTTTTCTCCAGCGATTTTCTCCTTCCGGGTAAGCGATCCGACCAAGGCCACGGCCATCCTTGCTTTCTTGACGACCCTAGTAGTGCCCGTCCAAGTCGAGGCCCATTGAATGACCACTGCGGCCGCTGCCATGGTGTTCGTAATTGATGACGACGACCTGGTCCGTGCGGCAATCCAAGGAATGCTAAAGTCGGTCGGCTTGCGTTCTGAAACATTCGCGACCGCGCCAGAGTTCTTGCGCAGAAAGCGGCCGGACGGGCCAAGTTGCCTGGTGCTGGACGTGAGACTTCCCGGAGTGAACGGCTTGGAATTTCAGCACCAGTTGGTTGACGCGGGTATCCAGATTCCGATCATCTTCATAACCGGTCATGGAGACATACCCATGACGGTGAAAGCCATGAAATCTGGCGCGGTGGAGTTCCTGACCAAGCCTTTCCGCGACCAGGACTTGCTGGACGCTATCCATCAGGCTTTGGAGCGCGACCGGGCGACGCGCCAACAACAGAGTGAGCTCACCGAATTGCGAAAGCGCTACGAGTCGCTTACTGCACGCGAGCGCGAAGTCATGAGTTTGGTGGTTTCGGGCATGCTCAATAAGCAAGTAGCCTTTGATCTCGGAACCAGCGAGATCACCGTGAAGATCCATCGCGGGCACGTGATGCGGAAGATGCAGGCTGAATCACTGGCGGACCTGGTCAGAATGGCGGCGAAGCTGGAGCTTCCGTACGGCGGTCGCCAATGAAAGCCCTTTCCAACCTCCAACGTTACGGCCTGGCGATAATTTCCTGCGGAGTCGCTCTCGCACTGGCTTGGCCTATCGATGCCCCTTCGTCGTGTCTCCTTCTTGCGGTCACCGTGAGTAGTCTTTTCGGAGGGTTGGGCCCGGGCCTCTTGTCTGTTGTTCTCTCGGCCCTAGCGTTTGAACACTTCTTTCTGTGGAGAACATTTCCGCCGGCTCACGAGACGGCTACCTTCTTACGGTTTGCGGTCTTCGTAGTAGCAACTTTGCTGATTACCACACTGATGGAGGTAAAACGGCGCGTCGAGGAATCTCGCACCCGCGCCCAGGAGGCGCTGCGTCTAGCGCAGTCGGATTTGGCACACGTCAATCGGGTGACCACCATGGGAGAGCTGACAGCCTCGCTGGCGCACGAAGTGAATCAACCAATTGCTGCTGCGGTCACTGACGCCAACACCTGCCTGCGTTGGCTTACGCGCGATCAACCCGACATGGAAGAGGCGCGCGAAGCTGCCTCGAGGGTGGTCAAAGACGCTACTCGTGCGGCAGAAATCATCAGCAAGATCCGCCTGATCTTTAAGAAGAGTGCTCCGCAACAGGAGTTGGTAGATGTAAACCAAGTCATTAATGAGATGATCTCGCTGCTACGCAACGAGGCATCGCGGTACTACATATCAGTCCGCTCGGAACTGGTGCCACATCTTCCCCATGTCATGGGGGATCGCGTGCAATTGCAACAGGTGCTGATGAACCTCATGATCAATGCCATCGATGCGATGAAGAATGTCGAGGGGACACGCGAGCTGGTCATCAAGTCGCAGAAGGCAGAGGACGAGCAGCTTCTGCTGGCGGTCAGCGATACCGGCGTTGGATTGCCCCCGCAGCAGGCAGACCAGATCTTCAATGCGTTCTTCACCACCAAGAGCCACGGGACTGGAATGGGGCTTCGGATCAGTCGCTCTATCGTTGAATCCCATGGAGGCCGCTTGTGGGCTACCGACAACTCTCCGCGGGGCGCAAGCTTTTACCTCACGCTACCCACCAAAGTCGAGGCCCATGAATGAGGCCCGCAGGCGGTATTAGAGCTCACATACCAACGTATAATTGCGGCCCCGTTGGCCTCCTGCTAGCTTCCTAATATGGCCACTGAGAGAAACACCAAACTAATTGCGATTGTCGATGACGACGATTTGATGCGCGGCGCGCTGCAAGGCCTGCTGAAGACGATCGGGTTGTCGGCTCGAACGTTCGCATCGGCGGAGGAATTTTTGGATTCTGGCGATCAGCATCAGACTGGCTGTCTTATCGCTGATATCCGTATGCCGGGAATTTCCGGGCTCGACTTGCAGGCGAAACTCAACGCCGAACGTTGCAGGATTCCGACCATCTTCATCACCGCGCATGGCGACGAAAAAATGCGAATGCAGGCGCTGAGGGCGGGAGCTGTGGAGTTCCTGACAAAACCATTCGACGATGAAGCCCTGCTTGGGATTGTTCGAGCAGCTCTGGAGAGCTAAGCCCGATAGCGAAGTGTTAAGACCCGCGCCCAGGAGGTCCTTTGTGGCAGCCTTCGAAAGATTTGGAAGTGGTGATCAGGTTTCTTACGAGCGCAGATTTGAGCAGGTCATAGGCAATAGTCCTGCGCTGGAAGCGGTGCTCGAACAAGTCGAACGTGTGGCTCCTACGGATTCTACCGTTATTATCCAGGGCGAAACAGGCACCGGCAAGGAGCTGATCGCGCACGCGATTCACAATCTCAGCTTGCGGTGCGGACGCCCATTTATTCGATTGAATTGCGCTGCCATTCCTTTAGACCTGCTGGAGAGTGAGCTTTTTGGCCACGAAAAGGGCGCATTCACCGGGGCCATTGCGCAAAAGGTTGGCCGCTTCGAGCTCGCTGACAAAGGCACACTCTTCCTGGATGAAGTGGGTGATATTCCGCCGGCGCTGCAGCCCAAACTGCTGCGCGTCTTGCAAGAACAGGAGTTCGAGCGTTTGGGGAGCACGCGGACTCACAAGGTGGACGTCCGCCTGGTTGCTGCAACAAATCGGGATCTGATTGAGATGGTGAATCGCGGCGAATTTCGCAGCGACCTCTACTATCGCCTGAATGTATTTCCGATCCTGCTGCCACCGTTGCGAGAGCGTCGCGAAGACATCCCGGCCTTGGTGACGCACTTCGTCGATATTTTTGGACGGCGGATGGGTCGAGAAATTGAACACATTCCTTCCGAAACTATGTCTGCGCTCAGCTCGTACCCATGGCCGGGGAATATTCGCGAACTGCAGAACCTGATCGAACGTGCCGTGATCCTTTCAAATAATGGTGTGCTTCCCAATTCTTTGCCGACGGGGACTCAGGCTCTTACCGTCGCGCCCGCTGCTACTACGCCTGTCACTACTTTGAAGGACTCCGAGCGCGCTTTGATTCAGCGCACGCTTGAAAGTGCGGGGTGGGTGATCGGCGGTCCGAAAGGCGCCGCCGCCAAACTTGGCTTGAAGCGCACTACACTAATCCACAAGATGCAGAAGCTAGGGATTTCCCGACCCCTCGAGAGCGGTCAAGATGCGATTGGGCAAGCATCGTCGGAGCCAGGCTCGCTGCCGCAGTTCTAGCCGCGCCGATCGGTATCTCTTCTTTTTCTAACCAAGCCACTGTGGGTTGGCGACGGTGCCGTCGAAGTGGTGACTGGTTTTGTAAAGTTCGAACTGGCCTCCCACGGCAGCCTTTGCCGTTTTTGCGAGAAGCGCCGCAACCTGAGACGACTCCATCGGCTGGAAACTGCGGGCGGCGTGTAGAGCCTGCTGAAGAATTGGGAGCGAATCACAACCGGTGATCACGACACTGGTTGGAAGATTCATCGGGTAGTAGAGACACTCGACCGGTGTAGCCGTTTTGCTCTCCAGAATGAAATGGTCGCCCATTGGTTTCATGCCGAGAACTCCGACGCCGTCCTTGGTTAGAACCGGCAAGACCTTTTTTTCGAAACTGTCGAAGTGGGCGTCCATCACATTGAGCGGCATCTGAACCGCATCAAACGTGAATCCGTGCTTTGAGGCTGTAGCCAGCATTTTCAAATGAATGTCTGGACTCTTGTGGCCTGTGAAGCCGATAAAACGGATTTTGCCCGCCTTCCGGGCTTCGAGGACGGTCTCCATCGCTTCGCCTTCCGCAAAAATGCGGTCCGGATCGGAATCACGAATCACTTCATGGAACTGGAGTAAGTCAATTCGATCCGTCTGTAACCGCCGCAACGATTCATTGATTTGGGTTGCTGCGGTCGTCTTGTCTCGTCCATCGATCTTGGTCATCAAGAAGGCCTTCTGGCGATAACCATCGCGCAGCGCTCTGCCCATTCGAATTTCGCTCTCTCCTCCGTTGTAATCCCAGCAGTTATCGAGAAAATTGATCCCTTCATCGATTCCGGTCCGAATAATGCGAATGCTCTCTTCGGGATCGCTCTGTTTGCCGAGGTGGTACCCGCCCAGCCCGATCAGTGAGACTTTTTCACCAGTGTGTCCCAGTGCTCGATATGGAATTCCGTCTTTACTATCCTTCTCTGCGGCTGCATTTAGCCTTCCAGCCAAAACAAGGGATGCGGCGGCAGTCATGCCAAGAAACTCTCTCCTGGTCACGGTGGGATGATGTTTCGCGATCATCATGTCTTGCCACGAAGACTGATCAGAATGATCGAAGCATGACTGATTCGAATCACCGTTGTTTAGAGTCATGGGAAAATCTCCTGTTCCGCGGTGTCCTGACGCGCTTTATGCGAAATTGCTGTTGGTGGAGAGCGGCAAATCGCGAACCCGCTTGCCAGTGGCCGCGAAAATAGCATTGCAAAATGCGGCGACAAACGGCGGCACTCCGGGTTCTCCAACGCCAGCCGGGGGCGCTGAGCTCTCCGTAATGTAAACGTTGGTGTGAGCCGGAACCTCGTTGATCCGGGCCACAGGATAGTCATTGAAATTGGATTGCTGGATTACGCCGTTCTTGGCGGTGATTTCTCCGCTGCGCACGATGCTCGTGCCAAAAACCACCGCACCCTCGAATTGCGCGCGGGTCGCTTCCGGATTTACGACCAGCCCCGCATCAAGTGCTGTATCAACACGCGGGATGCGGATCTCGCCGTCATCACTCACCTCCACTTCAACCACCGTAGCCACATAAGTCAAGAAACTGCGATGCGCGGCGAATCCGAACCCGTGGCCCTTTGTGTTCTTGCTTTTGGCCCAGCCGGACTTGTCGGCGACCATTTCGACAACCTTCCGCAAGCGGCCTGTTTCCCAAGGATACGTTTTGTAATCCGCACCATAGTTTGGATACTGCACATTGGTGAAGTCCAAAGTGCGAGGCGGTCCGATAAGGTCGAGCAGATACTCCACGGGATCGCGATTTGCCCGATGGGCCAGTTCATCGGTGAAACATTGGATTCCAAAGGCGTGGTATATGTTGGCCACCGATCGCAGCCAGCCTATCCTGACATGAGCCTGCGCCGGGCCATTCTCGATGCGTATGTTGGGCAAATCATAGGGAAGGTCCGTCCAGCCTTGTGCCAGGTGGGGCGGATCGCCATAAACGGCATTCAAATCAAAGATCGAAGTGATGGGTGGAAAGACCGATCTCTGCAGCCACGCGGTGGGCTTTCCTTTATCGTCGACGGCTGCCTTCAGGTACATCGCAGCTACGGCATTATAGTAATCAAACTTAACGTCGTCTTCCCGTGTCCATACAACTTTCACCGGCCGACCCAGTTTCTTGGACAAAACCGCTGCCTCGGCAACGTAATCAGGCTTGGATTTTCTTCCAAAGCCTCCCCCTAGCAAAGTGACATTACAAATCACATCCGCGGTGGGAATGCCCAGCTCGGAGGACACGATTGCCTGTACCGCCTGAGGATTTTGCGTGGGTGCCCACGCGGTGACTTTTCCGTCCTTGAATTCCGCCAGCGCCACCATCGGTTCCATAGGAGCGTGGGCCAGCAGCGGAACGTAGTAGTCAGCCTCAAACACATTCGTCGTAGGGAATGCTTTGTTGGAGTCGCCCACGCTCCGGATAAGCTGCCCCGGCTTGTGCGCCGTTTCCGTAAGCTCTTTCTTGTATTCAACCGAATCGTAGGATTCGTTTGGTCCGTTGTCCCATGTGATCTTCAGCTTCTTGCGGCCCTGGAAGGCAGCCCAGGTGTTGTCGGCAATGACGGCAACGCCGCCCAAGGGCTGAAAGGCAGCGGGAGGTTTGAATGGATCGATGCTAACGGTCTGGTGTACTCCCGCAACCTTCAGTGCCTCCTGATCGTCAACGTTCTTTACTTTGCCCCCGAAGACGGGAGGATGTTCGATCGATGCGTAGACCATGCCATCAATGCGCGCATCCATTCCAAACGTCGCTTTTCCTGTGCAGAGCTTTTCCAGGTCAACGCTCGTCATGCCTTTCCCGATGTACCGCCAATCGGAAGGATTTTTCATTTGAAGCTGTTCTTTCTTTGGCACGGGAAGACGTGCCGCCGCGGCGGCCAGCTCACCGTAGCCCGCTCGTCGACCAGTTGACCTGTGAACCACCGTATGGAGATCGGTGGAACATTCCGATGCGGGAACGTTCCATTGAACGGCAGCTGCCTGGATTAACATCCAGCGCGCCGCAGCACCGCACTCTCGCATGGTGTCAAAGAATCTCCTTACAGATTGTGAACCGTCCGTATTTTGGTCTCCGTATCGCTTATCGCCAATCGCCTGGTCGATCTTCACGCGCTTCCAATCGGCGTCCAACTCGTCCGCAACTACGAGCGGCAGGGAGGTACGGATGACCGTGCCCATCTCCGACCGGTGCGCCACGATGTAGACGGTTCCATCTTGCTGAATGCCCACGAAGACATTGGGATGAAGGGTTGCGCGGTCCGCATCGGTTTGACCATCCGTTTGCATCGCCTGGCCGAAAACCGGTGGGACGTACCGCACCGCGAGGATAAGCGCTCCCGCTCCAAAAACACCTTTGAGGAAACTTCGCCGGCTTACATTCTCGATGTGGCTCATTCGATTTTCCCCGCTGCCAGCTTGATCGCCTGCCGAATCCGTTGGTAGGTTCCACAGCGGCAGATGTTGCCTGCCATGGAATCATCGATTTGCTGATCTGTCGGATGGGGAGTGTCCCTTAACAAAGAAGCCGCCTGCATGATCTGCCCGGACTGACAATATCCGCACTGGGGAACGTTCACCTCCATCCACGCTTTCTGAAGCGGATGGAGCCCGTTTGCTCCAAGGTCCTCGATCGTTCGAATGTCGCTACCCGCCGCCGCGCTCATCGACGTGATGCACGACCGGATTGCTTCGCCGTTCTGATGCACGGTGCACGCGCCGCAAAGGGCCATGCCGCAGCCAAACTTTGTTCCTGTCAGTCCCAGTATGTCGCGCAAGTACCACAACAGCGGCATGTCAGGATCGCCTTCAAAGCTGCGATCGACAGCATTTACCTTGAGCTTCACCATTAAGGTCCCTCTCCTATCAGGTCAAGCATTCTACGTGCCACGCCGCATCGACTCATATGGACTCAAAAGCCAAGTGCGCTTTCAGTTTAGATGTAGACGAAAAACAATCTCTTTCCCAAGTGTCCGCAGTTCGACAGCAGCGTCGACGGACTGACCCTGTCGTTGACCCCGTGATGTCGTCTGTAACGCAGATGAGACGCGCAAATGAACATTTCGCTGCACAGACACACTCTCGAAGAATGGCCAGGAACTTGCTTCAGTTGAGACGGATCGAGTAAATCGCAAATCGGTCTAACGAAGATGGAAACTTGGCGCTTCGGCTCACAACTTGATCGTGGTGTGGTTGCGCAAGCAATCAGCACCGACCGCTGGAGGAGAATCTTGAAAATCGGTGCCCGCTCGTATTTCTTAATGGCAGTATGTGCTATTCCGTGCATCTTGCCGGCTTCGAAGTTGGCGGCGCAAGACGCGCACTTTCATGACGCGCCCCCGTCCAGCGTTCAACTAAAGAACCCGTACGCGGGGCAGCGCGTAGCCGTGGTAGCAGGGTCAAGACTCTACACCACGAACTGCGGCTCCTGTCATGGAATTGGTGGACGCGGAACCGGGAACATCCCTGCACTATCTCAAGGTCCCACGCAAGCAGCATCCGACGGAGAGGTTTTCTGGTTTATCACAACCGGGTCTGTCAATAATGGCATGCCAGCCTGGGGCAGTTTGCCGGAGCAGAAACGATGGCAGATTGTTACGTATTTGAAGTCACTCAAGAATTCACCGAGCGCACAAAAGACCGATTCCGCGTTTGCCAACACGAAGCCAGTTAAAACGAATGCTCCGCCACCGCAACCGCCTTACACAGATTTCCGCTTTGAGGAACCTGGAAAAGTTCGCAAGATCACAGCGCAAGATCTTCCAGCGCCGTATAGCAGTGACTCAGCAGGCAATGCGCCGAAGGTCGTGCCTCGTCCGCAAGGTGCATGGCCGAAGGCGCCAGCCGGATTCAGCATTCAACAATATGCAACCGGACTCGATAATCCAAGGTTGATCCGGACCGCGCCGAACGGCGACGTTTTCCTGGCAGAAAGCAGCAGCGGGAAAATCAGAGTGTTCCGCGGAATCACCCGCGAGGGTAAGCCCGAAGAAGAGAGCATTTTTGTCACCGGACTCAATCAGCCTTATGGCATCGCCTTCTATCCTCCAGGAGACAATCCGCAATGGATATACGTCGGCAACACCGACTCAGTGGTCCGGTTTCCGTATCAGAATGGAGAACTGAGAGTAACCGGCCCCCCTCAGCATATTGCAGACCTCCCACACGGCGGAGGGCACTGGACCCGCGACGTGCAGTTCACGGCCGACGGCAAGAAGATGTTTGTTGCCGTCGGATCGTCGTCGAATGTCGACGATCCCGACACCACTCCGGATGAGAAGAATCGAGCCGACATCCTGGAGTTCAACCCCGATGGCTCCGAGATGAAAGTGTACGCATACGGAATCCGCAATGCCGGAGGTGGGCTGGCGATCGATCCCAAGACGGGTGAGTTGTGGTGCTCAGTCAACGAGCGCGACGGATTGGGAGACAACCTCGTCCCCGACTACATAACACAAGTGGAGGCGGGCGGCTTCTATGGCTGGCCGTGGTGGTACATCGGCAGCCATCAGGACCCGCGCCACGAGGGCAAGCATCCAGAGTTGAAAGAAAAGGTTCTCGTTCCCGACGTGCTGTTGCAGCCTCACAACGCATCACTCGAGATGACGTTCTATGAAGCCACGCAATTCCCGACTGAATATCGGGGTGACATTTTCTCTTCCCAACACGGTTCGTGGAACCGATCGGTGCGCGCCGGATACGAAGTCATTCGCGTGCCTCGACATCAAACGAGCCGGGCCAGCGGCGAGTACGAAGATTTTGTGACCGGATTTGTGATCGACAATGGGCACGTTTGGGGAAGGCCCGTTGGCGTAACTGTGGCCTATGACGGGTCGCTGCTGGTGACGGATGATGGCTCGAACTCTATTTGGCGCATCAGCTATACCGGCGCCGGTAGCGAGAAAAGCGAACGAGCGCAAAACCATGCAGACCTAGGCAAAGAGCACGTCCAGGTAGAACGACCATGATGGTTTTACTCGGAATCGCAGTTCTAGCATTGTGCGCTTTCCAATTCGGCGATCGGTACGATCTGAACGATATGCCATTCGCGCAGGTACAGAACCTGGACTTACTAAGAGCAAGAAGAATGGCGATGCAAGGGAACATCGATTTGTTTGTGGGACAAACGATGCACGGCCGGGCTGTGAACCTACGAGGCGAAGTCACCGACGCGAATTGTTACCTTGGCGCTCAAAGACACGCTTACGATCATGCCTTCTGCGCGAAGATGTGCGCAGCCGCTGGCGGTCCGTTGATGTTTGTTCCCGACTCGGGCGAACAGCCATATCTTGTCCTCAGCGAACGCAATGGCGTAAAGCTTCCTGATGACGTTCTCGACCGGATAGGCATTCCTGGGATCGTACTCAAGGGCAAGGTGTTTGATGCTGACGGAATATATGTGCTGGCAGTTGATGGTCTGGCGCAGTGACTGTCGGCGCTGGAAACGTGTGAAACATAAATCTTAGGAGGTTAATCGTGGATACGAAGAATGTTTCTGCAAGTCTGGCTGGAAATATTTTACTTGGCGGCGAGGTCTCTGTACATCGTCTCGGTTACGGGGCGATGCGCCTTACCGGCGAAGGCATTTGGGGCCCGCCAAGAGATCGAAAAGGCGCACTGGCGGTTCTTCGCCGTGCCGTGGAACTGGGCGTAAAT
>Ga0210403_10001410_pt1 | contig 22819 bp, 20 predicted proteins | sample IncBWC19MmetaG_FD_150863 | JGI IMG/M metagenome (GOLD analysis project Ga0210403, IMG submission 150863) | Forest soil microbial communities from Barre Woods Harvard Forest LTER site, Petersham, Massachusetts, United States - Inc-BW-C-19-M | ecosystem: Environmental > Terrestrial > Soil >... | reverse complement strand
GCCAGCAAGCGCGAGGCGGATCGGATGAAAGAGTTCGCGGCTTCCGAGACCCACGAGGTCTTTCAATACGTCGATAACCTCTTTGAATCGCTCCGAGGTAAGCGGAACGCCATCGAGCAGCACTAGCGCAAGCTGCCGCACCACGTCGCGAGCAGCGTAACGCGAGAGCACGGCGTGGCTCTCGACGCTGGCGAGAATGGCGCGCGCGTCGTAGTGAAAAACGAGATGCAGTCGATCGGCGAGAGAGCGACGGTCCGCAACTTGCGGACCGAGGAGCGCGGCCGCGCGTTCGCACCACGCCAATTGAGCGGGAGAGGCGTTAGCCAGGAGCCAGCCTTGTTCGCGCAGGATTTCAGCAACGTCACGGCCTGTCCAAGCGTTGGAGGCGGCGGCCGCAGCGGGATTGCGAGTTTCTTCGGATGGCATTGCGAGATTCTAGCGCACCCTGGCAGGAGGGATTGAGAACGGCGGCATGATTACCGTTCGGAGAGCGTGGCGACCACGTAGGCGGCGATGGCCTCACCGCGGCCCACGGCGTCGACGCCTTCGTTGGTCTTCGCTTTGAGATGAATGTGATCGGCGGTGAGGCCGAGCGCGCGAGCCAGGGCTTCTCGCATTTTCGGGAAGTGCGGCCCTAGCTTGGGCTTTTCGGTGATGACCACCGCGTCGACATGCTCGATCACAAACTTTTTTTCGTCGAGCAATTTTCGGGCATGTTCCAGGAAGAGCAGACTGTTCGCGCCTTTCCATCTCGCATCCGTGTCGGGAAAGTGCGTGCCAATGTCGCCCAGCCCGGCAGCGCCGAACAGCGCGTCACAGAGAGCGTGCGCCAGAACGTCGCCGTCGGAGTGTCCCACCGATCCTTTGTCGAATGGGAGTTCCATCCCGCCAACAATCAGCTTGCCGCCTTCCGCGAGACGGTGCAAATCGTAGCCAATGCCGCAGCGCACGCTCATGCTTTCTGACGTTCCTGTTCGAGATAGAAGCGCGCCAGGTTCATGTCCGAGGGTTTCGTGATTTTGATGTTGCGTTCCGAACCGAGGACGACGTGGACGTCGTGGCCGAGGCGCTCGACTAGGCCGGCTTCGTCGGAGGCGCTGACACCGTCGGCTTGCGCGCGGGCGAACGCTTCCTTGATAAGTTTCGTCGAAAACGCCTGCGGCGTCTGCGCCAGCACGACGCGCTCGCGCGGAATGGTCCCGATGATGAGCGCGACATCCTCCGGCAGACTGGCGCGCTTCACTTCTTTCACGGTGTCCATCGCAGGAATACCGAGAATCGCGGCCTGGCAACGGCGAGCCTCTTCAATCACGCGAACGATCTGCTCGCGGGTGACGAAAGGGCGGACGGCGTCGTGAACCAGGACAATCTCCGTGTCGCTCGGAACTTCCCGCAGCGCCAGCGCAACCGAATCCTGGCGCGAGTCTCCACCGCGCACTACCCGGACAGACTGCATGAATCTTTCGCCGCGGATGCGTTCTTCGAGCGAGTCGACCACATCGGCTCGCGTAGCGACAAAGATGTCGGTGACCAGCGGGCAAGCAGCTACGCGGCGCACGCTGTGAATAACCAGCGGCGTTCCATCCAGCTCGAGGAACTGTTTCGGGGTGTCGGCACCCATGCGTGTGCCTAGACCTGCGGCTGGAAGAATGGCGGCAATGCGGCTCATTTTAGGCGCGACGCGGCCGGACACGAAAAACGCCAGGGCCGCAAACTCCAGAGTGTACCTCAAGCGGGCGTGTCAGGCGAATCGCGGAGCGCAGAAAATGCTTCGAGTACGGCGCTTTTATGAAGAAAGCCGAGGTCCGCCGTGCAGAGCCTGCTAACAAGTCTAATCGGACTTTCTGAGTCTAGGACCTTGCAAAATGAGCGGAGGCTAGTCGGCGTCCGGCTCGGAGAAGAGCGCACCGCGACAGCGTTCGATTTGCGGCGGCTCCCGCAGACGCGAGCCGTTTCCCGCTCGGCCCGGTACATCGACACGGCTGGTGTCGATGCTCGCGCCGCGGCCGGCCACCGCGGCGGCCGTTTGCCGGGGCATGCAAGCAGGCTGATCCGGCCGATCATCCAGCCGGCCAAAAATCATCTTTCCTGCAGTCGTCTGATGAACAGACGTGACCTGGATATCGACGCTCTTGTTGATCAGGCGGCGGCCACCGTCGACGACCACCATGGTTCCGTCGTTGAGATAAGCGACGCCCTGGTTGGGCTCCTTGCCCTCGCGCAAAATGAGGACGCGCAGGGGCTCGCCCGGCAAGACCACGGGCTTTAAGGCGTTGGCGAGCTGATTCACGTTCAAGACCGCGAGGCCTTGCACGGTGGCCACTTTGTTTAGATTGAAATCGTTGGTGACGATCTTGGCGCCCAGGCGGCGTGCGAGTTCGACCAGTTTGTGATCCACATCGTCTGCCTGAGACGGTTCCTGATCGAGAATACGCACATCGACCTTCGGCATCTTCTGCATGCGCTCGAGGACTTCGAGGCCGCGGCGGCCGCGCTGGCGTTTCAAGGAATCAGAAGAATCAGCCACAAGCTGCAATTCGTGCAGGACAAATTGCGGCACGGCGAGTACCCCGTCCAGAAAGTGCGCTTCGCAAACGTCGGCGATGCGGCCATCAATCAGAACGCTGGTATCGAGAAGTTTCATGGGCTCGGGCGAAGGAGACGCTCCAGAGATGATTCGAACCGGAGAGCCGACCTTCAACTCGCCACCTCGTTCGGATCCGAGCACCAGCCCCAGATACGCGAACGCCAAGAGCGCGGCGTATTCGAGAAAGGACTTGCTAGGTTCCGCCTGGTCCGTGCGTGAAACGACCAGCGTTACGAGAAGCGCCGCAAACATCCCCAGAACAGTGCCGAGCGCGCCGCCAAGCAATCCGCCGATCTCGGCTCGGCGAAGGCGCAGTTCGGCCAGCAGAATCACCACCGCCAGAAGAAAGCCGAGGCCTGCTGCAGGCAGATCATGCAAACCAAAAGGCGCGAGCTTGTAACACAACGCGGTCGCGCATGCCGTGATGAACAAGCGCACCAGCCAGAACTCCATGCCCATCCCGGGGGGAAAAGCCGCCCTTTTTTGCCCCGATGCGGGGACAGAATTTGATGACAGCGAGGAAGCAGAATTTGAAGAACGCTGCACTTCAGGAACGGAACGGCTCATACGACCTCACAGTATTATCTATCACTGCAAAATCGGTGCCCCATTCCCGCAGGTGCGCGGTGACCACCAACCGGTGCGGGACGGGAACGCCACCTGGCATCCCCGCGGTCTATATACTCCGCCATCATATAGGAGTCAAGATGATGTTGAAGGATTAATAGAAAGGATTCGAAATTTCACTTATTTAGAATAGACGCGCGGAACACGCTGGCTCACCGCGCAGAGCAGGTCGGAGGTGACGGTAGCGATGCTGCGGGCGATAACATTGGCAGGACGGACGTGCCGGCCGTCGCTGCCGTAGATGGTCACGACGTCGCCGATGGCCGTATCCGCCACGTCGGTGACGTCAATCATGGTGACGTCCATGGAAATGATTCCTACGATGGGGGCTAGCGAGCCTCGCACCAGCACGCTCCCGCGATTCCCAAGCGAGCGGTGAATGCCGTCACCATAGCCTGCGGCAAGCACGGCGATGCGTGAAGGGCGCTTGGCCAGGAAGGTTTCGTTGTAGCCGACGCCCGCGCCTTCAGGAATGCTCCGGATATTGATGATGCGGGTGCGCAGGCTCATGACCGGCCTGAGGGGCAGGCGTGCCTCGCTTTCCTGGCGCCGCTCAACCGGATCATAGCCCGGATGATAGCCATACAAGATCACGCCGGGACGAACCATGTCGGCCCAAGTCTCGGGACGCGTGGCAATAGCTGCGCTGTTGGCGAGGTGCACGATACCGGGATCAATCCCAAGCGCGCGCAGACGGTCGAGTGCCGCGTAAAAACGCTCCTCTTGCTGCCGCGTCTGCTCTCCTACTCGTGTGTTGGTAAAAACCTCGGAAGACGCAAAGTGGGTGAAGACTCCGCCGAGTTCCAGATGCTTGCACTTGACGAGTTGGCTGGCAAAACACTCGACGTCGCCCGGGGCGATGCCCAATCGATTCATGCCGGTGTCCATCTTCAGGTGGAACGAGACGCGGTTGCGGCCCTGGTTGCCGCCTTTCTTGGCAATGATGCGGGCAGCGGCGCTATCGAGTTGCTTTAGTTGCTCACAGCGATGGATCACTGCCGTCAGACGGTGTTCGAGGAGGCGGGACTCCTCGCCGGGCCAGAAACTTGTGAGTACCAGAACAGGCTTCCGAACGCCGGCCTCGCGAACGGCGATGCCTTCCTCGGTACAGGTGACCCCAAACCAGTCTGAGCCGGCTTTTTCAAGAGCCTTGGCCACTTGCGGTCCGCCGTGTCCATAGCCATTGCCTTTGACGATGGAAAGAATTTTTCGCGGCGTTTTACGTTGCTCTTCCGGGGGATTCACGAACTTGCGAATAGCCCGGAAATTCTCCGCCAGCGCGCCAAGGGAAATTTCCGCCCAAACCGGACGTCTCACTTCCTTGCGGGAACTCTTCTGTATGCCTGCCATGGCCCTTCCGAAAAATTTAGTTTACGCCATCCGGCCGTCGCGAGCGGGCAGCCACTTTGCATGCCGCGAGAACGACAACCCCCCACATCTATTGCAAGCAAGAGGCCTTCGCCTCTTCCCGAGGGACATGCTCATCGAGCTAAGCCAGGGGACACGCTAAAACAGGCTCGGGACCATCCAGTGGGTCTCTTGCCGAAGCTATCCAATGGCGAGGATGCCCAAGCTCGAAGGGCAAACTCCGGGCTCCTAAAACCCTGGGTGGCAAATCAAGCCGTGTTGAAAGCAAAGGAGTTAACATCATGAGCTGGGCCTGGCCTGACGTTGCGCGATGCTCGTGACGTTTGGCGGGCCGCAGGCCCTAAAAGACCGACCTCCCGCCCCAGAGTCAGGGCACTGCACTTCTTGCTGAACCCTCAAATCGCGCGGGGTAAGGCCAGGCCCGAATTAAATCCGGAACGCAATGTGTGGGTAGGCTGCCGCACTGTGGCTGGCGTCACATGTCGTCAGGAGCGAACTGCGAGAAGGCATCGGGGGCCGCTTCTTCAAACCGCGTGAGGCGGCTGCGGAAGACGAAGCGCACCTTGTCGGTCGGGCCGTTGCGCTGCTTGGCGATAATGAGTTCGGTTTGTTCGCGCTCGTCGGGCTGGGCGTCGTGTTTGAAGAAATGCGGCCGGTAAATGAACATCACCACGTCGGCGTCCTGTTCGATGGCGCCGGACTCTCGCAGGTCGGACAGCTGTGGCCCGCGTTCCTCGCGCTCCGGAGCGCGCGTGAGCTGGCTGAGAACCAAGACGGGGATTTTCAGCTCTTTGGCAAGCCCCTTTAAGCTGCGCGAGATGCTGGAAACTTCTTCATTGCGGTTGCTGAAGCGGCCGCGCGCGGTGATTAACTGCAGGTAATCGACGATCAGCAGCGACAAGCCCTTGTCACGCTTGAGCCGCCGGGCTTTTGCGCCAATTTCCAGGACGCTGATGGATCCCGCGTCATCAATCCAGAGCGGCGCGGAGGAAATGGTTCCGAGCGCTTCGGTCATTCGGCGCCAGTCTTCACGGCTGAGATGTCCGGTGCGGAACTTGTGCGCATCGATCTGCGCAACCGAAGCGACGAGGCGCTGCAGGAGCGACTCCTTGGACATTTCCAAGCTGAAAATGGCAACAGGCTGGCCGGCGCGAATGCCGATGTTTTCGGCGAGATTTAAGGCTAGAGCCGTTTTCCCCTGCGACGGCCGCGCCGCAAGGATCAGGAGTTCCGAGGACTGCAGCCCGGAAGTGAGTTTATCGAGCTCCACGTAGCCTGTCGGCACACCCGTGATGCTCTTCCCCTCGCGAAAGATTTTTTCCAGGCGCTCGAAATTGTCGCGGACGATGTCCTTAATGGGAATCAAACCGGCTTTTATGCGGTCTTCCGCAAGCGAGAAGATGGAGGATTCGGCGTTGTCGAGGATGGTGTCGGCGCCGTCCTCACCTTCAAACGCGCGCTGCTGGATGTTGTGTGTGGCGTGGATGAGATTGCGGAGCAGCGCCTTTTCTTTGACGATGCGCGCGTAGTGCTCGATGTTGGAGACTTTGGGCATGCCGTCGGCCAGAGACGCGAGGTACGGCGCGCCTCCGGCGGCTTCCAAATCTCCGCGACGGTGCAGCTCTTCGGTCAAGGTGATCAGGTCGATAGCCTGCTGAGCCTCGCCGAGCGAAATCATCTGCGTAAACACGCGGCGGTGCTGATCGAGAAAGAAGTCGTCGGGGCGCAGATTCTCGATGGCCGCATTTAGGGCGTTGTTGTCGAGCAAGATGGCGCCGAGGACGGAGCGTTCGGCATCCAGATTGTTCGGTAAGGGCTTTTCTAAGGTCGTATCAACGGGCATGGGTAATCTCTATTATTCGCCTTTTCTTCGCTGTTGTACCATTTTATCCGCGCGAGGGCAAGTACGGAGTTTTGCACCGCAACATTCAATGCTTCGTGGTGCACATTAAATTCAAATTACATTCATGCTGGGGCAGCATTGTGCGTGGTGAAGCGCGAGGCGTCAACGGGGAAGGCTGTGAATCGTTTCGGAAATCGGTGCAAAACTTTTTCTGCGCCTCAACGGTGAGGGCCCGAAAAGAAGAGGGCACTTCCCGGCGTGCCCCTGCGGCTGAACTTTCAAATCAGTCAGCGATTGGGAATTATTCTTCTTTCGCGACGTGGACGATTACTTGGGCGGTGACGTCACGGAACACTTTGATGGTGACCGGATATTCGCCGAGGGCTTTGATGGGTTCGGCGATCTGCACCTGGCGCTTGTCGATTTTGAAACCTTGCGCCGCAAGGGCTTCGGCGATGTCGGCAGTGGTGACGGAGCCGAACATCTGATCGTTCTCGCCGGCTTTGCGGGTAAATCTCAGCGACACGCCGTTGAGTAGACCGGCTTGTTTCTGCGCGGCGTCCAGTTCGGTAGCCGTCTTTTTCGCGAGCGACGTGCGGATGCGTTCGATGGCCTTTAGATTGCCGGCGCTGGCTTCAATGGCGAGCTTGCGTGGCAAGAGGAAATTGCGGGCGTAGCCGGGCTTCACGGTGACGACGTCGCCGCGGTGTCCCAGCTTTTCGATATCTTCCTGAAGAATGATTTGCATGTAGTCTCTCTAAGCTCCTGTTTCAAATGACCCGAGCAGGCGTTAAGCCTTGGGGGCCTCGGGTGCAGCGGCGGGTGTAACTGCCGGGGCCGCAGGGCTGGCTGGCGCCGCATGAGCCGCTTGCGGGGCCACGGGGCGCGGTGCTTGTGTGCCTGCGGCGCTGCCGGCAAACGGCAGCAGGGCGATGTTGCGCGCACGCTTGATGGCCACGCCGAGCCAGCGCTGGTGGCGGGAGCAAACTCCCGTCATGCGCCGCGGAAGAATCTTGCCGCGCTCCTGGACAAACTGCGAGAGGATGTCCGCGCGCTTGTAGTCGATGAAGTCCATCTTCTCGACGCAGAACTTGCAGACCTTCTTCTTGCGGAAATATTGGCGCTTGCCGCGCGGACGGCCGCCGGGCCCGCCCGGACCACCGCCGCCTGGTCCGCCTTCGCGGCGCGGACCACCATGCCCGCCTCCGGGCCCGCCGTGGCCGCCCGAACCGCCTTCGCGGCGCGGCGGTCCACTGTGAGACTGTGCTTGTTTCGGTTCCTCTGCCATACCATCCTGCCTTTCTCTCTTCTCAAGAATGCAATGCTAGCTTGCCGCCGCTGATTGTTCAGGAGCGGGAGCGGGAGCGGGAGCCGGAGCGGGAACCGAAGCGGGCGTACTGCGGCGCGGACGCCGCGCGGCGCGCTGTTCACGCTTTCCGCCGAGCTTCTTTTGGCGCTTCAAATCTTCGTCGAGGCGCACGGTCAAATACTTGATGACCACGTCCTGAACGCGCAGACGCCGCTCGAGTTCCGCGATCAGCTCGGCATGATTCGTGCGAATCTGCTGATAGACATAGATGCCCTCGCGATGCTTGGCCACGCGATAGGCGAGCTTGCGCGTGCCCCAGTGCTCGGTCTTCTCGATCTTGCCGCCCTTTTCCGCGCAGGTGTGCTCAATGCCGGAAATCACTTTCTTGATTTCGTCTTCCGGCGTTGCCGGCCGCGCGATGAAAATCAGATCGTATAAACGCTCTTCCATGATGACCTCTTTCCTCTTTGCGCCGATGATATCGGCGGCACTTCAAAATCTATTCCAGGTGCTGGCCCGCTAAACAGCTCACTCGTTTTGCGGTTCCTCCACATCCGGCAGTTTTCGCCGGTTGAAAACGTTCATCGCCGGTTCGAGGCCCTTCTCGAGAATCATTTCCACGGCGTCGCCGGCTTTGCCAACCATCTCCACCGCCACTTCGAGTGCTGCCTTTTTCATCGGCCGCAGCACAAATTCTTTACGGCTGCCGAGCGGATGATCCGGCCCGCATCCCAACCGGATTCGCGAGAATTCCTGTGTTCCCGCAGCGGCGATTACTGAATTCGCACCGTTGTGGCTCCCGCCGCTGCCTTTGCGGTCGATGCGAATGGTTCCAAAGGGCAGTTGCACTTCATCCCACAGAACCAGCAGATCGCCTGGGCCCAGCTCGTACTTTTCCAGCAGCTCGCGCACCGACATGCCGCTGAGATTCATGTACGTTTGCGGCTTCGCCAGAAGCACATCTTCCCCAGCGAGCTTTCCCCGGCCAACCAGAGCCTTGGCTTCCGGCCGTTCCACGCGAATCGAACCGCGATTGGCCAGTTCGTCCACCGCCAGAAATCCGAGGTTATGCGGCGTCCATTGGTACTCCGGATCAGGATTCCCAAGTCCGACGATGAGCCGCATAGCCCCCTGTCCAGCAGCTGGGTTGTCGCCAGCCGCCGCGCTTCGCAACTTGCCGAACTACTTTTTCTTTTCGCCCTTTTCGGCTTTTTCCGGTTTGGCTTCGGCCTCGGCGCCTTCTTCGCCCTCGACTTCTTTCTTGCCCTTCTTGATGACTTCGGGCTCGGCGGGCGTGGCAGCATCCGCGGCAACCGCTTCGACCGGTTTCTCTTCTTCGACCTTGAGAGCGACGACGTGAGCCAGGACGCGTTCGGGATCGGTGATTAGCTTCATCTTCGCGGTGTCCATGACCAGCTCTCGGGCGCGGAGCTGGCTGCCAAGCATCAAGCCGGTGACGTCGACCTTGAATTCCTTGGGGATCTCGGCGGGCAAGCACTCGATTTCGACTTCGCGCGTCACGACCTCGAAGACGCCGCCCTGCTGCTTCACGCCGGCGGGTTCGCCGAACGTGTGCACCGGCACCTTCACGCGCATGCGAACGTCCATGGCTACGCGGAGGAGGTCAACGTGCAGCAGGTTTCCGGTCACGGGATCCACTTGCCAATCTTTCAAGATGGCCGGCTCGTGTTTGCCGGCTAGGTCGACCTGGAAAAGCGTGTTGTGGCCACTCTCGGAGCGCAGGATCGCTCCTATTTGCTTGGTGTTCAATGCCAGCGCGATGGCATCGCCTTTGCCGCCATAGAGCACGGCGGGAACCTTGCCTGTTTGACGCAGGCGGCGAGCCTCGTTCTTGCCCCGATCGGAGCGGGGCGCTCCTTCTACTATGATTTGCGTCTCGGCCATACTTTCATTCCTTCCCTCGAGTCTTGAGGAACAAAGAATCTAAACCTGGCTGCTGCTCTCTCGTTCCAGAACAACCAAAGCGACTTCCTATTTCAGAAAAACCAAGGCGACAGACAGAAATGTCTGTCCCGCTCTAAATCTAAATAAATAGCTCGCTGATCGAAGTTTCTTCGTGAATCGAACGAATGCCGCGGGCCAGCAGGTCCGCGACGCTCAAAATTTTGATTTTCCCCATGCCTTTTGCGGCTTCGCCCAGCGGCACGGAATCCGTCGCGACCACCTCTTTGATTTGGGAGTTCGCGATGCGCTCGATGGCCGGGCCGGAAAGTACGGCATGCGTGCACGCGGCATACACCTGCGTCGCGCCTTCTCGAATGAGGGCCTCGGCGGTTTTCACGAGCGTGCCTGCCGTGTCGATAATGTCGTCGACGATGAGGGTGCTTCGGCCGCGGACGTCGCCGATCAGGTTCATGACTTCACTGACGTCTACATCGACGCGGCGTTTGTCCACGATGGCCAACGGGGCGTCCAGCTTTTTTGCAAAAAAGCGGGCGCGTTCCACGCCGCCTGCATCCGGCGAAACCACCGTAAGATTCGGCAGGTTTAGATGCCGAAAGTGTTCCACGAGAACCGGCGATCCGTACAAGTGATCGACGGGAACGTCAAAGTAGCCCTGAATCTGTGGGGCGTGCAGGTCGAGCGTCAGTGCGCGGCTTGCGCCGGCTGTTTCAAGAAGGTCGGCGACGAGCTTTGCTGAGATCGGGACGCGCGGCTTATCTTTGCGGTCCTGTCTGGCGTAGCAGTAGTACGGCAGCACGGCGGTGATACGCCAGGCGGAGGCCCGCTTGAAGGCATCAATCATCAGGAGCAGCTCGAACAAGTGGTTGTCCACGGGATAGCAGCACGGTTGAACGACGAAGACGTCGGCGCCGCGCACGTTTTCGAGGATTTGAAAATAAATCTCGCCATCGCTGAAGCGTCCCAGGCTGGCCTTGCCCAGCGGAACTTCCAGATGCGCGCAGATGCTCTCTGCCAGAGGCAGATTCGCGGTCCCCGAGAAGATTTTAAACCGGTCGTCGTTCACGACACTCGCACTCCATGCGCTCAGCTTTTGGGGTGGCCCACTTCTCGGCCCAAATTCGCTTCGAACTATCGACTCGTAGGTTCTCTGGAGGCGCTGCGGATCAACCGAGGAAAAACGGAGGACACCAATGCACGTCAACCAGTGCCCTGCATTTTACGAACGTACCTGTCGCGCGAGAGTGTCTCGCAAACAAAGGTCTGATCGTCCGGAAACCCAACAGCGGCTCGGCGCGCCATCGCTGGGCTCGGGAAAATTCCAAACACCGCCGAACCGCTACCCGCCAGCGAGGCTTCTCGAGCTCCTCGTTGGAGCAAGGCCCGCTTGATTTTATCAAGACGGGGGTGACGCCGGAAAACGGGCCGCTCGAAGTCATTCGAAAGGCCGCTTCCCTGCGTGCTCCAGCATAGAGCACAGAACCTTCGAAGTTTAGGGTTTGCGGCCCCTTTTGTCAATGTCAGCGGGCCAGCCCCGAGCCAACGATAAGCGTCCAGAGTGGGGACGTGAATGTCGCGCGGCGAGACGATGAGTACGGAGAGGTCCGGGATGCCAGGAAGAGGATAGATTTCGTCGCCGCGGCTGATGCCCAGCGCGCGGCCTCCAAGCAGGAAAAAGGGCACATCGGCGCCCAGCGAGGAAGCCATTTCGAGAAGGCGCGGCAACGGCAGCTGGCGTCCAGTCAAACGCAGATAGCCGAGCAGCGCGGCTGCCGCGTCACTCGAACCGCCTCCCAATCCGCGGCCGGCCGGAATGGTCTTCTTGAGTTCGATGGCGACCCCTCGGCGAATCTTGCACTCGCGACGGAGGGCGTCTACGGCGCGGTAGACGAGATTTTTCTCTACAGGCTCCTCGGAGAGCATGGCATTGCCCGCGATCTCTAGCGAAATCCCGGGCCGGCTCGAAGCGCGCAGGCGCAGGTCGTCGTGCAGCGAAACACTTTGGAAAATAGTCCGGAGTTCGTGGTAGCCGTCGGGGCGTTTACCAAGGATATCGAGGCGCAGGTTGATTTTAGCAAAAGCGGGGATGCGGACTTCACGCATGCGGCTTATTGTGGTTTCGCGTCTTGCGGCGACGATTTTTGCGCCACGCGGTGTTTTACCTGGGAAAGCTTCTTTTCGATCTCCGCTATTTTGTCGTTCTCCATGTCGGCCGGTAAGGAGTGGTGCCATTCCGTCAGGGACTTCTCCCATTCTATGGCTGCGAGGTCGCTGCGCCCGGACTTGGCGTACACGTCGGCCAGGTGCGAGCGAATGGTGGCATCGTGGCTTTCGCGTCCGACGGCCTGGCGCAACGTCGCTTCCGCTTCCGTAAGTTTGTTTTCGCGAAAATAAATCCAGCCGAGGCTGTCGAGATACGCGCCGCTGTGCGGTTCTTCCTCTAAAGCGCGGTGCACGAGCCCTTCCGCTTCATCGAGTCGAATGCCGAGATCGCCCAGCATGTAGCCGTAGTAATTAAGTACCGGGGCGTTTCGGGGATTTACGTCCAAGGCCTTCTTGAATTCCGTTTCCGCGCGGTCGTAAAACTTCTGCCGTTCGTAGATCGCTCCCAGCAGAAACCACACCATTTCGTTTTCGCGCGGCTGGCCGGGGATGGCTTCGGCAGTCTGGGCGGCTTCTTCGGCTTCTTTGTAGCGGCGTCCGCGTTCATAGACTTGCGCGATGTTGAGATAGATATCGCGGTCCGCCTCGCTCCTGGTGAGCTGCGAACGAAGAACCTTCACGGCTTCGTCCGTTTGGCCGTTCTCTCCCAGCAGGAGCGCGTTGGATGTGCGGAGGCCGGGGTCGCTGGGGTATTTCGCCACCGCGTCCTTGCCCGCCTGGAGGGCCTTCGACAAATCCTTGGCCGCGCGGTAGGTGTCCATAATCAACATGCGTGAACGGCGATCCTCTTCTTCGCCGAGGCGGCCCAGCTCTTCGAAGGTGTAAATGGCAGCCTGAAAATTCTGCATGTCGCGATAAAGCTGGCCCAATTGCTGGTACAAAGTCGCCAGCGAACGCCGCCGCGACGGCAGCGCCGTCGATTGCTGCTTTAGGCCGGTGACGGCATCCGAGAGTACGCGAACGGCATCGTCATAGCGGCCCTGGGCTTCGTACAGCATGGCCTCGTTGTACATGACCTCGAGGCTCCCGGGCGCGTACTGCCGGGCTTTCAGGAGACTTTCTTCCGCGTGATCGAGCTGGTGCAGTTCCCGGTAGATCTGCGCCAAGCGCAGATAGACGTCGGAATCGCCGGGCATCAAATCGGCAAGCTTTTGATAGACGGTGAGCGCGTCGGCAAATTTTTCTTCGCCGAGCAGGGTTTGGCCCAATCCGCGCGTGTGGCTTAGCTCGGAAGGATCCAGCTCCGCGGCTTTGCGGTAAGCGGCTTCCGCTTTCGCGAGGTCGTGCGTCTGCGTGTAGGCATCGCCGAGAAGATCGAGCAAGGACGGAGAAGGCGCGCGACTGGTGATGCTTTCCAGTAGCAAAACCGCATCCGCGGACTTGCCTTCGTCGAGGAGCAGCTGGGTGAGTTGCTCGACGGCGGCTTCGTTCTCCGGATCTTGTTTTAGAAGGCTGCGGAGAATTTCTTCGGCCTTATCGTGCTCATTACGCAGGCGGTACAGGCGGGCCAGCCATAGCGCCGATTCTGAGTCCGTGGGATCGAGCCGGTAGACTTCCTTGTATTGCTCGATGGCGCGTGCGGCCATCTCCGACTGCGCTGCCGAGGTGAGGTCGCCCAGGCTACGGAGATAGATGCGGCCGAGAAGACGGCGCGTTTGCAGGTCGTTGGGGTCCCGTTTAAGGAGATCTTGCGCTTCCGTTACGGCTTCGTGGACCCGCTGGGCTTTCCAGTACATCTCGGCGAGGCGTTCACCGATGACTCCGGACTTGGGATCGAGCGCATAGGCCTTTTTGTAGGCGTCGATGGCCTGCGTGGCGAATTCCGCCTGATTAGTGGACTCATACTGCTGCTCGAAGAGGTGCCCCATGGCGTAGTTGTAGTAAGCCTCGGCGCGCGGAGAAGGAGCCGAGGGCGCTTCCGAAGGCTGCGCTTCGGCCCTAAATTGCGTCTGGGCCTTCTTCTGGACTTCGGCGTCCACAGGAGTTTGCGCGCCGCCGAGGGCGCCAAAGAGGCCGGTCAGGAGTCCGGCAAGACTAATTCTTAGTAGATTCATAGAAGCCCCGGAAACAAAAAGTATCCCATGCAGTTGGAACGCGGTCAAAAGCCAAAAACCAGACGTTTCCAAGGCCCAAAGGCACCCTTTATTAGGATGCAAGAAAGTTCCAAAGAGTTGAAACGGAATCTTTGGAGACGCTGTATTTATTTGACGCAGCTAGCCTTTGCAATTTGTTGCCGCGCAAAGTTGGCGGCGTTTTAGTGCAGGAAATGCCGGATGCCGGTGAAAACCATAGCCATTCCGAGGCGGTCGGCGGCGGCAATCACGTCGTTATCGCGGACCGAGCCGCCGGGCTGAATGACGGCAACGGCACCGGCTTTCGCGGCTTCTTCGACGCCGTCGGGGAACGGGAAAAAGGCGTCTGAGGCGACCACGCTTCCAGCGAGCGAAACTTGCGCCTTCATTACCGCGATCTTTACGGAATCGACGCGGCTCATCTGGCCCGCGCCGACGCCAAGTGTCGCGCCGTCTTTTGCAAAAACGATGGCGTTGGATTTGACGTGCTTCGACACTTTCCAGGCAAAGCGCATTGCCTGCATCTCTCGGGCCGTCGGGGCGCGCTTGGTCACGATGCTTAGCTGATCTTCAATGATTTCGCCCAGATCGGGCTGCTGCGCCAGCATTCCGCCGAGGATGCGCTTGAGCTGCAATTCGCGCAGAGGTTCGAGGCCGTCGGGCGGGAGCTCCAGCAGACGCAAATTCTTTTTTGCCGCGAATATTGTTTTGGTTTCTTCGTCGAATCCCGGCGCGGCGATGCATTCGACGAAAAGCTTGGCCACCTCTTCGGCGGTTCCGGCGTCCACGACGCGGTTGAACGCCAGCACGCCTCCGAAGGCCGAAACCGGGTCGGTGGCAAGAGCTTTCCGGTAAGCATCCAGGAGGGTTTCGCTCTCGGCCGTTCCGCAAGGGGTGTTGTGTTTGACGATGACCGCGGCGGGCTGGGTGAATTCCGCCGCCAGACTTCGCGCCGCTTCCAGATCCACGTAGTTGTTGTAGGAAAGCTCCTTGCCCTGCAGCTGTTCGGCCGCGGCGAGCCCTGTCGGCGCGCTTCCCGCGGGAACGTAGAGCGCCGCGGCTTGGTGAGGGTTTTCGCCGTAGCGCAGAGACTGTTGCTTTTCTAGCGCGAGGTGCATCCGTTCAGGCAGTAAGGGCTTCTCACCGAAAGCCAAGTGCGTTGCCGAGGGCGACAGCCGCTCCAGTTCCGTGGTGATAAGACCGTCGTACCGGGAGGTCGTGGCAAACACTTTTCGCGCCAGCTCGAACCGCATCGCGAGCGAAGTCTCGCGCGCCGCTTCCAGTTCTTGCGCCACGCGGCGGTAATCGACGGGATCGCTCACCACCGTAACGCTTTCGAAGTTTTTTGCCGCGGAGCGCAGCATCGTAGGTCCGCCGATGTCGATATTTTCGATGAGTTCTTCCGCGGTCAGACCCGGCTTCGCCGCGGTAGCTTCGAAGGGATACAGATTTACGACCAGGAGATCGATCGGCGCGATGCCGTGCTCGGCCACTTGCTTTTGATCTTGCGCATTTTTGCGGCGATACAAGAGCCCTCCATGGACTTTTGGATGCAGCGTCTTTACGCGGCCTCCGAGCATCTCGGGCCATCCTGTAAACTCGGCGACGTCGCGCACGGTAACACCGGCTTCGCGCAGCAGTTTCGAGGTGCCGCCAGTAGAAAGAATCTCAATGCCGAGAGCGGCGAGCCGCCTTGCAAATTCCACGATTCCGGTTTTATCAAACACGCTGATGAGCGCGCGCTCCACCGCCATGTATTCCTCCCGAGAAAGAAAGCACAATAGTGTATGCGCCCACAGGAAATTCGGAAAGTGGTGAGGGTGCCCATGACAGTTTCGGGTTCCGAAACGGGGAAAAGCTGAGAGCGGCATCCCGGGATCCCCAACGTATTCTCGTGGCGCTTTAGCTCGAGAAATGGGGACGTCGAATCTTTGCCGCGCTCAGGCCTTGACCAGGGCTTTGAGCTTCACCTGGCCGTCGATAACTTCAACGACGTACTCCACCTCCCGGCAATTCTTCTGCTTCTGGAGGTCTTTCGTCTTTTTCAGGACAAATTCGTTGAAGTTGGAGCGCGAGAGCTTTCCGGTTTGTTCGCCCGCTTGTTGTTTGGCTTCGAGAAACGCCTGATAGAGCTGCTCGACTTTCTCGCCTTCATGTTCCGGCTCGGAGCAGGTCACGCGGAATGCCCCTGGCGCCGCCGCTCCCGAGACAGCGGACTCCGCCCGTGCCGCAGGAGCCTCTGCTGGCTTGTGGGGGGGTTTTTGCGCGCGTTCCGCCTCGATGGCTTTCGCGGCCGCACCGAAGTGCCGCTGAATTTTTCCCTCTTCCTTCTGCTGCGTTTTCTTGCGGAAGATGTCCTTGTACTTCGCGTAGGTCTGCGTGAGGTTGTTGATGCGGAATCGCTGGCCATACTTCAGGTCGCCGCCGCGCTCGGCGTAACGCTTCACCACCAACTCAATGCGCCACTCGATTTCGGTGGGTGGGCGCTTCCGGCCACCGCCGAAATACTGGTCGTATTCAATCTTCAGCTGACGGATGTCCCGTTCGAGCTGGCCCAGCTCCTCGTCGATGGTCGCCATGGGTGGAAAAGCCCCTAAACCATCATGCTAGGAGGACAAAGCGAAGCCGTCAACCAAAGGAGTGGGAAGCGCTGCGCATTGGGTATCCACCGCTGCCGCAGGTCTGGAATCTGGCGCCTCGGTCGGAGAATGCTCCATTGCTCGCGGGCGGGCGGTGTGCTGAAATAAGGCCATGGAAGCGCGCGCGAAACAGGCTCTTTCCGCTGAACAAGCGGAGTTGCTGCGGCAGATTCCTTCGGTCGACGAACTCCTCGCACAGCCTCGCCTGGCGGCGCTTGCGGGCCGCGTCGATCGCCATGTACTTGTGGAAGTTACGCGCACGGTCCTCGGCGAGTTGCGCTCGCGCATCGTGGATCAAGCCAAAATCGCACTACTCGGTGAACTCACACTTCTGGCGGCCGACCCTGCCGCTCTGGAACAACATATCAGTTCGGTTGTCGAACGCATCCTGGCGCACTCGCTTCAGCCGGTGATCAATGCCACGGGTGTGATACTTCACACCAATCTTGGCCGCGCGCCGCTTTCTGCGGCGGTCGTCGAAGAGTTCCGGCGGACAGCTGTTCAGTACACGAATCTGGAATACGATTTGGAGGCGGGCGCGCGCGGCAAGCGTGACGTGCATACGTCATCTTTGCTGGAACGGCTCACTGGCGCGGAAGCGGCCATCGTGGTGAACAATTGCGCTGCCGCGGTGCTTCTGGTTCTCGCCGCTTTGGCGAAGGGCGGCGAAGTCATCGTTTCGCGCGGCGAGTTGATTGAGATTGGCGATGGTTTCCGCATCCCGGAGATCATGGCGGAGAGCGGCGCGGTGTTGCGCGAAGTCGGCACCACGAACCGCACGCGACTTGCCGACTACGAAAATGCCATCCATGAGAAGACCCGATTGCTGTTGCGCGTACACCCTTCGAATTTTCGTATCACAGGCTTTGCGGAAAAACCGGAGCTCGAAGAATTGGCCGCGCTGAGCCAACGGACCGGCCTGCCGCTTGTCGAAGATCTGGGCTCGGGCTGTCTTCAGGATCTTTCCGCCAGCGGAATCAGCGAGCCTCTGGTGCGGCAAAGCATCGATGCCGGCGTGTCCCTAGTGATGTTCAGCGGGGACAAACTTCTGGGCGGGCCGCAAGCCGGCATAATTGCAGGGAAGAAGGAGCTGGTGACTCGCGTGCGGCGGCATCCGCTGTTCCGGGCGTTGCGCGTGGATAAGCTCACGACGGCGGCGCTGGAAGTTACGCTTGGCGCGTATCTGCGGGCGGCGTGGGACGAGATACCAGCATTGCGCATGATTCGGGCGAGCGCGGGGGAACTCCAGCGCCGCTCGGAGAATTTTCTGCGCGAACTTCGGCCGGAGCTTCCGCTCGACGAAGTGGAGTTGGAAATTGTCGATGGGACGTCGCTCGCCGGCGGCGGCTCGACTCCCACGCAAGCGCTGCCTACAAAAGTGATTCGTATTGCCAGCGCCCGCTATTCCGCAACGCAACTCGAGCAGCGGCTCCGTCGCGCTCCAGCAGGCATTTCGGTAATCGCGCGGGTGGAGAACGATCGGCTGATTCTTGATCTCCGGACCGTGTTTCCCGAGCAGGAACCCCTGCTCAGCAAAACACTCGGCGCCGTGCTCCACTGATTTCCGACAGAACTCCCGGCTGCTCTCCTCGCTTTTCGTCTTCTAGGCATTCCGGCGCCAAGCAGCGCCGCTTTCGGAGAAAATGAAACTCGCACGGCACCTCGCGCGTCCTACGGAATGTTTCGGGGGAGTGGACGGATTCTCCCGAATCGTTCCTACGCCCCTGGTTGCCCGATAAATGACTTCGAGGAAAAAGGAGATTTCGAAATGAGCAGAGACTGGTGCGTCCTCGCAGGGATGGTTTTGTCATGCGGCTTGGCTACGGCGGCAGCCCAGCAGCCCACGGTCCCCCCCGGTCAGCAGCCGCAACAACAGCGCGAGCGCACCCGCCCGCCGGGGGAACCAGCAGCTCCTCAGAGCGAAGGCGCTCAGGGTAAACAAGTGCAGCGGCCCGCGATCCCCGAGGAAAAGACCGTCGTCACCCATCACTCCGCGCGCATCGGCGGGCAAGCGATCAACTACACCGCAACCGCCGCGACGTACAACATCAAGGCGGATGACGGAACCGTGAAGGCGACCATGTTCTACGTGGCCTACACCAAGGACGGAGTTCCCGATCCCGCCAAGCGTCCGGTGAGTTTCGTTTATAACGGCGGGCCGGGCTCGGCTTCCCTTTTCACGCACATGGGCATGGGGCCGAAGCGCGTGGTGCTGACCGCCGATGGTCACGGAATGCCCGCGCCCTACACCATCGTCGATAACGAAGATTCCTTTCTGGACGCCACGGACCTGGTGTTCATCGACGCAATTTCCACCGGTTATAGCAGGCCGGCGCCGGGCGAAGCTGCGGCACAATTCCATGGCATCATCGAGGATGCCAACTGGTTTGCCGATTTCATCTACCAGTACATCACACGCAATGAGCGCTGGGCCTCGTCGAAATTCCTGATTGGCGAAAGCTACGGAACGACGCGTTCCGCCGAGCTTGCGGGAGTGCTGCAAGAACGCCACCAAATCTACCTAAGCGGGATCGCGCTGCTGTCGTCAGTGGCGTTCTCAAATTGGGGCGCCGACAATCGAACGATTTTCTTCCTGCCCACGTACGTGACGACTGCCTGGTATCACCACCTGTTGCCCGCGGACATGCAAAGTCTGCCCGTCGACCAGGCAGCACAAAAAGCGCGCGAATTCGCGCATGGAGAATATGCCGAAGCTTTGGAAAAAGGCGACCAGCTTTCCCGAGAGGAGCGCCAAAAAGTGGTCGCGGATCTCGCGCGCTTTACCGGACTTTCGGCCAAATTCATCGAAGAAGCGAATCTGCGCGTCAGCCCGGCCCGCTGGTTCAAGGAGCTCGAGCGAGACAAGCGCCGCACTATTGGCCGGCTCGATTCACGCTTCGAGGGCATGGACGTGGACGCCGCCGGAGAGCGCAACGAGTACGACCCGAGCGAGGCTTCTTACGAAGGCGCGTTCGTCGCCACGTTTCACGACTACACGCGACGCGAGCTGAAATGGGACAGCGATGCGTACTACACCGTCACCGCCAATGTTCGCCCATGGGATCAGACAGGAAATACCGAAGTCGCGGAAGTCTTGCGCGCGGCCATGACCCAGCAAACCTACTTGAAAGTGCTGGTGCTGTGCGGCTACTACGACGTGGCGACGCCCTTCAACGGGATCGAAAATACCTTTGCGCACATGAATCTCGAGCCGCCGGTCCGCAAGAACGTAGGTTTTGAGTACTACGAAGGCGGCCACATGATGTACATCGATGAAAAGGCGCATCACAAGCTGCACAAAGACATCGATGACTTCATCAATACCGGCTATACGCAGTAGACATTGCGCCCTTCGGCCTATGGGTAGTGGGTCAGTTTGTGACCCTTTGGGAGACAGGACCAAATCGGGGGCCGTTTCGGTCTAGGCAGCGAGGTCGGCGGAGGGGTCAAACAGGACCCGATTGATCAATGTCATTCCGAGCATCAGCCCATTGTTGAGCTTCTTGCTGCGTCCAGAACATTGCTGGTCTGGTCTCAAAGGTTACGGAGTTCGGCATGGGCACCAGAAGCCCTCCATTCAGCATATAACGCGTATTGTTGCTGGCTATAATACTTCTCAAACCCTCTACCGCGCCTACCACGGATTTCATCGCGCAGTCGTCCACCACCGTATCCCAAACAACCCACTTTCCGTCTTGCTGCCTGACTTCGTACCGCATCTTGCCTCCACGTTGAGCGCAAATTTGCTTCGCCGCTGCTCTGCATGGCAGCCGTGTTCGGGCGTTGAAAAATCATGATACATGGAAACTGACCGACTACCGGCCTATGGCGGAACTAGACTCGCATAGCAGAAGTGCGGCAACATGGCCTCTGTGCTCTCCTTTCACGTTGCCAATAAAAAGCTCAAGCCGAGAGAGCAGCCCCGGCCCAAACTACGGCCGGGATGGGCGCTCGTTCGTGTGCGCCTGGCGGGCATCTGCAATACCGACGTCGAGATCCTACGTGGCTATCACGCTTTTCGGGGGACGCCGGGGCACGAATTCGTCGGCGAAGTCGCCGACGTTTCGGGTGTTTCCGGATCGCTCGAGAAAAAATGGCTGGGGCGGCGTGTCGTTGGCGAAATCAATGTGTCTTGTTCGGCTTATGGCTACCGGTCTGTTTGTGTCTTTTGCCGGCGCGGACAGAGGACGCACTGCGCGCGACGCACCGTGCTCGGCATTGTGGCGCACGACGGCGCGTTCGCGGAGTATCTGACCCTGCCGCTCGAAAATCTACACGCCGTCCCTGACTCCGTCAGCGACGAATACGCTGTGTTTGTCGAGCCTCTTGCCGCGGCCTGCGAGATTCTTGACCAGGTGAACACCAAACAATTCCTGGAAGCGGCTGTGCTTGGCGATGGCAAGCTCGCGCAATTAATCGCGCTCGTTCTCAGAACTGCTGTGCCCGAGGTCTTCCTGTACGGCAAGCATGAGACGAAACTCGCCCTCGCCCGCAGCGCCGGAATCAAAACGAAGAAAGTGCGTGGCGACACATCTGATCTAAAACGAGTCCAGGAAAGTTATGGCTTGGTGGTAGAAGCGACGGGCTCGCCCAGCGGGTTCCGACTCGCTCTGGGGATGACGGAACCGCGCGGCACACTCGTTTTGAAATCCACGTTTCACGGCGCCGCTTCCATCGAAACCTGGCCCCTGGTGGTCAAGGAACTCACGGTAATCGGTTCACGTTGCGGCCCGTTCCCCACAGCTATGGCGCTTCTACGTTCGGGTAAGGTCGGCCCCGCTTCGCTTATTACCAGGACTTTTCCAATGAGCGAAGCGGCCGCAGCGATCCGTTTCGCTCAAAAACCCGGGGTGATGAAGATTTTATTGAAAGCTTGAGAGCTCGGACTAATAAACCTTCTTCGTGTCGCGCATCTTCTGGGCTTTGCCATCTACGGCGTGCGTAACAGTTTCCGGCACGCGGCTGCGCGCGCCACGAGCGCCTCTGCGAGGCGCGCGATGATGGGGTGGCTAATCCCCTCTTCAGCCATGCGGCGCGTGATGTCGGGAACATGGTCCGCCAGTTGCGCAGCGAAACTATCGACGCGGGCCACCATCGCGTCGGGATCAACGTGCAATTCTGCGGCCAGCTTGTGCCAATGGTGAAGCGTGATATTGCGCGGGCGGTATTCACCGCCGAGCTTCATCGAAAGTGTGGCCTTCCGGATATCGATGTCCGGATAAGGAAGGACGCTCGCCACGTCGTACAGGGGCGCGAGGCGGACACGGCCTTCGCGGCCGATGAGCAGGGCATAATTCTTGGCATGTGCATCCGTCCCGACGATCAGCCAGTTATATGAAATGGAGTCGAGAAAAGTGGCAACATCCTCGGCAGAGCTGGTTGAATTTGTGGTTAGCAACGCGACGATGTCACGGATACCCGGCCCGCCTTCGTTCTGGTATTTGCGGGTCGGAGGGATGGCCAAGGCCTGACACATATCTTCCTGGTGGACGCGCCGCAGGCCGGCGTCTGTCCGGAAGCGGTCGTAGCGTTCGACGACGATGGCGATCTCGTCCTGAAAACGCATGATTCTGGAATCCACGACGGGAAGCCCGAGCGCTCTGGCCAGTTCCAGACAGAAATGCTCGTTCTCGGCGTGCCCGTCAAAATCGCCCGTGGGGGGCTTGAAAATATGAGTTGTGGGCACACGGCCTGAGGGAACACCCCATCGGCCATGCTCTAACAGGAGCGCGGTTTTAGGCTGCGCACCGGCAAGACTGAACTGCCCGGCATCGCGCGGAATGCGCCAGGCCGAGTGGTCGGCCCGCAATGTCCGAAGTCTTTCGGCGATGGCGGCCTCGTCGAGCCATTCGATGGCGGAAGGGGCCTGGCCGATGATTGCGTCCAGACGTTCAGGTTGGACAAACTGGACCGCGCCAGCACAATCCTCGCCGACATTGGCGATCAGCCCGAAGGCGTTCCGGGTCGAGACATGGAACCGCCGTGCCCAATGATCGAGCACGTTGGCATTGTCGGGCAGGAGTCCCCAAAGAAACGGATCGATCTTGGCGTTTCCATGCTCGCTCAAGGCGAGGGGCATGGAAATCGAAAGCGGATAAGCATGCGAAGCGTTGCGCCACTGTTCGTTGTATGCGAAAGACAGTTTTCCGGCTTTGTCGCGCGCAACGCGGCCCATTTCCCTGCCTTCAATAATGGCGATGAGTTCCTTGGTCATTTTCTCTTCCCGCGCGCCGTTGCAATGATGGAATCAATATCGACATCGAGGGAGGGACTGTTTCCGGCATCTTT
>Ga0210403_10001409_pt1 | contig 22823 bp, 19 predicted proteins | sample IncBWC19MmetaG_FD_150863 | JGI IMG/M metagenome (GOLD analysis project Ga0210403, IMG submission 150863) | Forest soil microbial communities from Barre Woods Harvard Forest LTER site, Petersham, Massachusetts, United States - Inc-BW-C-19-M | ecosystem: Environmental > Terrestrial > Soil >... | reverse complement strand
GGAACCGGGTGCAGCTCAACCGATTTCCTGTGTGCAAGTTCGACGTCGGAGTTTTCATACTCCGTGTCAACAATAGACCCAGCCGCATCTAACGCATGCGGCCCCAAGGATCGATCCATCAACGGCTTCGCTGGTTTTACAGGTATTCCGCTGCCGCCTGGGGCGTGGCGCTGTTCGCCACCGGCTTGTTCTTAACGATATATTTACCGGCTAAACGCAGAATTTTTTTAATCTCAACGCTTTTTTAGGAGGTCGAAAGTGGCGCTCCCGCAGTGGCTCCGAGAATGCATCCAAGTTACGGACCAAGACCAAGGGTCCGAAGAGGGCGAAAACGTACTGGCGTTTCCGAGAGGACGGACCGAGCCGGTACGAAATGACGGTCAGTCGGCCATCGATCTGGTCTATCAAGCGGCTGAGGTTGTCGGTAACATGCAGGATCACGCGCGCCAGACCGAGATTCGCGCCCAGACTCTTTGCAGAAACGCGATTGAAAAACTTCGCTTAGCTGAAAGGCGCACGCACGCTGCTGAGAACGCGTTGAATCTCGCCGAGTCCCGTATCGCATCGGCCGAGGCGGGGTTATCCGCTGCGGAGCTGCGCGCGAAGAACGCAGAGACCAGGGCACGCGAACTAGATCAGGCCCTTACGTTGATCGAGGAGGCTATCCGCACGAGGCTACTCGGAGCGGGCCGGAACGTCCGCGCCTCTTCCGCAGCTGTAGCTTGATCGTGCTTAGCTCGAATCAGGAGAGTTAAAGATCGCAATGCCGCCAAGATATCGATGTTGTTGGTGTAGCATTGCTCCGAAATTGGAAAAAGACTGGCATTTAGTAACTTTTTGACGAACGCAGGAAACTGCTTTTTTAGAGCGTCTTGTTGCTGAAACACTTATCGAGGCTGCATGTTGCTAAGGATGCGGCCTTTTTTTCTCGCTTGGAGAGCTGCATGATCGAGCCACTTAGAAGCGATCCTCTCTGCATTCGATGCAATGGTAGGATCCGATTCTCTTGCAAAGAAACGGAGAAGCCGGGCTTTGTCCATGATTGTTTTTGAGTGCCCTATATGCCGGAGCACTCAAAGTTACATTACGCCGCAACAGCCCCCTGGGTTGGGAGAAAACAGGCGGGACACTAAAGATAGGAGGTCGGGGATGGACACGCGGTCGGAAGTTGAAAAGCAACTCATTGCTGAGCGACGTTCGCGAATTGCCAGGCGATCCAACCACGATAGAAGGGCGAGCGAACCGCCATCCAACGATCAGCTTTCTCTTTTTGCGAAGCGCGTCAGGCGCGCTATGAGAGACGACAAGAGCCGCCACTTTTTCGGTGTTGCTCTGGGAGAAAGTGATTTTAGCGGCTATGCCGACGTCCTTCGATCACTTGAATGGATCGAAGATTTAGCGCGTGATTGATCGAGTATGACTGCTTAGGCTCGCCGCGCGGAGATTGCCAAGGCGCAGGCTCAGACCATTGCGGCCGTCGACGAAGAGCTTACCGAGCTTGGAATCGAAACCGTGGACGAGAGAGAATCACGTGCGGCGCGTATTTGTTAATCGGCGTGGGGTCCCGACGCCGACCGGCGAGCTAAATTATTGATTTATTGAGCGGTGAAGGGGTCACTCTTGGGGTCTGACTCACATCTGATGATTTTGTCTGCCGAGCTGCGGTTCTCCAACGGGGGAATCAGCGCCATGCGAGCCGGTATTCGAATCTCGTCGCTTGTGCCGAGTGGGTTGGTTATCGAGAGCATAAGTGATTCATCTGACTCGATTATTTTAGCCGTCCGGTCCGAGGGCAGTGTGGCCGGGTGCCCATTGTGCGGGGCGAGATCGCGCCGAATTCATAGCCGGTACGACAGACAGGTCGCGGATTTGCCCTGTGCAGGCAAGGAAATACGTCTCCGCGTGATTACGCGACGGTTCATTTGCGAGGTGCCTCATTGTCGGCGGCGGATTTTCGCTGAACGGTTCGGGGACAATGTTCTGCCGACCCGGTCGCGCCGGACGGCACGGCTGGAATGCATCGTCCATCATTTGGGGTTGGCACTCGGCGGCAGGCCAGCAGCGAGCTTCGCCAAACGGCTGATGCTGCCGGTCAGCAACGATACGTTGCTTCGGGTTGTACGACGGCGGACGGCGCCACGAGCCGATCCTCTGACCGTCGTCGGCGTCGACGATTGGGCCTTTCGACGCAATCGCCGCTACGGAACGATTGTCTGCGATCTCGAGCAGCGACGGATCGTGACGCTGTTGCCAGATCGCGAGGTCGCGACGGTTCAAGCGTGGCTTGCCAATCATCCCGGAATCAAGATCGTGTCCCGCGATCGCGGCGGGGGTTACAGCGAGGCGGCCGCCAGGGCGCTGCCGGACGCCATCCAAGTCGCCGACCGCTGGCATCTGATGGAGAACGCCAGTTCGGCCTTCCTCGACGCGGTGCGCAAGTCCATGCGCGCGATTCGCAGCGCCATCGGCTCGACGACAATCACCCCAGAGTTGCTCACCTCGGCAGAAAAACTGCGATACGAGAGCTATCTGCGGCGGGAGGATACGAATACGGCAATCGTGGCGCTCGCTGGGGACGGCGTCTCGATCAAGCAGATTGTCCGCCGGCTGGGTCATAGTCGCAATCTCGTTCGGCAGACGTTGCGTGGCGGGCGAACCGACGTGTTCCAAACGCGGCAGCGCTCGCTCGACGCGTATTATCTGTTCCTTGAGGGCCAATGGAGCGGTGGCTGTCGCAACGGTGCCGAACTCTGGCGTCGCTTGCAGGCGCGAGGGTTCCGGGGATCCCTGCGTTCGGTTGGCGAGTGGACAACGCGTCGACGTCGGTCGGAAGCGGTCAGCAAACAACAGCTGCAAAGGGTACCCTCGGCCAGAACTATCGCCCGACTTATGACGATTAAGCGAGATTGCATGACCAAGGCTGATGCCGTGGTCATTGCCGCCATCGAGTCTGGTGTGCCGTCCCTTGTGGAGGCCCGCACACTCATCGACCAGTTCCACGACATGATCCGAAAGAAGGATGAGGCCAAACTCGATGCCTGGGTCGCGAACACAAGAGCAAGTCTCGTCTCATCCTTCGCGACGGGAGTCCTCAAGGACATCGCTGCCGTGCGCGCTGCAATTACGGAGCCGTGGTCAAACGGCCAGGTCGAAGCTCAGATTACGAAACTCAAACTCGTCAAACGGCAAATGTATGGTCGCGCGAAAATTGACCTTCTCGAAGCACGATTGCTCGGCACCGCGTGATCCGCAAAGCCGTCATCGAATGTGCGTCAGAGCCACTCTTGAGCGCTTATTCACACTCAGTGAACGTGTTGCAATTCACCTCTGCATTCTACCGAGCGGTGGTCCCAAGTTGCATGGTTCCGGTTTTATGCAGGGGAGCCGGCTCCGTCTGACCCTCAAGCGCAATCGGGCGCGCCTATAGCTACCCACGCATCCGGCGAATCAGCATCATGTCCGCTACCCTCGGTCTATAATGTGCGCATTGCACAAACGTGGTTGAGCTATTCGTAGTCCAGCCCTATCGCTCGACGGAGCACCGCTTCGAACCTGAGATGCCGGTCCAGTGTACAACCCTCGATTCCGCCATAAGGCGTGCCGAAGAACTCTGCGAAACTTACGATGGCGCCGCCATCCTCAGCGTGATGTTCGACCCGGTCACCTTCTTCTACGGCAGCTACAAAGTGCTGCAGAAGTTCGGCAAGGTTCCCGAGGATCCGCTCGGCGTGCTGTGAGGCCGGAGCCGCATCGCCGTACCCTGAAGCCGCTGCGGCTCAAGGAAATGTCGAGGCGGCGCTCGATCTCCTCACAACTCGGACTGTTTGCGACCTCCGGTGTATCAACTGGGTGAGGTCGGCCTGGCGCGAATGAAAGCGTCGTTACCTGGGGGAGGATGCCGGACCTCTCAGCCTGTTGCGTGATCGGCTGGCGGCATGTCGTCTTCGGTCAACTTCATTTCGAGCCGCGCCTTTGCTTCGATCACAATCGCTGCCGGTCCTTTGCTCACCAGAGCATCGACCTCGAAGTCAGTGCGCTTGCCGTTTGCCTTTGTACTGTCTCCTTGAGGTCAAGCGTTGCAAGGATATTGCCGGCGAATGCTTTCGTCGACGGCAATCCATAGATCATCGCTATGTCGGCGAATGTATTGTGTCGCCCGGACTCACGTATGGCATGGCGTTTATGTCGTCGGCGAACGTGCTGCTGACAATTGCCGTGATCTCCAAATCCTGATTGGCCGAACGCCGGTTATCATCCGTGACTCGAGCGAGGGCGCGCACCGCGTTCATCGACATTGCGGTAGATGACGAAATTCTCTTCAGCGGCCTCGCTCATGACCCACCATCCATTTAGTATTTCGTTTCGGGAAAGTGCGCCGGAAATGCTACAGACGGCCCTTCCCGGTGCCGTACTGCCGCATTCCAGCGCTTGGCTCGCTCGAGAACGACCTTTGCCGCTGGCGCGTAACGAAGATCCTTGATCAACTCTTCCGCCTGTTTGATCAAGGCATCAGATTTCTCGCTGCCGGCGCGCGCAGCTTCGAGTGCAAGGAATGCGGCAGCGGACGCTTCGGAAGCCTGGTTACCTTGTCGCTTGAACAGCGTCATTGCAGATTGATAACGCGCAATACCGGTTTCAATGTCTCCCTGCCTGAGCGCCAGCATACCAGTGGTGGCGAGCAGGAAGCCGATAGAGGAGTCATTGGGATGCTTCAACATGGTCTGCCGCAATATCTGAGCCGCTTCCAGATATTCATTGTTGGCGATGAGCGTGTAGGCGAGATGGTTTCGAAGCGCCGTCGAATCCGGTTCCACAACAAGTCCATTTCGGGCAAACTTCAATCCAAGTCGGATGTCGTCATTCGTAATGGCAGCCATCGAGCCGACGATGTACGGCCGCGACGAGAAGGGCTCCTCAGTGATCCATTGCTCGCACACTGTCAGCATTCGGTCGAAGTCGCCTTCCCAATAAGCGTGGAAGGCGCGAGCTTCTCCGGAATCCGGGACGTGCTCGATTTGCCTGGGCGACACGATCTCGCCGCCCAGGTGAGGGTTGGCCCATTCGGCTTGGGCCAGCGAGTTTCCGGTGGGGTCAAGCAGGCTTCGACCGAAAAGTTTGCGGGCCTTTCTGTTGCCGTCACGAAGATGAACGGTTCCAACTGCGGATGCGAGTTCTGAAACGTGGAATGACTGGAAGTCTCCATTTTCGAGAATTGCGGTGCCGACCTTCATCAGGGAAGGCTTGCGGCCAGCGGCGCCGGAGAGCGCGATTTCACCAGCGACAAGCCAGGGATCCGACTTCGTCGCTGCATTGTCCTTCAGCAGATCGTGCGCGTGCTCGGGATCTCCGAGATGCAGGTACATCCGGGCGGCGGATCGAAGGATATCTCGGTCAAACGGAGCCAACTGAAGTGCGACCGTCATCGCCCGCTGGGCAGAAGCTCTCTTTCCGATCGTCACGAAACCAAGTGCGAGGTCGGCCCAAGAGAATGCATCATCGGAAAATCGGTAAACGTGCTGTCTGAGGTCGCCGATGCGTACCCCGTCCCGAACCTTCTGCGCGTGTACACCGAGTCGTCCAAGCAGCATTGATGCCTGCTTTTGCACCAGCGGCGTGGCGGGTGAACCCTCTGCGATCAAGGTTCTGGCTGCTCGTTCGGCCTCGCTTTCCATTCCTTCGACGATGGCCGTTTCAACGAGCTCGGCGGCGGTGATGACGTCATCTTTTCTGCGCCATGCCTCCAGCCTTTCTTTCAATTCGTTCGATATACTGAAGTTAGGTGCCTCTGCCGGCTTGTTAGGCATTGACAGTTCGCCTGCAGCCAAGACACGCGCGACCGGCCGCCAACGTGGCACAACATCCCTGTTCTTTCGGAAGGACTGGGCGGTCATGCGCTTGGGCGGATGCGGGCCGAGACGGTCGTCCGCTTCAACAGGAGGTCGGTGTGCGACTTATAGCGCTCAAGCGAGTATTGGCTGAAAGATCCAATGCCCTTGCGATGTCCGCGCTTTTTGAGATCGGGGTTGCACAACCCACGCACGAGCGTGGTGATCTCGCCGCGGACCAGCGGGTCGATCTGCTGGCTCAGGTCGGTGAGCACCTCCGAAAAGGCGCGCTGCAGGTGGGGAAGGACCTGCTCGTAGGTTCCCGCCCATCTGTTTGGATGAAGCGCAGGGTCGAGCCTCGCAAACAGCGCTGCCGTGACGTTGACGCCCGAGAGCAGGAACGCAGCAAGGTTTCCGAGCAGATAAAGGTCGCAGCCGATCCGGCGCACCACGAAGTCGGAGTCCAGATAGGTGTACAGCTGTTCCGGCGGCGCGTAGGATCTGTCGCCGGCGACGTTCAGCTTGTCGAGCCAGACCTGGTGACCGCGGCGGGATGACCGGCCGAAGTCACCAACGCGGCAACCGTTATCGCCGTAGGTGAGCACGTTCGAAGGCTTCAGGTCCTGATGCGCGATGGCTTCTCGGTGGAGCTGCATCATGCCGAGCGTGATGTCGTCGAGGATGCTGAGGCAGATCAGGCAATCGAGGCGGCTCTTGAGATCGACCTGTTTGCGCACGTCGCTTTCGGCGAGCTCGAAGATCAGATAGGCGACCTGGCCGGAAATGGGATCGAACCCGGCAACCTGCGCATAGCCGTGCGTCACCGCAACGACGACCCGGGAGAGGTCACGCTGCTTGCAGTGTTCAAGGATGTCGCGTTCGTGGTTGTAGGCCGAGGTGAGGTCTTGAAGCGCGCGGGCCGGATCGGGCTGGTTGAACGCATCCGAGAAGTCCAGCGCCTTCAGGAAATGCTCCTTGCCGTCGCTGTCGGCGACGATGTATGGGACGGAGAACATGCCGCCCGAACTGGGCGCGTGCGTAATCTTTTTTCCGACGGTCCATCCACCGACCAGCGTCATTCTTTCGAGATGTTCTGCAGCGCTCATTGGAAATTTCCAGGTTTGGGCATCGATGGGTTATTTGCCGGCGCGTCCGCCGAGAGCGCCTTGAGCACAACGAGTCCGTCTTCGGACAAGAACAAAGCCCTGCGGCGTGGATCTGAAGCGCTGATTTCCTGACGGATGAAGGTGGGCACACCCGCTTGAGGGGTGTCGGGCGTCGCTTGATATCGCCCGAGAAGGACGGCCACGTGTCGGCTGACGGTCTGTTGCGGCAGCCCCAGACTTTCGGCGAGTTCGTTCACCGACAGGCCAGGTGTCCGCGCGATGGCAATAAGTGCCAGCACCTGGGCAAGGCTCAAGACCGTCTGCCACGGAGCAAGTGCCTCCGAAAGAGCGGCAAGTCGGTCGTGTTCTCGGTCAGAAAAGTCGGGGCTCATTCTCAATTTCAAGTATATACCCATAAGAGAGTATATACTCAAATTGAGGAACCGCAAGGCCTGTTCCCGATTATTCCGCCGCCGGTAGCCTGCAGACCGCCTCGCTCTCCAGCACCCGCTCGACTGCTTGTCGATCGAATGCCAGGTACCGGTCCTGAGAGTGCTCGCAGGCGAGCTTGGCGGCTGCGCCGCACGCCAAACGACTCGGGAAAGTAGGGGACTTAAGTTCCTCTGCCCGAAAGAACTATTTTGTTTAGGAAGACCTATATTGTTTAAGAAGAACTATATTGTCTCGAGACAGCGCCAACCGGGTCGGACCTCGCTACGTCAGACTTGGCGCTCGACCATCTTCAGCTTGAGTTCGGCGATCGCCTCGGCGGGATTGAGGCCCTTCGGGCAGGCCTTGGCGCAGTTCAGGATGGTGTGGCAGCGATAGAGCCGGAACGGGTCCTCGAGATTGTCGAGCCGCTCGCCGGTGGCTTCGTCGCGGCTGTCCTTGACCCAGCGGTTCGCCTGCAGCAGGGCGGCAGGTCCGAGATAGCGGTCGCTGTTCCACCAATAGCTCGGGCACGAGGTCGAGCAGCAGGCGCAGAGGATGCATTCATAGAGGCCGTCGAGCTTCTCGCGGTCCTCATGGCTCTGCCGCCATTCCTTCTGCGGTGTCGGCGAAGTGGTCTTCAGCCACGGCTCGATCGAGGCATATTGCGCGTAAAAGTTCGTGAGGTCGGGCACCAGGTCCTTCACGACCGGCTGGTGCGGCAGCGGGTTGACCTTCACCGCGCCCTCTTTGACGTCGTGCATCGACTTGGTGCAGGCCAGCGTGTTCTGGCCGTCGATATTCATGGCGCAGGAGCCGCAGACGCCTTCGCGGCAGGAGCGGCGGAAGGTCAGCGTCGGGTCGACGTTGTTCTTGATCCAGATCAGCGCGTCCAGCACCATCGGACCGCAATCATTGAGGTCGACCAGATAGGTATCGACGCTGGGATTCTTGCCGTCGTCCGGATTCCAGCGATAGACCTTGAATTCGCGCGTCTGCGTCGCGCCCGCCGGTTTCGGCCAGGTCTTGCCGCCCGATATCCTGGAATTTTTCGGCAGTGCGAATTCAACCATGGTGTCTAGCCTTCGCTGTCCTCATCAATACACCCGCGCCTTCGGCGGGATGTACTGCACGTCATTGGTCATCGTGTAGTCGTGCACCGGACGATAATCGATCCTGGTATTGCCGCCGCTGTCGATCCACGCCAGCGTGTGCTTCATCCAGTTCTTGTCGTCGCGGTCGGGGAAATCCTCGCGCGCATGCGCGCCGCGGCTCTCGCTGCGGTTCGCCGCCGAGTCCATCGTCACCACGGCCTGAACGATCAGATTGTCGAATTCGAGCGTCTCCACGAGGTCGGAATTCCACACCAGCGAGCGGTCGGTCACCTCGATGTCGCCGATGCCGCTGTGAACCTTGTGGATCAGATTATGCCCTTCGTTCAGCACCTCGCCGGTGCGGAACACCGCGCAATTGCTCTGCATGACATGCTGCATGCTGTCGCGCAGTTTCGCCGTCGGCGTCCCGCCGGAGGCGTAGCGATAGTGATCGAGCCGCCCGAGTGCCTTGTCGGCCGAGCCGGCCGGCAGCTCCGCCTGCGCAGCGTTCGGCGTCAGCTTCTCGGCGCAGCGCAGCGCCGCGGCGCGGCCGAACACCACGAGATCGATCAGCGAATTGGAGCCGAGCCGGTTGGCGCCATGCACGGAGACGCAGGCGGCTTCGCCCAGCGCCATCAGGCCGGGCACCACGGTGTTGTCGTCGCCGTTCGTCTTGGTCAGCACTTCGGCGTGATAATTGGTGGGAATGCCGCCCATGTTGTAGTGCACGGTTGGCACGATCGGGATCGGCTCGCGCGTCACATCGACATTGGCAAAGATCTTGGCCGACTCTGAAATGCCCGGCAGACGCTCCTGCAGCACCTTCGGGTCGAGATGGTCGAGATGCAGGAAGATATGGTCTTTCTTCTTGCCGACGCCGCGGCCCTCGCGGATTTCGATGGTCATCGCGCGCGAGACGACGTCGCGCGAGGCAAGATCCTTGGCGGATGGCGCATAGCGCTCCATGAAGCGCTCGCCTTCGGAATTGACGAGATAGCCGCCCTCGCCGCGCGCGCCCTCCGTGACGAGGCAGCCCGCCCCGTAGATGCCGGTGGGGTGGAACTGCACGAACTCCATGTCCTGCAGCGGCAGGCCGGCGCGCAGCGCCATGGCGCCACCGTCACCGGTGCAGGTATGCGCCGAAGTGCAGGAGGCGTAGGCGCGGCCGTAGCCGCCGGTGGCGAGAATGGTGGTTTGCGCGCGGAAACGATGCAGCGTGCCGTCGTCGAGTTTCAGGGCGATCACGCCGCGGCAGGCGCCCTGGTCGTCCATGATCAGGTCGATGGCGAAGAACTCGATGAAGAATTCCGCGGAGTGGCGCAGCGCCTGGCCGTACATGGTGTGCAGCATCGCGTGGCCGGTGCGGTCGGCGGCCGCGCAGGTGCGCTGCGCCTGGCCCTTGCCGTAGTCCAGCGTCATTCCGCCGAACGGCCGCTGATAGATCTTGCCGTCCTCGGTGCGCGAGAACGGCACGCCCCAATGCTCGAGTTCGTAGACGGCTTCCGGCGCGTTGCGCACCATATATTCGATGGCGTCCTGGTCGCCGAGCCAGTCCGACCCCTTGACGGTGTCGTACATATGCCAGCGCCAGTTGTCCTCGTGCATGTTGCCGAGCGCCGCGGAGATGCCGCCCTGCGCCGCTACGGTATGTGAGCGGGTCGGAAACACCTTGGTGATGCAGGCCGTGCGCAATCCGGCCTCGCCGCAGCCGACCACGGCACGCAGGCCGGCGCCGCCGGCGCCGACCACCACGACGTCGTAAGTGTGGTCTTCGATCGGATAGGCTTTTCCATTGGTGGCCGGACCGCCATTGGGCGCCTTGCCGTTGCCGTCAGCCGCCATGGGCTACACTCCGGATGACAGTTTGAGAATGGCGTAGATCGAGGCCAGCGCCACCGCAACCGAGAAGAAATTATTGGCCATGATGGCCGCGAGCTTGATCATCTCGCCATGCACATAGTCCTCGATCACCACCTGCATGCCGATCTTCATGTGCCAGATGCTGGCGACGATGAACAACAACAGGATGATCGCGACCAATGGCGACCCCAGGATCTGCGCGGCGCCGGCCTGATTGCGGCCCAGCAGCATCATGACCACCACGATCACGGGCAGGACCAACAGCACCATCGCCACCGCGGTGAGCCGCTGGCGCCAGAAGTCGGAAGTGCCGGAATGCGAGGAGCCGAGGTAGCGCACGCGGCCGAGCGGCGTGCGCATCGATTTCGAGCCTTGAGAAGTCGGTGTGCTCATCGCCCGCCTCCGATCGCGTAGGCTGCGATCCATAACAGCACGGTGAGCGAGACGCCTCCGATCAGCGCACCCCAGGTCAGCGTCTCGCGCTCGTTCGCCTTGAAGCCGTAGCCGAGGTCCCAGATGAAATGCCTGATGCCGCTGAGCAGATGATGCATCAGCGCCCAGGTGTAGCCGAACACGATCAGCCGGCCGATGAAGCTCGAGGTAAAGGCCTGCACATTGGCATAGGCGGTGGGCCCGGAAGCTGCTGCGATCAGCCACCACGCCAGCAACAGGGTACCGAAATAGAGCGCAATACCGGTGATGCGGTGGATGATGGACATCGCCATCGTCAGGGTGACGCGATAGGTCTGCAGATGCGGCGAAAGCGGTCGTTCGATCCTGGCGGTCATTGGCGGCTTTGACGGTTGCGGGCCCACGCAGGGACCCCTTGAGGGATCGCGAGAGACGAAGCCTATTTACGAAGTCGAATCACCGAGTGCAACGACGAAATCGGCCGTTTGCGAACGAATGTTCATAGCTTCAGATGAGCCTTGCATTTGAGCACATTGACAAGGTCGCCGACTGCTGTTGGCTGGTATACCTGAAGCACGATTCATGAACGCGCGCAGCTTCGACGCGGGAAAAAGGAAAAACCGGGATGGTGACGGCTGGGCTCAACATGTCCGAGCTGATCCAGTTGGCATTGCTGCTGTTGGCGGTCGGCGCGCTCTCCGGGTTTCTCGCGGGCGTATTCGGCATTGGCGGCGGCGCGATCCTGGTCCCGGTGTTCTACGAATGCTTCCGACTGGCAGGCGTGCCGGTGGAGGTGCGGATGCCGCTGTGCATCGGCACTTCACTTGCGGTCATCATTCCGACTTCGATTCGCTCCTGGCGCGCCCATTACCTCAGGGGTGCCGTCGACACCGAAATCCTCAAGGCGTGGTGGCTGCCGGTGCTGGCAGGCGTGATCGCCGGCAGCGTCACCGCGCGCTACGCGCCGGAGCGGCTATTCAAGATCGTGTTCGTTGTCGTGGCCTGGTCGGCCGCCGCCCGCCTGCTGCTGGCGCGCACGACCTGGAAGTTCGGCGACGATCTGCCGAAGGGTCCGTTGATGAAAGTCTACGGCTTCTTCGTCGGAATTCTCTCCACGCTGATGGGCATAGGCGGCGGATTGTTTTCGAATCTGCTGATGACCTTCTACGGCCGGCCGATCCATCAGGCGGTCGCGACCTCCTCGGCGCTGGCGGTGTTGATCTCGATCCCCGGCGCGCTCGGCTATGTCTATGCCGGCTGGCCCGCGGCCGCGCGTTTTCCCGACGTCGCCGCGCTGCAACTGCCGTTCGCGATCGGTTACGTCTCGCTGATCGGCGCCGTTCTGGTGATGCCGCTGAGCCTTCTGACCGCGCCGCTCGGGGTCAGGGCCGCACATGCGATGTCGAAGCGAACGCTGGAAATGGCGTTCGGCACGTATCTGTTCATCGTCGGCAGCCGCTTCGTGGTCAGCCTGCTGTAGCGTGCGAGACAGCGGGCTACTTCGAATAGATCTTCGAATAGGTATCGCGCAAAATATTCTTCTGTACCTTGCCCATGGTGTTGCGCGGCAATTCCTCGACCACGATCACCTTTTTCGGCATCTTGAATTTTGCAATCCTGCCGTCGAGCCCTTTCAGCACGGAAGCTTCATCCACCCTGGCGCCCTTGTCGCAGACCACGACAGCGGTGACGCCCTCGCCGAAATCGCCATGCGGCACGCCGATGACAGCGGATTCGATCACGCCCGGCATGGCGTCGATCTCGCTCTCGATTTCCTTCGGATAGACGTTGAAGCCGCCGGAGATCACGAGATCCTTGCCGCGGCCGACAATGTGCACATAGCCCTTGGCGTCGATCTTGCCGAGGTCGCCGGTGATGAAGAAGCCGTCGCCGCGGAATTCGGATTTTGTCTTCTCCGGCATCCGCCAATAGCCCTTGAAGACATTGGGCCCCTTGACCTCGATCATCCCGATTTCATCGCGCGCCAGTTCCTTGCCGGTTTCGGGATCGGTGACGCGCACCGAAACGCCGGGCAGGGGATGGCCGACGGCGCCGGGGACACGCTCGCCGTCATAGGGGTTCGAGGTGTTCATGTTGGTTTCGGTCATGCCGTAGCGCTCGAGCACGGCGTGGCCGGTGCGCGCGAACCATTCGCGATGGGTATCGGCGAGCAGCGGCGCGGAGCCCGAAATGAACAGCCGCATATGTTTTGTCGATTCTTTGGTCAGTGCCGGGCTTTGCAGGAGGCGTGTATAGAACGTCGGCACGCCCATCAGCACCGTTGCGCGCGCCATCAGTTTGATGATCGCCTCGGGATCGAATTTCGGCAGGAAGATCATCGAGGCGCGGGCGAACAGCGTGACGTTGCTCGCCACGAACAGCCCGTGGGTGTGATAGATCGGCAGCGCGTGAATCAACACGTCCTTGTCGGTGAAGCGCCAGTAATCGACCAGCGAGAGCGAGTTCGACGCGAGGTTATCGTGCGTCAGCATCGCGCCCTTGGAACGCCCCGTGGTGCCCGAGGTGTAGAGGATCGCGGCGAGATCGTCGTTGGCGCGCGCGACGGTTTCGAATCCGGGTTTTGCTTTTTCGGCGGCGTCGGTCAGCGATCCCTTGCCGTCGGCGCCCAGCGTCTCGACCCTGGCGCCGACTTTTGCCGCGATCTTGCCGATGCCTTCGGCCTTCGAGGGATCGCACACCACCAGCGACGGCTCGGCATCGCCGATGAAATATTCGAGTTCGTTGAGCGTGTAGGCCGTGTTGAGCGGCAGATACACCGCGCCGGCGCGTACCGTGGCGAGATAGAGCACGAGGCCCGGCAGCGATTTTTCGGTTTGGGCCGCGACGCGGTCACCGGTTTTGACGCCGCGGCTGACCAGCACATTGGCCATCTGCCCGGTGCGGGCGATCAGATCGCCATAGCTGATGCGCTGCCCGTCGAGCATTTCGATCGCAAGCCGGGCCGGATCGTCGAGGCCATCGAACAGGCGGGAAAACAGGTTGGCGTTCATGATGGTTTTCTGGGTAGCGTTCATGCATCATCGCGGGAAGGGCGGACGCGGCCGTTTGGCCGCGACAAGGTGAGAGTTCAATAGCAAAAACGCCCTTCACAAAGCAACGGAGACAGTTTGCATGTCAAATAACGGGAAACGCGTGGCCTGGGTGACCGGCGGCGGCAGCGGTATCGGCGAGGCCGGAGCCGAGGCGCTGGCCGCGGATGGCTGGACGGTGGTGGTTTCGGGGCGGCGGAAAGACGCGCTGGATGCCGTGGTGGCGAAGATCACGGGCAGCGGCGGCAAGGCCGAGGCGATCCCGCTGGATGTCAGCGCCGCCGCCGACGTCAACAAGGCCGCCGAGCAGATTGTCGCCAAACATGGCCGCATCGATCTGCTGGTCAACAGCGCCGGCATCAATGTACCGAAACGCAGCTGGGCAGACATGGAGCTGGAAGGCTGGAACAAACTGGTCGAGATCAATCTCAACGGCGTCCTGTACTGCATGCGCGCGGTGCTGCCGGCGATGCGCAGGCAGAAGGACGGCTGCATCATCAACGTCGCGTCATGGGCCGGCCGTCATGTCTCGAAAATGCCGGGCCCCGCTTACACCACGACCAAGCATGCGGTGCTGGCGCTGACCCACTCCTTCAACATGGACGAATGCGTCAACGGCCTGCGCGCCTGCTGCCTGTCGCCCGGCGAGGTCGCAACCCCGATCCTGAAATTGCGGCCGGTGGTGCCGTCGGAGCAGGAACAGGCGCGGATGCTGCAACCCGAAGATTGCGGCCGCACCATCGCCTTCGTCGCCGGCATGCCGCCGCGGGTCTGCGTCAACGAGATCCTGATCAGCCCGACCTGGAACAGGGGCTTTGTGCAGACGCCGAACAATCGGGATTAGAGCTCGTAGGGCGGATTGAGCCGAAGGCGTAATCCGCCATCTTGCTACACGTCCACACGTGACGGGTATCGCTGCGCTCCACCCGTTGCGGGCTCACTACGGCCTTCACGATATCCGCCACTTAGCCAAGCAGCGATCGATGATAACGGTTCCAAAAGAATTCAAGTTCAGCTTCCGACTTTGCCTTACCACGGTTCGGTCGAAGCGATGATCGCATCCGCAGCTTCGAAACTAAGCGATCAAAAAAGGGAAGTGATCGAGGATTTCCTTCTGAGTGGAAAGCATGGTTCGAAAACAATCAAGGCAGCATGGAACAGCACGCCAGCTGATTTCTTTATCCGGGACGACCAACAGCTAGTTGCATTCCTCAAGCTAATCCGGGAGCAAATTCAAAAGCCGCGCGATATGAGCCAAAAACCGCTGGCTCGATCTTGGTTTCCGGCCTCCGCGCGCGTCTGGAGATTTGCGCGTAAAATCTAGTTTCCTGAGCCGGATCAAGCTGTTTCTACCTGTCCAGTCCCGTTTGAAAAAATATTCTGGTTTTCCGAAATCGCAAATCACTTTATATCCGCCGCCGTCCACCCCACACGAGGGGCGTATCGCGATCGTCACGGACGCGGGGTTGGATGCGATGGACGCGGGCGGCGCTTAAGACGAGAGCGTTTTGCTTGCGTACGGAGAAGTCGTGTGGTCCTGACGCCTCGACGCTGGCGTCAAGTTGGCGGCTAACGCCGCCGATGACGGTGACAAGAAAGCCCGATCACCGGGGAGAGCTCGAAGGAAGCCGTTAAACCCATTGCGCAGGGAAGGCCGGACTGCTTCCGCTGAACCTGTATGCTCGTGTGCGCTCTTCTACCCTTTTTGCACGCGAGACCGCGGGTGCAGCGCGCACCCGGCTTTCCCTGCGCCCTCTCTTTGAAGAGGGCGGGAAGAAAAGATAAAACCTCGCGCGAAAACACGCGGCGAGATCGCGAAGTCATGCGCGGTATCTCCCCTCCCTCCACGCGCCGTTGCGCGTGGCGGGGAGGGGTCGGGGGTGGGGGGTCTATCAGCTTGCTTCTCTGGCAGCGAGTTTGCCGAGGCACCCCCCACCCCCGACCCCTCCCCACCGCTTCGCGGGGGGAGTGGACGAAGCACTCCACTCTGTTCCCCGCGCGGCGAAATGGATTGCTTCGCGGCGCTCGCAATGACGGGAGGCACACGGAAACCCCCGCCAAAAGTTTCAAGCATCACGATAAATTATTCTCCGAAACCACCCCCAAAACCCCCCGTAGCTCGGGCCAACGGCGACGCGGTCGGATCATCAACGGACAGGCGTCGTTGTTGCCCCAAGCGCCGGCGGAAGTCCGCCGGTCACCTCAATCCATCGGGAGACGATCCATGTCCAAGCGTATTGCATTTTTTTCCGCCGCAGCCCTCGGCGCGCTGGCTCTGACCGCCACCATCGTCGCGCCGGTGAGCGCGCAAGACAAAATGAAGAGCGAAATGTCCGGCGAGAAGACCGTGATGGTCGGCGGCGCCGCGATGTTCCCGTCGAAGAACATCATCCAGAACGCGGTCAACTCGAAAGACCACACCACGCTGGTGGCGGCGGTGAAGGCTGCCGGTCTTGTCGGCACGCTGGAAGGCAAGGGCCCGTTTACCGTGTTCGCGCCGACCAACGCCGCCTTCGGCAAGCTGCCGGCCGGCACGGTCGACACGCTGGTGAAGCCCGAGAACAAGACCACCCTGACCAAGATCCTCACCTACCATGTGGTCCCCGGCAAGCTCGAGGCTTCCGACCTGACCGACGGCAAGAAGCTTAAGACCGTCCAGGGCGAAGAGCTGACCGTCAAGCGTTCCGGCAATACGGTGATGATCATCGACGCCAAGGGCGATTCCTCGACCGTCACGATCCCGAACGTCAACCAGTCGAACGGCGTGATCCACGTGGTCGATACCGTCCTGATGCCGTCGTAACCCCGGCCGTCCTGGTCCAGTCCCCAACAGGATGCGCGACCGCGAGCCGGGGCAACCCGGCTCGCTTTTTTGTGACCGCGATAGCCTGCCGGCATCGATCTTATCGTCTGTATGGCAGTAACGAAGCCGGGGTTCCCGGCGTATAATCGGATGTACCGACCTCCAGAGATGGAATAGCCAAGGATTCGCGATGTCCAGTCTTGCAGCCAGCGATGAACGTGCAGTCCCCGCCCCGGCGAAGGTGATCCAGCCGGCCTGGGTCCGGACCGCGCACTGGATCAACGCGGTGGCGATGATCCTGATGATCATGTCGGGATGGCAGATCTATAACGCCTCGCCGCTGTTCAGTTTCCTGCACTTCTCGAAGAGCATCACGCTTGGCGACTGGCTCGGCGGCGCGCTGCTCTGGCATTTCGCGGCGATGTGGCTGCTGATGGTCAACGGCCTCGTTTACCTCGCGCTGGGTTTTGCCACCGGCCGCTTCCGCAAGAAGCTGCTGCCGATCACTCCCGGCGGCGTGATCTCGGACGCCAGGGCGGCGCTGACCGGCCACCTGTCTCACGACGACCTCACCCGATACAATTACGTGCAGAAGCTGCTCTATGCCGGCATCATCGTGGTCGGAGTCGTCATCGTGCTGTCGGGCCTGTCGATCTGGAAGCCGGTGCAGCTGCAATGGCTGACCGCGCTGTTCGGCGGCTATGATGTAGCGCGTTACGTTCACTTCATCTGCATGTCGGCGATCGTCGCCTTCCTGGTCGTTCATGTTGCGTTGGCGGTGCTGGTGCCGAAAAGCCTGCGCGCCATGATCATCGGCCGCTAATTTCGAGGAGGACTTTTCATGGGCCGACTTCGCTCGCTTCTGATCCCCGGCGTCGACAAGAAGCTGCTGGTCCGGGATGCGGTAAAGGTCATGCCGGATCTGGCGCGCCGGCGCTTTATTGCCGGCGGCGCAAGCCTGGGCGCGCTGACGCTGCTGACCGGCTGCGACGTGTCCGACAGCTTTTCCGCCGAGGACATGCTGAAGAAGGTCTCGAAGTTCAATGACGCCGTGCAGGCCCTGATCTTCAATCCCAACGCGTTGGCGCCGGAATACCCGGAGAGCGCGATCACCAAGCCGTTCCCGTTCAACGCCTATTACGATCTCGACGACGCGCCTACCATCGACGGCAAGGCGTGGAAGTTCGAGGTGCGCGGGCTCGTCGACAACAAGAAATCGTGGACGCTGGAAGAACTCTACAAGCTGCCGCAGGTCAGGCAGATCACGCGCCACATCTGCGTCGAGGGCTGGAGCGCGATCGGGAGCTGGACCGGCACGCCGCTGCGCGATTTCCTCAAGCTGGTCGGCGCCGACACCCGCGCCAAATATTGCTGGTTCCAGTGCGCGGATTCGGAAGGCTACAATTCGCCGCTGGACATGGAGACGGCGCTGCATCCGCAGACCCAGATGACATTCAAATTCGCCGACGAGGTCCTGCCGCGGGCCTACGGCTATCCGATGAAGATCCGGGTACCGACAAAGCTCGGCTTCAAGAATCCGAAATACGTGATCTCGATGGAAGTCACGAACGACTACAAGGGCGGCTACTGGGAGGATCAGGGGTATAATTCGTTCAGCGGGAGTTAGCCTCTTCGTCATTGTAGGGTGGATTATGCCCTCGGCTAACCCATCCTCCGGCTTAATGAGCCAGCTTGCCCTGAAACGCCGCCGCCATCGCACCTGCCGCCAGCATCGCCGCCGAGACGTTGAGCGCATAGGAGAGGCTGCCCATGGCGTCGGTGACGGCGCCGACCGCGATCGGGCCCAGCGTCTGGCCGATGCCGAAGGCGATGGTCATTGCCGCAATTCCCATGGGCCAGGCGGAAGGCGGATAATTGAGGCGGACAAACGCGGTGGTCGATCCCACCACCGCGAAAAACGCCACCCCGAACACCAGCGCCGAGATCGCCAGCAACAACGGCGAATGCCCGAGCAGCGGCAGTGCCGGGCCGAATGCATTGACGCCGAGAATGATCGCGGTGGCAAGGCCGCCCCGGTCGAGCTCCAGTACGCGGCGCCACACCCACGGCGTTACGAAGGCGCTGATGCCGATCAGGCTCCAGAACGCGCTTTGCGCCGCCGCGCCGCCGCCGGCGTCGCGGACATAGGCGATCATGAAAGTCATGTAGGCAATGTAGCCGGAGCCGAACAGGAAATAGCCGGCGAGATAGATCAGCACCGGCATAACAGCGAATTTTGCCGGCGCCACGTCGGCGATGCCGTCATCGACATCGATCGGCGTCAGCATCAGCGGAACGGTCAGGGCAATCGCAAGCCCCGTCATCGCCCACCATACGATCCACCAAGAGCCCGGACCGAACGCATTCAGCACGAAGGGCGCGATCAGGCCCGAAGCGAGGATGCCAAGCCCGGGCCCGGCATAAAACAGGCTGAGCAGAAAGTTTGCGCGGGCGGGACGCGACTGGGCGATCTTCGTCGCCAGCGTGCCGCCGGCGACAAATCCGGCCGCCGCGCCGAAACCGGCGAGCAACCGGGCGAAGCTCAAGACGAAAAAATTGCCCGACAGTGCACACAGCGCCAGCGACACCAGGCAGGCCAGCGTTCCCCAGCGCACCGCGGCGGAAAGGCCGTATCGCCGGATCAGCCGCGAGGCCATCAGCGCGCCGGCGAGATAGCCCGCCGCATTGACGGTGTTCATGAAACCCGCGGCCGAATACGACCAGCCGAGCGCGTCCCGCATATCCGGCAGCACCAGCGAATAGGCGAAGCGGCCGATCCCGAGGCCGACGGTCGGGGTCAGCGACAGGATCAGGATCAGCCGCGCGGGATGCGCTGGCAGTGAGGGAGAAGCGGGGGTGTTCACGGGATTCTCCGGCGGGAGCGGCTATTCTGGCAGGTGAGGGGCCGGTTGCACAGGCGCGCGGCAAGCAATGGTGTCTTGCCATCCGCGCAACGGCGCTTTAGCACTCCGCGCGCGGCGAAATTGGCCGTCATGCCCCGGCTCGCCCCGGGCATCCACGCCTTTATCTTTGTCGTTGCAAACAAGGACGTGGATGGCCGGGACGAGCCCGGCCATGACGAATTGTATGAGGGAATATTCCATGGCGACCCATAAGCTCCTGCTTCTCCCCGGCGACGGCATCGGCCCCGAAGTGATGGCGGAGGTGAAGCGCCTGATCGGCTGGCTCAATGCGCAGGGCATCGCGGATTTCGAGACCGAGGACGGACTGGTCGGCGGCGCGGCCTATGACGCGAGCAAGCAGAGCATCACGGATGCCACCATGGCCAAGGCGATGGCCGCGGACGCCGTGATCTTCGGCGCGGTCGGCGGTCCGAAGTGGGACAGCGTTCCCTACGAGGCGCGGCCCGAGGCCGGGCTGCTTCGCTTGCGCAAGGACCTCGGCCTGTTCGGCAATCTGCGCCCGGCGGTGTGCTATCCGGCGCTGGCGGAGGCCTCGAGCCTGAAGCGCGAGGTGGTCGAAGGCCTCGACATCATGATCGTGCGCGAGCTCACCGGCGGGGTGTATTTCGGCGAGCCGAAAACCATCACCGATCTCGGCAACGGCCAGAAACGCGCCATCGATACGCAAGTTTACGACACCTATGAAATCGAGCGCATCGCCCGCGTTGCGTTCGACCTGGCGCGCAAGCGCCGCAACAAGGTGACGTCGATGGAAAAGCGCAACGTCATGAAATCGGGCGTGCTGTGGAACGAGGTGGTCACCCAGATCCACGGGCGCGAATACAGGGATGTCGAGCTCGAGCATCAGCTCGCCGATTCCGGCGGCATGAATCTCGTGAAATGGCCGAAACAGTTCGACGTCATCGTGACCGACAATCTGTTCGGCGACATGCTCTCGGATATCGCGGCGATGCTGACGGGCTCGCTCGGCATGTTGCCCTCGGCGTCGCTCGGCGAAGTCGACGTCAAGACCAAGAAGCGCAAGGCGTTGTACGAGCCGGTGCACGGCTCGGCGCCCGATATCGCCGGCAAGGGGCTGGCGAATCCGATCGCGATGATCGCGTCATTCGGAATGGCGTTACGTTATTCCTTCGAGATGGGCGCGCTGGCGGACAAGGTCGATACGGCGATCGCTGCCGTGCTGGCGAGCGGCCTGCGCACCGCGGACATCAAGTCCGAGGGGACGACGTCGGTCAGCACCACGCAGATGGGCGAAGCGATCCTGAAGGAATTGCAGAAGCTGCACGCGTAAGCATGCATCTCGCCGTATCGTCGTCCCGGCCTTGAGCCGGGAGGACGCAAGGTTGGGGCCGCCGAATCAATACAGCGGGAAACCCCGCGGATATCCGCCCATGTCTGACGGCGGGTTGGTCGGCTGGCGATCGATCGGGCGGTTGTTGTTCTCGCGAGCGAAGTCCGGGTACCCGTACGGCGAAGGAAAGGCGTAATCGGTGAACTTGCGATCGCCCGGCAATACCTCGACGCCGGCATCGAGCCAGGAACGCTTGGTCACGTAAATGCGGGTGTGCGGTCCCTGCTGATAGACCACGTTGGGACCGTTCTGCCCGTAATAGGGCCGGCCGCGATTGTCGTACTGCCGCTTGGTCTCCGCGCTGGCGGGTGTGAAGCCGACGGCGACGACGGCGAAGGCAGCCAGCAACACCGCAAGCTTGGTCGCGGCAGGGGTTTTTGGGGTCATCATGTCCTCACGGGCGGCCCGGCCGCCATTTCCGATTTCGCCCTCACTCTAGCTGCCGGGCCTATGCAGCCACAAGGTCAAACGGGCCACAGTGGTCCGGAATAATGCAGGACCATACGAAAAGTTGCTTGAGAACCAGCACCTTGGCGGGTGCGCCGATCTATAGCGTGCCACGCAAGGGCGGGTCGCCCGCCGACGTCACCCAGTCCAGCGGGGAGGTTGACGCACAGTTCGTTCGGCGGAGCTCGGCGCGGGCGAACAATTCAGCCAGTTTGGGGTCGTTTCCCGCCGTGAGCAGCATCAGCCGGTTCAACATGCAGCCGACCGCGGCTCGCTGGGCGGGCAAGGCCTCTCCCTGGCAGGACCAGCCGGAAATCTGCAAGCTTGGATCGCTGAGATGCTTGAGGAAGCCAAGGCAGGATCCGGCCGCCTCGCCGGGACGGCGAAGCAGCGTCACGCTGCCGAACTTGCTGTCGACGACGCCGGCTGCTTCGAGGTCGCGGGGGCCCTTGGGCTCCATGCGGGCGGCGAGATTGTCGATGGCCTGCCCCGATTGGCCGAAATCGCCGCCGGGGCGATAAATTTCGAGTTCCGCAACCGGCCTGTCACCCGGCGCGGCGTCGCGGGCGGCCCAGCGAATGACGTCCCGGCGGCCGCCCAGCGGATGCCGGAATATCTCGTAGGTCTCTGTTTTTTCGGGCAAATCGAATTGGCTGACCGCGAAAGCCGGGTGCGAACGCTCCGCCACGCTCCAGGCCGCCTTAGGCGGGGGACCGTTCGATTCGTCAGCCGGCAACTGGTCCCAGAGATGAATGCCGAGGATCGCGACCAGGGCCAGAGTACCTACATAGGCCAACAGGCGCGCCAGCGTGCTGCAGCATTCGTCGGCGAAGCTGGTGAGCGCCGGATGAATTCGGGTCTGATATGAGGGGTGGGCTCGGTTGGCCCAAAACGATCGCATCAAGCGTCCGGGTACGCGGGTCTGACGTTGTCTTGAGGGCGTTTCTCGCATAGAAGCGCTGCCTCTTCCCTTTCCGCCGGGGGCGATGGGGAGGCATTTTTCTGCGGAGAGTGAACGATGGGTTACAAAGTCGCAGTGGTCGGAGCGACCGGCAATGTCGGGCGGGAAATGCTCAACATCCTCGACGAGCGCAAATTCCCGGCTGATGAGGTCGTGGCGCTGGCGTCACGCCGCAGCATGGGCGTCGAAGTGTCCTACGGCGACCGTACCCTGAAGGTCAAAGCGCTCGAGAATTACGATTTCTCCGACGTCGATATCTGCCTGATGTCGGCGGGCGGCACGGTATCGAAGGAATGGTCGCCGAAAATCGGCGCCGCCGGCGTGGTCGTGATCGACAACTCGTCCGCCTGGCGCATGGATCCGGACGTGCCGCTGATCGTGCCCGAGGTCAATGCGGAGGCGGTCTCGGGCTTCGCCAAGAAGAACATCATCGCCAACCCGAACTGCTCGACCGCGCAGCTCGTGGTCGCGCTGAAGCCGCTGCACGACAAGGCGGTCATCAAGCGCGTGGTGGTCTCGACCTACCAATCGGTCTCGGGCGCCGGCAAGGACGCCATGGACG
>Ga0210403_10001408_pt1 | contig 22829 bp, 22 predicted proteins | sample IncBWC19MmetaG_FD_150863 | JGI IMG/M metagenome (GOLD analysis project Ga0210403, IMG submission 150863) | Forest soil microbial communities from Barre Woods Harvard Forest LTER site, Petersham, Massachusetts, United States - Inc-BW-C-19-M | ecosystem: Environmental > Terrestrial > Soil >... | reverse complement strand
GCCGGGTTATGGGCTGCGATGGCGTCGGCATTACTCTTCCCGATAGCGACAACACGCACTTGCGGATCTATGCCCTGGATTTTCCCTTCAAAGACGAATCGGTCCAAGAGGAGAGCCTTGTTCCCATTGACGAAGATGCCGCGGGAGCGGTCTTTCGCGCCGGCAAACTTTGGTGCGGCAGCGTCCAGGAGGCGAGGCGATTGGGAATGAAGGACACCGCGCAAGCCGAAGTTGGAACGGTCTGCATCCTTCCTCTTGTTAGCCGAGGTCGCGTGCTGGGCACATTCGGAGTGGTCAAATATCAGGACAATGCGTTCACTGGCGATATCGAGTTTCTGTCCCAGATCGGAAATCAGGTTGCCATCGCCGTGGAGAATGCGCTTGCCTTTGGGCAGATTCGAGAGCTAAAAGACCAGCTCTCCAAAGAGAAGCTGTATTTGGAAGATGAAATCCGCACGGAAATGAATTTTGCCCAGATCATCGGAAATAGCTCATCTCTGCGCAGAGCCCTCAAACACGTGGAAACAGTAGCGCCGACGGATTCGACGGTGCTTATTTGTGGAGAGACAGGCACCGGAAAAGAATTGATCGCGCGCGGCATTCATGATTTGAGCCCACGGCGCTCAAAGCCCTTCGTCAAACTCAATTGCGCGGCCATTCCGACTGGCCTGCTGGAAAGCGAGCTGTTTGGGCACGAGAAAGGCGCGTTCACAGGTGCCATCGCGCAGCGCATTGGCCGCTTCGAAGTGGCCAACGGTGGAACGATTTTTCTGGACGAGGTCGGAGAGATACCCCTGGAGTTGCAGACCAAACTGCTCCGCGTGCTGCAAGAAAGGGAATTCGAGCGATTGGGAAGTTCGAGGACGCTGCGAACGGACGCGCGTATGATTGCTGCGACAAACCGCGATTTAGAAGCAATGGTGAGCGAGCAGAAGTTCCGATCAGATCTCTTTTTCCGCTTGAATGTTTTTCCAGTCCACGTTCCGCCCTTACGGGAGCGCGACGGGGATATCCCGCTCCTGGTGCGCCACTTCGCTCAGCAGTTCTCCAGGCGCATGAACAAAGTGATGGAAACGATTCCATCAGCGACGATGGATGCCTTGTGCCGATACCATTGGCCGGGGAACATACGAGAACTCCAGAACGTGATCGAGCGCGCGGTAATCATTTCGACGGGTCCTGCCCTGAGTGTCGATGTGGCTGATCTGAAAGTCTCGATAGCCGGGCATGTGGTGGAAGGAACCATAACTCCGAAATCGCCCACAAACGGCGCACTTCACGATGTTCTGGAGCAATCAGAACGCCAGCAGATCCTCAAAGCCCTGGAGCGGTGTAACTGGGTTGTGGCGGGCCTGAACGGAGCGGCAGCACATCTTGGGATGAAGCGATCCACCCTCCAGCAGAGAATTCGCAAACTCGGAATCGCACGCCGCTCTGGGTAACCGAGCCGCACCGCATTTTCACTGCGCGCAATTCCGAATCGTTCTTTCTGGCCCCAAACGTTCTCCAGTGCCACAAAACGGGCACGCTACCACAAATGCGGCAGTGCCATGCTGGCAGCGTGATCCAACGAAGACTCTTTCGGTTTGCCATCCCAATGCAAATCAGTAAGTTCGGCGGCCCTCGAAACCCTCTGCGCTTTGGCCCGAGTAATGCATCTCTCCTGAGCATGAGGCATTGGCCATGCGCGAAATGCGAAGCCTGAACAGGGCATGGAATTCTCCATCGCGGTTCTCCGGAAAACATTCCCGCTCTTCCCTCCTGGAAATTGACTCCTGGATGCCCAGCAACATTGAAGCTGTCTCACCGCTGGTAGACCGCTTGATGCGACTGATTGAAAGATCGCAGTGTGTTCCGGGAGCGGAGCTCGATGTCGAACTGGCGCTCCGCGAGGCACTGGGAAATGCCGTCCTTCACGGCAACCAGGAGGACGCAGGGACAAAGGTGCACATCCGCTGCCGCTGCTGGCCAGGCAGCGAAGTATCGATCGTCGTGACCGATCAGGGAAAAGGATTCGACTTCGGAAAGATGGTGGGCAACGGCCGCACATCGGACTCCGCCGCCGAACATGGGCGCGGCATCCTGCTGATGAAATCGTGTATGGACGATGTCCATTTTGAACGAGGCGGGTCGGAAGTCCATATGCGCAAGCGCGCCCGAAACGCTTCGCATTAGATCCAGATTCCGGGACTTTGCAAGAGTTGCGATCGAGGCAGGGCCCAGGTTGGTGTTCGAAGAATCAACCACAGGGTGATGGACGGGAGCCATCGAAATGTTGCGAATCACGATTGCGGAGATGACCACGGAACAAAGGTGGACGCTCGAGGGCCGTTTGGTCGGGCCTTGGGTCGCCGAGCTGAGGACCTGCTGGAAAAAGAGGCACCGATCCCAGAACGGACGAACATGCACTGTCGATCTTAGTGGGGTCACGTTCATCGACAAAGGCGGGCAAAGACTCTTGCGAACCATGGCCAAGGAGGGCACGCAATTCGTTGCCACTGGTATGTACATCAAGCACGTACTCGATCAATTGAAGCCCAACGGAAACCGCGGTCTGCTCAAAGTGATCTCCTGCTTGTTCGGTGCTCTCTTGGGAGGAATCATCGTTCCCGCGTGCTGTCCGCAAGCGACCCCGGAACGCCCCAACACAAATACGGCGCAAGGCTTGACCGTCGAACTCAATTCAGCCAATCAACGGCAAGGAATCACAGCAGCCCGTTTTTCCAGAAATTGAGAAAGGAACAAAACCGTGCCAGTTGAACTCACAGACCAGATAGAAGGAGCGGAACCAGCAGGCGTTCCAAGCGATCTTAACGTCACGGAAGAAACCATATTAGTTGCTGTCGCCAAGAGAGGGGACGCTCCAGCGTTTGCAGTGTTGGTCGAACGCCACGAGCGAAAGATTCTCGCCGTTGCGCGGCGCGTGACCCGCACGCGAGAGGACGCTGAGGATGTCGTGCAGCAAAGCTTTCAAAAAGCCTTCCTCCACCTGCACCAATTCGAGGGGAGATCTTCTTTCTCCACATGGTTGACGCGGATCGCCATCAACGAAGCTCGAATGTTGCAACGCGGAATCCGCGGCGCTCGCGAAGTGTCAATCGACGATTCGAACACAAATGAGGAAACGGCAAGCGCCCTGGAGATCCCTGATTCAAGTCCGGATCCCGAAACCAGCTATTCACAGCGGGAACGGTTGCGAATGCTGTCCTTGGCCTTAAATGAGTTGCCACCGAGAACACGGGAGGCGATCCAACTGCACGAGCTTGACGAGCGATCCACGGAAGAGACCGCTCGAATCATGGGAATTTCCGTTTCCGCGTTGAAAGGCCGCATGTTTCATGGACGAAGAAAACTGCGCGAGAGATTGCTGCACCATTTCGGATCAGCCTGGGTAACTGGAAGAGAGACATTACGGGCGAGAGGTAACACTAGAGATCTCTCGCGACATCAGCTCCCTTGCAATGCGTGCGGTTAGACAGGGCAAGAAGGAGGCCCTCATGACGACCTTTATGTTTATAGCTGCATTGGCGATTTTGGGATTTCTGTGTTTCACGGGCCCGGACGGTATTACCGGCCCGCGGCACCGTCACTGAATCGGAGCAGGTTGTCGGGAAATAGCATGTGGGACTTGTTTGCTTTTTAGCAGAGTCGATTTAGATCGAACTGCGACCCGAGGATGCCGAAGATCATGGCTTGGTGTGCGAACGGCCAGACTGTGGACTGTACACAGTGCATTCCGGTGCGACAACGCACGCCGCTCCGCCCTCCGCCGGTATCGTCTTTCGGTTCTGAACCAGCGATTCCGCCCTTGTGGCCACGGCTCCCGACTTACCCCGGCCGGGACCCGTGGCGCGGAGCAGTGAGCGGCCCGCTGAAATCGACAGCAAGTCAACTACAAGAGGAAAGGATTCGATCAGGTCTCGCGTGAAAGAACATCCGCCGCGTCGATCCCATGTGATCGGGCGAAGGAATCGGTGTCAAACGCTCACTTCGAGGTCTGCCGTCTTTCAGAACAAAGCGGGGTCCAAGCACTCGCGCCGAAGGGTGCCGATTAGCCTTCCACGACTGGGTGGGACAGCGGAGCGTAGTAGGGGACGGACTTGATCTCTGTCGCCTCCAGTATCCGCACCTTGGCTTGCCTTGGTGGAACCGATAAAGCGGATCGTTGTCAGACCCGATATACTTCGGCATCCAGAGTTGCCGTCGAATGGCGCGGTTGAACATCCCACAGAGTGCACGAATGGCCGAGAATCCCATTTGTCGAATGCTGTGCTGTGTATCCGTAGTCGGACAATGATTCTGGTTGGCCTGCTCCTCCCCGTCCATGAGTCACCATTAGTGAGTGATCGACTGCTATACCATCAAAGCCGCGCCCGCCGCCCCCATAAGGAGATCCTGAAGAAGTTCGAAGTGATGAAGGAGTTCAGTCCCGGGCGGCCGGCCACGCGTTTGGGCCTTTACCCCAAACCAGCCACGCAGTACGCTGCCGCTGATGATTTGACCCGCGATTTGATGGGAGGACCTACGTGAGGCGTTTCACTCTTGCCGTACTTTTTCTGCTCATACTCTGTGGCCGATCGACCGCACAGACACAACCACAACCGCTGCCTTCAAATGTCAAAGCGCAGGTGGACAAGGTCTTCGAAAAGTGGGACAAGAGCGACTCGCCAGGGTGCGCGCTGGGGGTTTACAGAGACGGGCAAATTATCTACAAGCACGGCTACGGCATGGCCAATCTGAATGACGACGTGGCGATCACGCCCGCGACGGTGTTCCATGTGGCGTCGATGTCGAAACAGTTTACGGCCGCTTCGATCGTGTTGCTTGCGCAGCAGGGGAAACTTTCGCTGGATGACGATGTGCTCAAATACATTCCCGAACTGCCTGACTTCGGGGAGCGGATTACGATTCGGCATCTGGTTCACCACACCAGCGGGCTGCGCGATCAGTGGTCGCTGCTTGGGCTAGCGGGGTGGCGCTATTCCCTGGATTTGATTACCGATGACGACGTGATGTCCGTGATGACGCGGCAGAAGGATCTGAACTTCAAACCGGGCGAGAAGCACGTTTATTGCAACACGGGTTACACGCTGATGGGACTGATCGTGAAACGAGTAAGCGGAATGTCGCTGCGCGAGTTTACGGCCAAGAATATTTTCGAGCCGCTGGGCATGACGCACACGCATTTCCGAGACGACCACGCAGAGATCGTTAAGCACAATGCTCTGGGATACGCACAAGAAGACAAAAACAAGCCCTTCCGGCTGAGTGTCACGAACTTCGACACCGTGGGCGCAACGAGTCTGCATACCACGGTGGAGGACCTCCAACTGTGGGATGAGAATTTCTATGACCCGCGGGTTGGCGGGCCGGCGTTCCTCCAGCAAATGCTCGAACGCGGCAAGCTCAATAACGGCGAGCAGCTCGACTATGCTTTTGGGTTGGTGGTGGGCAAGTACAAAGGGCTGCCAACGGTAGACCACGCCGGCGGCGATGCCGGGTATCGCTCGGACATGACACGATTCCCGGAGCAGCACTTCTCCGCAGCGGTGCTCTGCAACGCGGCGGATACAAATCCGTCAGCGTTGGTCCGACAGGTCGCAGATATCCTTCTCGCCAAGGACCTCAAGACTCCCGAATCAACCCCTGCGAAAGAGACTGCAAAGAGCAGTGGAGCGCCACTTAGCGCGGAGCAGATGGCCGCGCTCGCGGGGATCTACTGGAACCGGGAAGATGATGACTTCCATAAAGTCCTGGTGAAGGATGGCAAGCTGCAGATCAACGTTGGCGGCGACGAGTTTCATACGCTGAAGCCCGCCGGAGAAACCGGCTTCCACGTTGCCGAAGTTCCCTGGGGCGATCAGGTGGAGATACGATTCCTGCCCGCCAGCTCGGAAAAGCCGCGCCGATTGGAGCAGAGCTTCGGGGGCGAAAAGCCGGACATATTTGAAGCCGCGACGGCGTTTACGCCGAGCGGCAGGGAACTGAGTGAGTATGTTGGCGCTTACGTCAGCGAAGAAATCGACCCGGTTTACCGCATTGTGCTGCAGGACGGGAATTTAAGTCTGACGAGGTTGAAGAACAAAGCAGAGACTCTTCGGCCAGCTGTGCGCGACGTTTTTACCGGAGACATTGGCACCCTGCGCTTCGCGCGTGATTCGAGGCAGCGCATCTCCGGTTTGGTCCTCAACGCCGGCCGCATTCGGAACTTTCGCTTCGAAAAGAGGGTCGATTAAGTCTCTGACCTGAGCCCTGCCTAAACTTCAGAGGTTTGATCTATAGTTGGCGGTGTTGGGCCTCGTAGAACTCCGCTCCTCGGTCCACGTATTTCATTCCGGCGCAGCATACGGTAGACCAAACGTGCCAGCTTGGCGGCCATGGCTTTGATCGAGACGGGAGTGTCCGTCTGCTTCTCAGACGGCGGAACCGTGCTCCCAGATAGGTCTTGCTTAGCCGTAGGGTGGTGGCCGCCAACTTCCAGGTGATACTGACCCGATTGTTCATCTGCAGCCGACCTTTCCCAATGATCTTGTCGCCGCTGATCCGATTGTCCGGACAGAGCCGCAGCCAGGAAACAAAACTGGTCCTCGGTCTCCCATTTGCTCATATCCCATCCCGTTTGGCTGAGGATGGTCATCGCGGTCATGACATCGATGCCATCGATCGGGTCAGGTCCGTGCCGGTCATGCGAAACAACCCGGTGCGCAAGTCGAACCGCGGCTTGTTGCCTTTCCTCTTCCTAAGACGTTCCTTGCGCTTCTCTTCCGGCAGATGGGCCCCGGCGCTCCGGTCTTCCCTCTGCTGGAGATACTGCTCGAGCCGCTGATCGCACTGGGCCATCTGCTTCTGGCAAAAAATCTTCTTGCCAGTTGGCTTCCAATCTCCTCCGGTCAATTTGGCCCTGGACGCCTTCTCCTTCTCTTGCCACACTCGCCTGATGCAAATCGCTCCCTTCCGCATCGAAGAATATTTTGGCAAGTATGAATTTACCGCTAAATATCTGCTCTCTTCCTCCGATTGCCAATCGCAAACCATCGCCGACCTGCTCGCCTTAGAGCCTGGCGCACACGACGCTTTCCTCAAACACTGGTGCGGTTACACCGAAACTCCCGGTGCGCCATGGCTCCGTGAAACCATCGCCCAAACGTATAAAGGAATTCGTGCCGCCGATGTCTTCGTAGTAGCCGCCGCCGAAGAAGCCATTTTCCTTTTTTATCACGCACTACTGAAACCCGGCGATCATGCCATCGTCGAATCTCCCTGCTACGAAAGCGCTCTCACTCTCGTCAAAAGCACCGGAGCCACGCTCAGCGAATGGCGCCGCAAACCCGAAAACGGCTGGGCTCACGATCTTGCCGCACTGGAATCTCTCATCCAGCCCAACACCCGCTCGATCTACATCAACACCCCCCACAATCCCACCGGCTTGCTCATTCCGCTTCCTGTCTTGCGCAGCGTCATGCAACTCGCCGGTCGCTATGGCATTTATGTTTTTTGTGATGAAGTCTACCGCGAGCTGGAACACGATTCTGCCACTCGCTTGCCCGCTGGTTGCGAACTCTACGAGCGCGCCGTCAGCCTCGGCTCCATGAGCAAAACCTACGGCCTCGCCGGCCTTCGCCTCGGCTGGCTGGTCTCGCGTGAACCCAAAATTCTTCAGCTCTGCACCCAGCTGAAGTACTACACCACCATCTGCAGCAGCGCCCCCAGCGAATACCTCACCGATCTCGCCATCCGCCATCGCGAAAAAATTATCGGGCGCAATCTCCAGTTCGTACTCCACAACGCAAAACTTCTCTCCACATTTCTCGCTCGACGTTCCGATCTCTTTTCCTGGACTCCTCCCAACGCCGGCCCCATCGGCTTCGTGCGCTACCAGCCCGCCCAGCCGGCAAAATCAAACCTACCCACCGATGTCCAAACTTTCTGCGAAACCCTCGTCCAGCAATCCGGAGTTCTGCTGCTACCCGGCTCCGTTTACGATCAACCCCACCATATCCGCTTCGGCTTCGGTCGCCGCAACATGCCCGAATCTCTCTCCCAACTCGATTCCTACCTGTCTCTGGCGCATTGATACGGTGGCAAGTTTTCGATGCTTGCAACATTACATTCTGGTGGGCTGGCCGTTTGAAATAGCAATTCGCCAGAGACACGCTTCAAGGGTTCCGCGATCCGCTGCCCATCGGCTTCGTGCTGTTCAATCAGCTTGGGCAGGGGTTTCCAATCAATCTTGAGCGCCGCCGGGCGTGCTCAAAATAGAAATTCCGGATCAGATTCCCCCAGAGACCTGTCCGAGGAAATTCCCGGCCGGCGGAGGAGGCGCGGCAGAAAACCATGTCCTCAGAGGTCAGCTCAAGGGTCGACTGCTGCTTTCGGAAGGCGAAAAGGCGACATTAGGCTGGATCCAGTCCGGCACGCAAGGCGCGCTGGGCCGGGAATTCGCTGGTGGGGAGCAAGAGATGAGCTAGGCGATTTGCCGTCATAAAATGCGTAATGCTAATTGTGCGAAATGGTGACAAGACTCGCCCAGGGGAACCCCGAGTGGTATACATGCGTATATTAAGGATGGAGGAGGTCTGGCGTTCCCTTCCCGAGTCTGGTGGCTGCCCATAAGCCACCCAATGATCAAATAAATGCCCGGGAATGAGGCAATTGTGGTCAGCGAATCTATCGCGCCCAATTCATAAGTTTTTGGACAAAATCCGTGACTGGAGGACTCCCGAACCGGAGTTCACAGTTTTCGCCGGGACAGCTGCCACCGTATGCACCACAAGCAATGCGTGCGCTATATGCGAAACTTGCAACGGCCTTCTCCTTAAGATTTACGGCAAGTTTGTTGATTCCACGGCTGGGGACGTAGTTCAGTTGGTTAAAACACTGCCCGGTCTGCCCAGTCACAAAGATCGTTGACCCTGAACCTCCGCTTTGCGCTCTGGTTTGGCGGAATTCACGGCGACAAAAAGCTCAGCGAGCGAGTCCCCAAGACGGAAAACGACCGCTATCTCAGGCCATCTGCCAAATTATGCTTGCCCTCGCCGCAACGCATACAAAAGGACTCTATTTGGTTTTCTGTTCGGCAGCGGTCTCCTCTTGCTGCTCTTCCGCTTTTTGCCAACTGGAATAGGGGTTGTATTCCTTCATACGCTTGGCAAGAACTTCGGTCTTCTTGCCGAGATCCCTCTGATACACGACGCCATCCTGGCCAACGATGAAAGTCATCACGCCGGACGACCGATATTCCGCCGGATACGCGACGAAAGCAAATCCCTCCAACATTTTGCCGTTTACGATGTAATTCTTCGCGCCGCCGGGGCCATTTTTACCCTGACGCGTCAGGATCTGGTAATAGTAACCGCGGTAAGGGGTCGGAGGGCCGTCCCGGCCCTTCGCATAGCCCTCAGCAACGGCCGACGCTACCAGCGGCCCGATGGGGCTTCGGGTCTCGCCATCCGCAGCTTTCCAATAAAGGCCATTGTGCTGGGTTTCGTCACTGAAGATTTTCTGGGCGTACTCGTTGTGCTGGGTGGAGAAGTATTCCTTTTCCGCGGCCACCAACTCCTGGCAAACGCGAATGGTCGATAGTTCGTTGCGGCCAATGCGCCGGAACAAGATTTCCTTTTCGCCCGCGTCGGTGTCGAAATACCACGAATTGCCTTTGTTCACGAGCGGAATGGGCGTTGGCCAATTCTTCGCGCCGATATACAAAATAACAGTGCCATCCGGTTCTTTGACGAGACGGTGCATTTCCTGATATCGCTGAACGAAATTGGCGCGGCTGTTGGCGTCCTCGATTTCGTCTCCCGAATAGACGATTTGTTTTCCGTCGGGTCCGAGAATCTCGAGCATCGTTTTTTCGTCATTACTCTGCGCTGCCGTGACGAACGCGTTGCTCGCGTCCTCCGGAGATGAAAACGTTTTCTGGCCCCGTTGCTGGGCCAGGGAGAGGGTGTGAAAGCATACCGTTAGGAGTATGGCGACCGCGGCTAACTTGGAAATATGGACACAATCGAATTTGTCGAAGTTCAGCTTCGTTCGCCGCATAGCGCTTGTCTCCCGTTCTAAATTTCTACAAACTACCAGGAACATAACCACACTTGGATTACCGATGGCTGCCACCGCCGCGCGATCCACCGCCGCCACGTGCTCCTCCGCCACCGAAGCTGGCACTCCCACGAGAGGAATAACTCCTGGCCTCTCCGCCATGGTCGTAGCCGCTGAAGGCGCCCGAGCGCGTGCCGCTCTGACCGCGTGGTTCAGCGTACCCTCGAGCAGCCTGGTTGTTTCCCTCAAAAGGCCTGGTGGTTGAGCCGGGACGATTGTCAGCGCCGCCGCGACCGCCGGAATTCACATTGGGAGGCCTGTTCCCTTCGTTGGACCGGCCACGATCTCCGCCGTGATCGGCGCTAAATCCACCGCGGTCGCGGTTAACTTCGCCGCGCGCGTCTCCGCCTCGGTAGTAATTGTTTCGGTTGTAAAACGTGCGGCTTCGGGAGTCGTAGCGATCGTGGTCATGAGTAACCCAATGATGATGCCAGTCCGATCCCCAATGGTGCCAGCCCCATCCATAGCCGCCGTAGAAACCGATTCCGAAGCCGACTCCAAACGAAAGGTACGGACCCTCATACCAAATTCCGGGATACGCGTACCAACCCGGCCACGCCACGATCGGACCGCCGTAAACCACCCACGGGTCATACGCGGGGACGTAAACGACCTCGGGACTTGCAGGCTCAATGACAATTGTCGACTCTTGCGTCGTCACGGTTTGCTGGGGCGTAGTCCTAAGATTGCCAGCTTCCTGCGCGCGCCCACGCATCACCTGCACGGCATCCATTACATCGTCTTGCTGATTGTAGTAGGCATCGCCAAGAGACGACGTCCAGGAGAGGTTCTTATCCATATTTCCGAGGACGGACGGAAACGCAGTAAGTGCTTTGACGCTGGGGTCCCAGGGTTGCTGGTCCGCAGCTTGACCCAGAGCTTCGTCCTTCAAATCCGGATGCGCCTGCATCCATCTGTCGGCCTCGACGACCTGCTCGGGGTAGGTGGACGCCGCCAGGATTTGGGCCACGAGCGAATCCGGATACAGAGCAATTGGCGCAACTAACTGCTGCAACTGCTCGGGACTCTGCTGTATGTATGGTTGCCTCTGCGGGGACTGCGCCGGGGCTTGCTCGTCTTGTTGGGCTGACAGGTTCTGAGGCCAAGCCGCGAACAAGAGTGTCAGCGGAAATAGGGAAAGCAAAATCTGCCTGCCCAATCGAGGCCTTAAAAACCCTCCGGCACGTCCGAATAACTTCATGTTCTTGCCCCTCATCTGCACCTTCATCCTTTGAAACTCCTATTAGATAGATGTACCGGACCCGGTTTGGGGTTCAACTCTTATGATCAGCAGGCGGAGCCATTCCGTCGAATCGAGACTACTGGATTGGGGGTTACGTTGGAATCCGATCACGAATCGGTTGGTCCGGACCGTCGGGTTCTGCCCGGAATGCAGCTTCGCGTCTCGTACATGTCCGTGTTCGCATGAATCCCGCACGAGCGCGCTTATATTTGTAGGCGGTTTTGGGGCGGTTGCGCCGGAAATAGCCGCATCTTTGACACGGAGTGCAGATCGCGCACCATACGTACATCTTGCAACGGCCTGATTCCACAGGGCCTTACGGTAAGTTGTTGATTCCACGGTTGGGGACGTAGTTCAGTTGGTTAGAATGCTGCCACGTCATTGGATTGAATCCTACAATGTCACGGCGCGGTCACACAATTCCGGCGTTCCTGTGCGAGGCAAGGTGCGCCCACTACGGAAGCCCGCGATACCCTTCGGTTAACAGCCAACAGAGTGTTTTAATCAGAATTCGCCGGAGCTAAGCTAAACCGAGGAAAGCTAACGAATTACAGTGAAATCCAAAGAGCCACTTCCTCGATTTTTGTTCACGTTTTATTCGATTTTCGCCGTGATTCACCACAATTGATACTACGTTCTTACTACGGTCGATGTTCAAGCCAGTTCTATGAATTCTTGATGATTTGCACAAGCGCGCCTCGAGAGCACCTGCTTTGCAAGCACGAGCAGCCGTTCCAACGATTCCTTCCCTTATTCTGCCTTTCTAATGTTTTCAACAATTTCGGGGAATCTGCTTCTCGCTCGAAGTAAACCCCGACATCACAATTGGATAGGGTTTTGGCACATTTTGGCACAGCTCAAGTGTACCTTGAACTGAAACCGTGGTGGGTGAACCCCTGGTTGAGACAAAATAATGGGTACAGTGTCTCTTAACCTGCGCGAGCAGGATCCCATTTGAAAGTGGTCATGGTCGTTGGTTTTTGTCCTTCCAAGACGCCGTTGTCTCCAGGGACAGCACCGTGCACTCGCGCTGGGTCTTCGTGGTTTTCAACTCCACGTCCGAGCAAATGCCCTTCCTGGCGGGTGCAAGGCGAGCGAACCCAACCAACCTCACTGAATTGTCAAACATCGACCTTCTCCCTTTGATGCCCTGAGTCTCTCAAGGCACACCACCCGGAGGGCGCGAGTAGGAGGCTGCTCCCACGTGACAAGGTCTGCCTTCTTGGAGGGTGCCCGCGAAGCGGGAGGAACCAAAACCTGCAAAGGCGAGGTAGCGAAGCAGAAGACCGCCCTGTCGCAGGGCGCAGCATCTCTGTCGCTCGCAGTGGTGAGGACGAAGGGAGAAGAAGGGATACAGTTTCCAAAAGACTTTGCTCCTATTTCCGACCTGCGCGTATAATTCGGTTATGAAACAGTTGTTCTGTTACCCTCTCTTGCTTGTCCTCAGTCTGAGCGGCCAGTCCGCTCCTGAGGGCAGAGTTTTCGCTGCAGCCGTCAGCAGACTGAACTCGACTCTGAGGGCGCTGAAGGACGCTGGCGCATCGCGTGCCTCCCTAAGGCTGGAGCTAGTGGACGAAATGATGTCTTTGGCGGAAAGCGATAGCCGTCCACCACGGCCCGTCGTCGCGCGTTTCGCCGACGAACTGACAAGCGCACTGATAGGTAGGAAACTGAGTAGCGACCAGATGACCACGGTGCAGCAGTCCATTATCGAAGTGCTGCGCAGATCGGGAACTACCAACCTCGGCTTGGCAAATCGTCTTCAGGAGACGTTGACGGCTCTTGGAATCAGCTCTTCGAAGACGCAACTCGTCCTCAGAGAATTCATCGCGGTCGGAGAGGCAGTCCAAGGTCCAGACGATTCCCCATTAGCGCGCTGAGCTCGAAAGAAACGGCCCCCATTACGCTGCCGCTTCACAACCCCACCAGGCGGAAGGAACCAAAACCTGCACAGGCGCGATAGTGAAGCAGAAGACCGCCGCGCCGCAGGGCGCAGCCTCTCTGTCGCTCGCGGTGCTTGAGAGCGATGGGAAAAAAGGAAAGTAGCGATAGACGATGCGGTGAATTGGGACTGAAGATGCGCGGACGAAAAACCGCGAAGCAGTGGACGCGTTCGGTTTGTCCCGGTGCGACAGGCTACGAGGTAAATGAATGGCGGAAGGTCAATTGCGGCGCGGGTCACTCGTAGCGCAGGGCAATCATTGGGTCGACGGCGGAGGCACGCCGGGCGGGGAGTAGGCACGCTAGTAGGCCGACGAAAAGAGCAAGCAAGGCCACCCCGACAAAGGTGGAAGGATCTGTTACGGAAACACCCCAAATTTGACTCGCAAGTAGACGGGTAACGAAATAACTGGTGAAGAGCCCGATGCCGATACCCGCGAGTATCAGACGCGTGCCTTTTTTCAGAACCAAGCCGAGCACTTGTGCTGGCTGGGCACCGAGGGCCATACGAATCCCGATTTCGTTTGTCCGTAACGCTACGTTATAGGAGATGACACTGAATATGCCAGCCGCGACGAGGAGAAGTGCATTTGCCGCGAAGGTGCACAGCGCAGTCAGGAGAAAGCGTGGTCGAGCGAAGTAGTCCTGTTCGAGCAGCGTTGCAATGGTGCCTGTTTCGCCCACAGCGATATCCGGGTCTAGGTCTGAGAACGCGCTGCGTATTTCTTTGATGAGTGGTGAGATGGCGCCGGTAGTTCGGACCATGAGATTGTGCGGCCCAGCTCCGGTAAGCGTAGCGGGTAGATAGATTTCGGGTCTTGGAGACTCCTGTAGGCCGGTATTTTGTGCGTCCGCGACTACTCCAATAATTTCGAAGTAAGGTTCATGAGGCCAGTCTTTGAGAGTTTCAAAGTCGCTGAAACGCACTTGGTGGCCGATTGGATTCTCTTGACCGAAGTGGTCACGGACGAAAGTCCGGTTGACAATGACCACGTGACTAACCGACTCGATGTCCTTCTGTGTGAACGGTCTTCCCCTAAGTAGAAACCGGTTCAGAGTTTCAAAGTATCCTTCGCTGCAGATGATGGATGCCGTGTTTCTGTTCTGTGGGGGCGCCTTACCTTGGACGACGACCGTGGTCCATCCCCAAGTATAGGGTGGGTACGACGAAGTTTCCGTGGCGGCAAGAACTCCGGGCAATCGTATAAGACGGTCAAGGACCTTGCGGAAAAGAGCGTCCTGTGCAAGGCCGTACCGACCTTCCGGCCAAGAGATTTGTGCATAGACTACCTTCGAGGGGTTGAACCCGATGTTGACGTTCTGGAGCGCGAAGAGACTCCGCATGATCAGGCCGGAACCTATTGCCAAAACGATGGACAGAGCGACTTCGGCAACCACAAGGGCGGAGCGCAGTTTTCCGTGGCGGAAATTTTCGCTGGTCCCTTTCCCGGCGCTGGATAGCGCCATTTGTGCGTCGATCCGTAGCGCATGAAAGGCGGGCGCCAAGCCACACGCAAATGTAATGAAGATCGTAACAGCCAATGAAAACAGCAAAGGGCCTGCACTGAGGCTTACTGCCGCTTCAGGGGGAATGGTCTGCGAAGGAATGAGCGCGACGATCACTTGTAGTCCACAAAACGCAAGTAAGCAACCAAGAGCACAACTCACCGATGCCAGTGCAAAACTCTCAACCAACAATTGCCCGATGAGGCGTCCACGACTGGCCCCAAGGGCAGATCGGATGCCGAATTCTCTTTCGCGTGTTGCGGCGCGAGCGAGCAGGAGGTTAGCCACATTGCTGCAAGCAATCAGGAGCAACATCATGACCGCACCCATTAAGGCGAAAAGGCCGAGCTTGAACTCGCCCCCAACGGACTGGCTGTTGAAAGTGTTGACGACTATCTTGAAGTGCGAGGGAAAGTAGATCGGGTCATCCTTTTCAAAGGGAGTGGCAATGACTTGGAGGTCGGCGGCAGCCATTTGTGGACTTACACCGGCCTTGAGGTGCCCAACCGTCCAGATTTCGTTAGATTCGATTCCAGCGCCAGGCACGAAGGTGTCTTTGGTTATGTCGAGAGGAAGCCAAAGATCGCAACCGCCGATTTGAAAACGTATAGGCATGATACCGACGACAGTCATCCGAGTGCCATTGAGAGTGAAGGCAGTGCCGAGGATATTGGGATCGCGATTGAAGAGTTTCGTCCAGAGGTTGTAACTGATCACGAAAACGGGGGCGCCTGGCTTGTAATCGTCGGCAGTAAAGGTTCGGCCGCGCAGCGGAGGAATACCGAGAGATTCGAATGTGCCCGGAGTGACTGAGCCACCAGAAAATTCCTCCGTGCCATCAGCCTTCATGAAGCGCACTTCGCGATAAACGAGACCGAACATATCGTCGAAAGTATGGTTGTGCTCCTTAAAATCAACGAATGCTCTGGCTGGAAAACGCCAGGCGCGGAACTGATCCGCGGCGAACACCCGGAACGTGGCCAAGCGGTCCGCGTTCTTATAGGGATACGGATGGAGGAGGGCCGCATCGATAGTGCTGAAGATTGCGGTACTTGAGCCGATGCCGAGAGCGAGAGTGAGCACGGCAACGCAAGTAAACGCGGGATGCTTGCGAAACGAGCGGAGGCCAAAGTGCAGGTCCTTGCAGCACGTTTCCAGAAATGATTCCCAGCCGACAGTGCTGATTCCTTTTGCCACGTCTTCGCGGCTCGCCTTATCCATCTTTGTCAACCGCCATGTCCAAGTGCGCGCTCAGCCTCATCCAGCTTTGGGCCAACCTGTTGCTTTCGGAAACAGAGGCCGAAGCCGTCCGCTGTGTTTAGCAACAAAATAGCCCAGGGATCATCTCAAGATGCAAGCATGTTCAAAGCCCTTGACTTAACGTGCGCAGTGCAACCTTAATACAAACGGCTTCGATGCCTTTTCTTCACTTCGGGTGGTAAATAGATGTTGGTGCAGGTGCCGAGCGCCTAGTCTCTAACTTTGGATTGTAAGTAGGGCTTCGAAACTTTGACGATGATGTCCCGATAGTCCTCGGGCGAGGTTTTAAAAGAAAAGTAGACGTTGCCTGCGGCCGGCTTGAACTCGACGTCAACTCTGAACTGTGGACACTCCCGACTGAAGAATGTGCCTCGCAGTCCTGTTGGTGGTCCGTCGTCGGTCTTGAAAACCTTGAGGAGGTCCACTCGCGTCATGCCCGGCTTAATGGTCTCCATTTTCTCCAGAACATGTCTCAACCAGGCATCGTGATCTTGCGCGCACGGCTCCAGACTCGCCGACTGCGTTGGTTGAAAGGAAGCGGAACCCCCGAGAGCGATGATCGAAAGCAATACGAGCACGAGAAGTCGTCGAATCATTGATTGGTCTCCTTCTTGCAAATAACGCAGCGTCTCGGATTAGTAGTTCCCATTTGCTTCAGAGACTTAGCGCAAGCGCCTTGAAAGCCCCACAGAATTATAAGCCCGATTTCGAAAGCCAGCACCAGATGAGTGTGCTACTCGTAGAAGCCTTCCAGGCCCGCACGAGATCGCGCTAGGACATCTCGTCCTTGCTGGCCCCTCCCCTCCACTTCGGCCTAAACCTTGTAATTGGGCAGCTGGAAGCGAGTGGATACTGCGCCCAAGGCGAGCGAGTGCTTTATGGGAGGGACCTGTGCTCTTCGGGAGGAACCGGGAAAGCAGAAGCCGCGAAGCTGCCGGGCGCAGGAATTGGCCCGAAGCAGTGCCCAGGAAAATGCGCGGCGGAAAAAGGGTACTTACCGAAATCAGTGAGTATCGGCGTCAGAAGCAGACTTGAGCTAAGCCGGACAGCGCGGATTATTCGTACCGCAAGGCGACCATCGGATCGACTCGCGACGCCCGCCGTGATGGGAGAAACGCAGCAAGTAGCGCAATTGCAACTAACGAGATGGTTGCTCCCATAAATAGCGAAATGTCTGTGGGCTTGATGCCATAGAGCATTCCATTGATCGCCGAAGACAACAAGCGGACTACAGCAAGTGAACCGCCGATGCCTATTCCAACGCCGCAGAGGACTACTGCGAGCGTTTGGCGCAGCACAAGCGTTCGGATATCGCCTCGCTGAGCGCCCAGAGCCATGCGAATGCCAAACTCGTTCGTTCGGCGCGAGACGCCATAGGTAACAACTCCATAGAGTCCGATCGCTGCAATTAGGCAAGCCAACAGCCCGAAGGCTAACGATAACAACGCGGTCAAACGCTCCTGGGAAATCATGTCGTTTACGACTGTCTCCAAAGGCTGGAGTTCCTCGACTTGCAGAACTTTGTCACTTGCCGCTACGTCTGCCCGTATGGCGCCGCTCAGCAACTGCGTATTGAGAGTCGAGCGAACGAAAAAGCTGTCACCTTTCCGAGCCGGCAAATACACCATGCGCCATACCCTCTCGCGCACGCCATAGTGCTTCGCGTCACGAACCACACCGACAATTTCGCGAATGATTTGCGGTTCAAGTTTGATGCGCTGGCCAATCGCGGAATTGGAACCAAAGTAGTGGCGAGCGAAGCTCTCGTTGACCACAGCTACAGGAGGGTTCTCGGCTTGATCTTGGGAGCTTAGATAGCGGCCCTGCAAAAGTCCCAAGCCGATGGCTTCAAAGAAGCCGGGTCCAGCCGATATCAACCCCACGTCATTATCTTTTCCGGGCGATGGATTCCCAATTACATCAACACTCCCTGACCAGCTTCCGTCCCCGTACACGCTTGACCCGTAACTTGCAACTACCACACCCCGATGCGATTCCAAACGCTGTTTTATTTCTGCACATGCTTGATGAAGGCGGTCGTCGGAAGTTCCTTTGGGGTAAGAGAGGTCAAACGTCATGACGTGTTCGGCGTTGAAGCCAAGGTCGCTGCTTTTGAGATTATGCAGGGTTTCAACAAACAGCCCTGCACCGACCAACAAAGGTAAGGAGAGTGCGAGCTGACCAGCGAGGAGAAGCCTTCCGCTCCAGGCCGACCCAATTACGCGCTGCCCGGCGTGCAAGCTCATCTCAAGCTTTTCTCTAGAAGCGCGTAGTGCCGGGCCAAGTCCGAACAGTATCGCGGTCGCGACGGCAACGCCGGTTGAAAAGCCAAATACGACAAAATCCGGCTGGAGATTAAACGCCATTGGCAGCGGCGACGAAGGAAGCAGGGAGACTAGTACGCGCGTGCCCCAAACCGACAGAAGTAAGCCAACAAAGGCCCCTGAGAGCGACAGGGTCAAATTCTCGGTGAACAGTTGCCACGCAACCCGCGCACGGCTGGCGCCGAGAGCTAGACGAACGACGATCTCATGGTGACGGGCGGCGTTGCGCGCCAATATTAAATTGGCGATGTTCGCGCAGGAAATCAGAAGTACGACGGCGACCACGGCAAACAAAACAAGGAGTGGTTTTTCATATTTGCGCCCTGTGGTCGCGAGGCCCGAGGCGGCAGGACGAACAGTAACATGCTGGGCTTCGAGCATCTCTTTGAAGCGCGGCGAAGCACTGGGTAAGAGCACGTCACCAACGTGCGTGCGGAATGCAGTCTCGAACATGGCCTGAGCCCGCCCTGGGTCAACTCCATCACGCAGCCGGACAAGGAGGCGCAGCCAATTGAAGTTCGGGTTCGCGGATGGGGTGGCCGGCACCCATACGTCTACTGAGACCTCTGGTTCGATTCCGGTGAATCCGGGCCGGGCGATGCCAACGACCGTATAGGGCGTCTCTTCATAAAGAATTCTCCGACCGAGAACCGATGCATCGGATTGGAAACGGCGTTTCCAGAAGGCATAACTCAAGACTGCAACGTGATTTCCTCCAAGTACGTTATCGTCTTGCGGTTCGAGGACTCGCCCCACAATTGGGCCCACGTTTAGAACAGAAAAGAAATTACCCGAGACGGCCTCTCCCGCCACGCGCTCATCAGAAACTCCCTTGAGTCCAAATTTTCGTGGTCCGACAACCTCAGTTGCGAAGACCTCGCCCCAGGGAGAGGCTGTTTTGCTGAATTGCTGAAAGATCGGATAGGAATAGCTAAATTCGCCGGCAAAGTCGCCTTGCGAAGAGGCGCGCATTACGTGAAAGATTTCCTTAGGATCGCTGACCGCCAGCGGCCTCCACAGAGACGCGTGGAGGAGCGTAAATATCGCAGTGTTGGCTCCGATGCCGAGCGCGAGAGTCAGGACGGCAACGGCGGTAAAGCCGGGAGACTTGCGCAACATCCGGGCGGCGAAGCGAAGATCCTGCCACCACGTCTCCACAAACGATTCCCAGCCGCCAGAGCGAACGATTTCCTTGGTAACTTCGAGACTGCCGCGCTCTAGTCGCACTTCGCGAAGCGCATCCTCACGACTTACGCCTAGCCTCATCTTTTCCGCAGCTTCCATCTCCAAGTAGGCGCCTAGTTCTTCATCCAACTCTCGGTCGACCTGATCCTTTCGAAAAAGGCAACGGAGCCCAGTTGCAATATTCCTGAGCAGAGACATAACTCACCCCTAGGAGGCCTCCAAAATTCTGCCAATTGCCGCCACTTGCCTGTCCCATTCTCGTGTTTCGGTGTCGAGCCTCTTTCGTCCCTTTGCCGTCAGAGTGTAGTACCTTGCCCGCCTGTTGTTTTCACTGGGTTTCCATTCGCCATCGATTAGCCCGTCCCTCTCTAGTCGTTGAATGGCGAGAAATAACGAGCCCGCATTCAGGCGGAAAACGCCCTTGCTCATCTGTTCGATTCGGACAGAAATCCCGTATCCATGCGTAGGCTCCAGCGCCAACGTTTTTAGGATGAGCATATCTAGAGTTCCCTGGACGAGATCACTCGGCTTGTCTGGCATAAACCTTCTTCCCCTTGGCTACCAGGAGGAATATACCCTTCTTCTACTGGTTGTCAAGAGGAGAACACCCCAAAATACATGAGGAAAAGACCGGAGAATTCATGGCGGCAGGCGAACAGTCGGGGGATTTGGTGCAAAGAGGAACCGAGAAAGCAGAACCCACGAAGGTGCAGGGCTCAGGAATTGGCCCGAAGCAGTGCCCGAGAAAATGAGTGGCAGAAAGAGGGCGGCCTACTGAACTGGGACGAGCAGTGCGGTATTGGCCGACCTATGTGAGCAGGCAAAGCGGAACAGAAGAGATCAGTCGTGTCAAGTAAGGGGCATGTGAAACGCCAGCTGATTTCCGGGCTAAGAAAAGTGGAGATATCGATACATGGCGCTTTATCGCTCGGCAAAGCCAGATAGTATAGGGTCATGCGCTGCATCTATTGCATCGGATTTGTCATTCTGACCGTCACCGCGTCTTGCGGCAGCGGCACTCCATATTGGGTGCGCATAATCGACGCGGAGACCGGCCGGGGTGTTCCGCTGGTCGAGCTCCGCACGCCGAACGCTGTGGCATTCTGGACCGATAGCAACGGCGTGGCAGTGATCGACGATCCAGCATTCCAAGATCATGACGTAGCATTTGTGATCCACAGTGACGGCTACGAATTTCCAGGCAAACTGATGATAGGAGAAGATTCGGGCAGGATCCTGCAAGTTCGACCTGGCTTCCATGATGAGTTGAAGATTCGCCGGCTCAACATCGCCGAGCGATTGTACAGAATAACCGGGGCGGACATTTACCGAGATAGTGTGCTCGCCGGGCTTAAAGCGCCGATCGCGCAACCAATCCTAGACGGAGGCGTCGTCGGCCAAGATACGAATGTTGCAATTCCATACCAGGGGAAAATATTTTGGTGCTGGGGAGATACAGTAGGGCTCGCAGGCTGGAACTTTGCCGTGTCCTGCGCGACCTCGGAGCCGCCAGGCGCCGGCGGACTCGACCCCTCCATAGGTGTAAATCTAACTTACTTTGTGGACGTGCACGGCTTCAGCAAGGAAATGGTCCCACTCGATCGGCCAGGGCCTCCCGAGCTCGTATGGATCGAAGGTCTCTTGACGGTGCGGGATGACAAAGGAGTAGAGCGGCTGATCGCCACTTACACTCGCCAGCCGGGATTGGCTCCGCCGAGTGAACGCGGCGTTGCCGTTTTCGACGACGCGGCGAAACAGTTTCGCGTGCTCGCGCAACTGCCGCTCATGGGCGGCCATTTTTCTTCTCATGCATTTCAGGTGACCTTACACGGAAAGCGCTACTGGTATCTGAGGCCACAACTGCGCATGCCCGACGAATGGAAAGCCGTCGCTGACCCAATGAGTTACGAATCGTACACATGTCTCGAAACCGGCGCCCGATTCGAAGAAGCGAAACCGCGGCTGGAAAGGCGACCCTCCGGGGAACTTGTTTGCGGGTGGAAGCGAAATACGGACTGGATTGGCTCGGATCAGGAAAGGCAATTAATTGCACGCGGACTGATGAAAAAAGGAGAAGCACTTTTTCCCCTCCTGGATCCGGATTCCAGTGCCGAGACGGGTGCTTCGCCCAGCTCTATTGCTTGGAACCCTTACCGGAAGAAATGGATCATGTTGGCAGAAAAAACTGGGACTGTTTTCTATTCAGAGTCGGATGAACCTATTGGCCCATGGCGTTGGGCGAAAAAGATTCTGAGCCACCAAGCCTACAACTTCTACAACGTAGTTCAACACCCGTTCTTCGACCAAGAGGGCGGGCGCATCATCTACTTCGAAGGCACATATACGTCGTCATTCAGCGATGCGAAGCAGGACACACCGCGTTACAACTACAACCAGATTATGTACCGTCTTCGGTTGGACGATCCCCGCTTGGAGGCGTTGAAAGTTCATCCATAATCTTCAGTGCCCAGGAAAAGGCGCGGCAGAAAAAAGGGCGACCTACTGACCTGGGAAGATCGATGCGGTATGGGCCGAGCTATGTGAGCAAGTAAAGCGGAACACAAAAAGATCAGCTGTCGTGCACCATCGCTCCGGGTTCGACGATGGGGCTCGATTCGGGTGGCTCCTGCGGCGGTTACTTCCGGGTGCCGACAATCCGCGAATTGATCGGATTGATCAACACTACGGCATTACAAACGGCTTATATTATAGTGGAGCACGGCGGGGAACTGGAGCACGAACCAGGTGCCAGGCCCGACGAGCGACGTCTGCATCCTGGCGGCACCAAGCACTCCATCCTGCGCCCCGGCTGGGTGCGTTGACGCAATGGGAGTGCCGTCGAGCTCTGTCAATTCGATTCTGGTAGATCAGGGTTCGTGGCTCGAGTTCGGATCGGGAACGGTGTCGATTGCGGACTCACTGACCGTCCAGGGCCAGGAAGCCGGGGGCGGGGCCTATTCGGGCGTTCTTCTGTCTGGGACCAACCTGAACGCCCCCTCAGTTCAAGTGGGGGATTCTTCCTACCGTGGAACGTTAGAAGGATACGGGACCGTCGAGGGTTCGATCACGAACAATGGCTTCATCAGGGCCGATTTTAGCTTGAAGGTGACGGGCAACTACACCCAGGCGAGCGGCGCTGAGCTGTTCGAGGAGTGTCCCCAGGGAACGATAGCCCCGGGAGAGCTCGCCCAGGGACTGCTAAACGTCAATGGGAACGCCACACTGTCAGGCTACTTGGTCGTGGGCACCGACGAGCCCAAGCATCCCTC
>Ga0210403_10001407_pt1 | contig 22842 bp, 33 predicted proteins | sample IncBWC19MmetaG_FD_150863 | JGI IMG/M metagenome (GOLD analysis project Ga0210403, IMG submission 150863) | Forest soil microbial communities from Barre Woods Harvard Forest LTER site, Petersham, Massachusetts, United States - Inc-BW-C-19-M | ecosystem: Environmental > Terrestrial > Soil >... | reverse complement strand
GCATCGCACCGTGGTCAGTCGGTTACGATTCTTGCAAAAATCACCGGATCGCGTCCGCAGTTTCTTCCAGATGCCCGAGACACGCTACGCCGCATAGATGTGTAGTAATCAACGTACTGCTTAGTAAGACAGTATTAAGGCGCGGGCGCTTTTTCCCTCGAGTGCCGGCGGCGCCGTTAATACTGCCTTAATCATGGCGTGCTGTCCTTAAATGACCGGCGTCGGCGGATCGGGGAATTGATGAGACTGTTGCTCATTGAAGATGAGGCTCGAATCGTCGAACTGCTCAAGTCGGTGTTTGAGCACGCAGGATTCGCCGTCGACGCGGTCGGCACGGCCGCCGCAGGCGAGAAGGCGCTCGCCTCGATCGGTTACGATGCGGCAATCCTCGATCTGGGCCTTCCCGACGGCGACGGCTCGCGCTTGCTCACCAGGATCCGCAGCGCCGGCAATCGGGTGCCGGTGCTCATCTTGACGGCGCGCGATTCCATTGAAGACCGCGTCGAGGGGCTTGACTCCGGAGCGGAAGGTCGTCGAGTATCTGAGCCCTTGGGCGGTTGCCATGCATTGCACGCTCGGCTTCGATGCGCCGCCTGCACCGGTCTGGGTCCGCGGCAACGCCGGCGCGCTCGAGGACGCTCTGCGCAATTTGCTCGAAAATGCGGTATTCCATACCCGGCAGGGAACCGAAGTCACGGTGGCGGTATCGCCGTCCGGAACGGTCAGTGTGGCCGACCGCGGTCCGGGCATCGCCGAGAGCGATGTTCCGCACATTTTTGAGCGCTTCTGGCGTGGACGAGGTGTCAGCCGGCCGGGAGCAGGGCTCGGCCTTGCCATCGTCGCGGAAATCGTCCGTGCGCACCACGCCGAGATCCAGGTCAAGGACGCCTCGCGCGGCGGTGCATTGATCGTGATGAAACTCCCGCTTTTCTAGCTCGCCGGCGTGCATGCCGCGTGATTCAACCCGACGGTGTCGTGAGCGCCTTCAGGAACCGATAGTAAAACTCCAAGCCCCGGTAGTAGGCATCGATACTGACCCTTTCATCCCTGCCATGCGCCTTGTCGTCGGCGCGTTCGATTGCCACCCCGCAGATGCCGTAGCTCGGAATTCCCGCGTTCATGGTGTGAATGCTGTCCGATGCACCGGCCTCCATGATCGGCAGCACCACAAAGCCCGGCCACAACTGTGCCGCGACCTTGCGCAGCGAGCCCATGACGTCGTCACGCAGCGGCGGCGGTGCCATGGCCTTTCGATCGGAGCCGTGATCCAGGAAATTGCCATCGTCGCCGCGGTAGCGAACCGTGAGCTTCGGATCATTGAACAATTTGACCAGCTGCAGGCGGATTTCTTCCTGCGAATGGCCGGGGAAGATACGGCAGTTCACGTTGGCTTCCGCGCGCCCCGGCAGCGCGTTCGGCGCATGACCGCCGCTCAGCATGGTCGCCACGCAGGTGGTGCGCATGACCGAGTTCGAGTGCGTATCGGCCGATAGGCGCTCGATCGCTTTGGGATCGGGCGGCTCGCCTAAAATGGCGCGCATGTCGGCCGCGGTCGGTCCGGTTTCGATCCTGGCCATTTGCACGAAGTATTCGCGCGTGACGGAATTCAACTCGAAGGGAAAGCTCCACTTCTGCAGAGCGGCGAGCGCATCGGCCACGTGATAAATCGCGTTGTCCGCTATCGGCAGCGAACTGTGGCCGCCCGGGTTCGTGGCGAGCACCTGAAAGTCCGCGTAGAGCTTCTCGGTGGCTTCAAACCCCACAATCTGCGGCTTGTCCGGCCTGACGCCGCCTGCGTCGGGATTCAAGGCAAATTCCGCATCAACGAGCTCGCGGTGATTCTTCAGCAGCCAGTCGACGCCGTTGGAGTTGCCGATCTCCTCGTCAGCCGTGAGCGCCAGAATGATGTCGCGATCGGGGACGAAGCCCTCCTGTTTCATCCGAATGAAATCGGCCACGGCAATGGCGTCGCTGTCCTTCATGTCCTGGGTGCCGCGTCCGTAGAAGTAGCCGTCCTTCTCGACAAACCGGAAGGGGTCGGTGCTCCAATCTTCGCGCTTCGCCTCGACCACATCCAAGTGTCCGATGATCAGGATCGGCTTCAATTTCGAGCCGGGCTTGCCGCGATATCGAGCGACCATGTTGCCCTTGCGATCATTGGGCCCCAGCACAACCACGTCCGCCTCGGCGAATCCCGCGCCGAGCAAGCGCTGCGCCATGGCCCGGGCAGCCACGGTCGTGTTTCCCACCGAATCGGTGGTATTGATTTCAACGAGCTGCTTAAAAATGTCGTGCGCGTTTTTGCGCGCGATGGCATCGCCTTGCGCGGGGGCCGGCGCGGCTGGCGCCGCACACAGGCCGGAAAGAATCGCGGCAAGGCCGATGCTGACAGTACGATTGTTCAAAGAAATATTCTCCCCGCTATCATCGGCAGCCGGCGGCTCGGCACGCATCCCGCCGCTGGATCGCATCTTCCATGACCCTGGGTTAGTTTCGCGGCGCCTTGGGCGCGCGCACCGGCAGCAATTCGACCGAAAAGCTGTAGCTGTGCCGCTCTCCCGGCTGCAGCACGCCGACCCCGACGACGTGGCGCGCAATCTTCTCGCCCTGTTCGTTGTTGATCGCGATCACCACGCAGTATTCGCACTGTTCGCCGCGCGCAGGATGATGAATCGTGCCCTCGATGCGCATGGCGGACACGGGCTTGGCCGCCGGTTCGGCATTGACCGTGTTGAACCGCAGGTGGTGTTGGCATCCCGGGCAGATGTTCGCACTCTGTAAAACCGTGGCCTTACAGTGCGGACATACCCGGGTCGCGCCGAGTGTGCTCTGGCGAGCGACGCTCATACTCTGGACAGGCTCCCTAACTTCCGTTGCTGACCAAACCCTTTATCTTGCCTTTTTCGTCTTCCCAGCCAAATTCTACATGACCGCGCATGCGCGAGCCGGCCGCGACCGTGATGGATCCCGCCTTCACGTCGCCGACGATGACACCGCCCTCGAGCACGTCGACGCGCCTCGCGGATTCAATATTGCCCTGCAGTTCCCCGCCGACGACCACGATGCCGGCGAGTACCTGTCCGGTCAGATGGGCGCCGCTGTCCATGGTGAAATTGCCGTCAATGCGCACGTCTCCCTTGAATCGGCCCGCCATGCGTACGTTGCCCGAGCCTTCGATCTTCCCTTCGATGCTGAGGTTCGCGGCGATGACCGATTCGCCGCCCTCGACGGCGGTCTTGGGAGTGGGACGGCGCGGCGAAACGGCCAGTCCCGGATCGTTGATGCTGCGTTCCGGCGGGCTTCTTTCCGAGGGCAAGGCCGACGAGGGAACGGATGAACCCGCAGGTACGGGCGTGGGGTTTTCTTTCCAAAGCGCCATAAAGTAACTCTCCGGCTGATGAGTGGCTAAAGCCTACACGCTAACCCCGGCAAATGTCATCGGCCTACTGTCTTCAATTGGAGACGGTAAGTTCTTGAGGCCTTGGGTCCTGCTCGACCGATATAATGATCCGTAAATCAAAACAGGGGCGTTACCTTTTGTTCCAGCAACTTGAGCGGCTCGTCACCGATTCCATCCTCGGACTGATGGCGAAATATCGAGCAGACCCTTTCAGCGATAAGGTCGATCTGGGCGTCGGCGTCTACCGCGACCTGTCGGGCAATACGCCTATTTTGGAATGCGTTCGTCGGGCGGAGAGCGAGGTCCTGGCCGCCCAGACCACGAAGTCCTACATCGGTGCCTCGGGCCGCGAGGAATTCAACGGCGCCTTGGAAGAATTGGTGCTGGGCGCCGTCCATGCGGCGCGTCAGGATCGGCGCGCGCGCACGCTGCAGTGCCCAGGCGGCTGCGGAGCCCTGCGCGTGGGGGCGGAACTGATCAAGGCTGCTTCGCCTACAGCCACGGTGTACTTGAGCGACCCCACCTGGGGAAACCATGCTCCGTTGTTGGGGGGATGCGGCCTGAAGCTCGAGCGCTATCCCTACTACGACGCCGCGACGCACGAATTGCGCTTCGATGCAATGTTGCAACGCCTCCAGAGCGCCTCCGCGGGCGATGTCGTCTTGATCCATGCCTGCTGCCACAACCCTACCGGCGCTGACCTGGATACTGAACAGTGGCAGCAACTGACCGAGCTGCTCCTGCGCCGCAAACTGGTCCCTTACCTCGATATTGCGTACCAGGGATTCGGCTCTTCGCTCGAAGCCGACGCCGCCCCCATCCGCAAGGTGGTGGAACAAGTGCCCGAGGCGCTCATCGCCGTGTCGTTTTCCAAGAACTTGGGCCTCTATCGCGAGCGCGTCGGCGGCCTGATCGTCGTCAGCGACAACGCGGCGCGCGCGGATGCCGCGCAAACCCACATGCTGCACATCGCGCGCAGCATTTACTCCATGCCGCCGGATCATGGTGCGGCCATCGCCGCGCGAGTCTTTGCGGAACCGCAATTGCGGCAGCAGTGGGTGCGGGAGCTCGATGCGATGCGGACGCGAATACGGGACATGCGCTCGCTTTTGGCCGGCCGACTCGAGGAAGTGACGGGCGGGAACTCGTTCGATTTCATTCGCACGCAGCACGGCATGTTCTCGCTGCTGGGCGTATCGCGGGACGCGGTGGAGCGCTTGCGCGAAAAACATCACATTTACATGACGTCCGACAGCCGCATGAACCTCGCGGGCATCATGCCGGGCAACGTCACCTATGTCGCCGAAGCCTTCGCGGCCGAAAGTGCGGCGATTGAAGCTTAAGGGGCTCAGGCTCCCGGGAGCCTGTCTGACCGGCTTCCTTCAGTTGGCCAGTGCCTGACTCAACGCGGTGACTTCCGCGGCGGAATCCTGCATCACCGCCAGTGTTTTCGATTGATCCATGCCGAGCCTTTTTGCGCCCGGCAGCTCCTGCAGCGACTTCTCCAGGCCGGCGATGTCGGTACCGTACGAGACCATGAGGACGGCAACACCCACCACGTCGCTTAGGTCCGGATCGTCGAGTTCGGTACGCAGGAAATCCTCCTGCCCCACCGCGCGCGCCATGGTTTCGGAGAATTTCCAATTCTCCAGGATTGCCTTGCCGATGGAAGGGTACCAATCGTTGATGATGTCATTCAGCGCGGCCTCGCTGGAGAACAGCTCCGGGTGATCGGTGGCACGGGTCAAGATGTACAGCTTGCCGATCCCATGCATCATTCCGGTCAACATCGCCTCGTCCGGATTCACGCGTGTGCAACAGCTCCGGGCCAGCACATAGGCATAGGCAGCCACATAGGTGCTGCGCTCCCACAAATCGTTCAAGTACGGCGCCAGGCTGGCCAGTTTGTTCGCTTGCCGGATCTGATTTATCGAGAATGAAATCGAGGCGCTGCGCACCATGTTGTGGCCGATGCGCGCAATCGCGGTACGCAGGTCGGTAACCTTCTTGCCGCTGCGGTTGATGGACGCGGAATTCGCTATGCGCAGCAAGCGGGCCGCGAGCGCCGGTTCCGATCCGACCACCCGCACAATCTGTTCCACCTTGGCATCCGGATCGGCCAGGATCCGCCTGATTTTAAGCGCTATTTCGGGGAAAGACGGCAGATCGACCTGGCCTCCCGACAATTCCGCGGCGAGGCTGCGTATGAAATCGAAGGCGACGTTAGATGGGGACTGCACAGGAGTCTATGGATCGACCGATTTGCCTCATTCTTGAGAGCATAACGCACCAACCTCCCAAAATACCGCTACTTCTTTGCGGTCGACGGCCGGCTCACGAATCGCTGCTGCACTTCGCCATGGCGCGAGATTTCGGTAAAACGCCCGGCGCTGTAGCGGGTCACGACATGCCGCCAGAAGGCCACGGAGCCCGGATGGCGCATATATTCCACGATCTCCCAATCGCCCGCAAAGCGGTCGAATATCAGCGTCGCGGCGTCCCGGCCGATTCCGGCGCGCCGATATTGCATGCGCACGAAAAACTCCGACATGCGGTAATCCGCGGCTTTTTCGCCCGCTTTTGGAATGCGCGGCCGTGTCACCAGGGCAAATCCGACCGAATCAGTGCCTTTGAGAATCAACAGCGGGTGCGACTGTTCGTTCGAAAACCAATTGGCGAAAATCTCGGCTTCGTGCGGATTGTTCGCGCCGATGACGCTGAACAGTCCCGTGTTCAAATCGGCCAAGGACTCGATGTATTCGCCGTAGACACTCTGGATCCAGCGGCGGTCCTGTTTTGAATGCCTGACGTCGCGAATGCTGACAAGCAACGAAACTTCATCCTCATCTGACAAAAGACACAGCCCGGACGAGCCTGCCTGACGGCAGCCCGCCCGGGCTTGTGGGATCAGCTAGCTCCGAAGCGTATTACGGCTTCGCAGCAGAGGCTGCACTGGCAGCCGCATCGGCGGCGGCGCTCGCAGCAGCAGCCGAATCAGCAGCGGCAGAGGCAGGAGCATCCGCAGCAGGCGCGGCGGCCGGAGGAGGAGCAGCGGCCGGGGCAGGAGCCTCGGTCTTGCTGCCGCAGGCATTCAGCATGAATGCAGCGACAACGGCGGTCAGAGCAAGTTTGGTCTTCATCTATCGATACCCCAGAAATTTTGAAGGTAAAAATTTAGGCCGAGCGTGTTGTTTTGGGCCTATACCCAAAGGTCCCGGTCGATTTTAGAGTGTTTTGGCGCAATTTCATATCACTTTCGCCACCCACGCGGCACCTTTCACGCGGGAAATCGCTGCGGGGGTTACGGGGCGGGAGCCTGTAGCTCGAGGAGCGCTCCGGCGCATAATTCAGGAGGTACTTTAAGCACCGGAGGTCCCGTGAGCGATTCCAGCCCCGATCAGCTCTATGCCGCGCACTTAGGCTTGCTCATGAGCCGCGCCGATCGCTCGCTCGAGCGCAGCGGCTTCGACGCTCTGGTGGTCCACGCCGGCCACCCGCCGCTGCAGTTTCTCGACGACCAACACTACTCCTACAAGGTGAATCCGCAGTTCAAAGCGTGGGTACCGATCATCGACAATCCGCGCTGCATCTTGGTTTATAGGCCCGGGACCCGTCCGACCGTCCTGTTCCATCAACCCAACGACTACTGGCACAAGCCCGCCGCGCTACCGACCGCCGCCTGGACCGCCTCGGTCGATCTGATCGCCATGGACGATGACTCGAAGGCCGCACCGCACTGGAACAAACTGGGCCGCGTCGCCTTCATCGGGCCCGACGTGTTGGTCCGAGGCACCGACCCGGCCTGCGTCAATCCCAAGGAATTGATGGCGCTCCTGGATTACGAGCGCGCCGTGAAGACTGCCTATGAACTGGCGTGCCTGCGAAAGGCCAGCGAGCTGGGCGCGCGCGGACACGCGGCGGCGCTCGCGGCGTTTCACCGCGGCGGCTCCGAATACGAGGCCCACATGAGCTATTTGGCGGCCTGTGGGCAGCGCGAAGAAGAGATGCCCTACAACAACATCGTGGCCTATAACGAAAATGCCGCGGTGTTGCACTACCAGCACCTGGAGCGGGCCGCGCCGGCGCCGTTGCGTTCGTTTTTGATCGATGCCGGCGCTCAGTACCGTGGCTACGCGGCAGACATTACGCGGACGCACGCTCGAGGAGCCGGGCGCTTCGCCGATTTGGTCAAGGCCATGGACAGGGCGCAACTGGCGCTGTGCGACGAGATCCGCGCCGGCCGCGATTATCGCGACGTGCACCTCTCCGCGCACCGAATCTTGGGCGATGTGATGCACCGGGTTGGCCTCATCAAGTTGCCCGGGCAAGCCGCACTGGAAGCAGGCGTCACCCAGGTGTTCTTTCCGCACGGCATTGGGCATTTGCTGGGTCTGCAGGTACACGATGTGGGCGGGGTGATGGGAGATCCGCAGGGGCGTGAGCGTGAGCGGCCCAAGGGGCACCCTTTTTTGCGCCTGACGCGCATGCTCGAGCCCGGCGTGGTCGTGACGGTGGAGCCGGGGGTCTACCTGATCGACTCGCTGCTGGCCCAGGCTCACGCCGACGAGCGGCGCGTACATATCGATTGGGCAGTCGTGGACGATCTTAAGCCCTACGGCGGGGTCAGGATCGAAGACAATGTCGCGGCGACCGCGGGAAAGCCTGAAAACATGACGCGGGATGCGTTCGCGCAGGTTACCGCCGCGACCGGCGCGGCGGCGTAAGACCCTTCAGGCAGCGTGAGGCGGCCGTCCAAGTTAGAGAGCTAGATCAGGCAGCCGCCTTCTTGCGGCGCTTTGGCTTCGTCTCCGCCTCGCTTTCGTCGGCGGGCGCGGCCTTCTTAGCCCTGGTCTTCTTGGGCTCGGCCTTCGGTGCTTTGGCGGCCTTCTTATCCTCTTTCTTCTCGGTCGCCACGGCGGCCGACTCCACCAGTTGCATCAGGGCCATGTCCGCCGAATCGCCGGGGCGAGGCTCCATTCTAAGAATTCGCGTATAACCGCCCGCACGCGCCTTGAAGCGCGGACCCAAGTCCGCGAACAGCTTCTCGACCACCGCGTCATCGCGCAAGCGCGAGTGCGCCAGACGGCGCAGGCCGATCGAGTCCACCTTGGCCATCGTGATCAACGGCTCGACCAGGCGGCGCAGTTCCTTGGCCTTAGGTACCGTGGTGCGAATGGTTTCGTGCTGCAGCAGCGAGGTCGCCATGTTGCGCAGCATCGCATGACGATGGGAGGCATTTCGCGATAGCTGACGCCCGCTGTTTCTGTGACGCATAGTCTTCTCTTAACTTGATCGCTTGCTTCAAATACCGTCGCGCTCGTCGTCGCGCTTCAATCCCGGCGGCGGCCAGTTGTCGATGCGCATGCCGAGGGTCAGCCCATGGCTCTCCAACACTTCCTTGATCTCGGTCAAAGACTTTTTTCCCAAGTTCGGCGTGCGCAGCAATTCCACTTCGGTGCGCTGTACCAGATCGCCGATGTAGTGGATATTTTCCGCTTTCAGGCAGTTGGCGGAACGCACGGTGAGTTCCAGCTCGTCGACCGGGCGCAGCAGGATGGGATCGAATTGCGTTTCGGTGGCCTTGGTCGTCGATTCATCCTGACCCTGCAGATCGACGAACACCGACAGCTGATCCTTGAGGATGCCGCCGGCCCGGCGGATGGCCTCTTCGGGATCGATCGTGCCGTTGGTTTCGATGTCCAAAATGAGCTTGTCGAGGTCGGTGCGCTGTTCGACGCGCGCGCTCTCGACGTTGTACGTGACTTTGCGCACCGGGCTGAACGAGGCATCGAGCTGCAGCCGGCCGATGGCGCGGGTCTGCTCTTCGAAAGCCATGCGCTGTGCCGCCGGACGGTAGCCGCGTCCGCGCTCGACCTTGAGGGACATCGACAATTCGCCGGCCTTCGTCAAATTCGCGATGACCAGTTCCGGGTTCAAGATCTCGAGGTCATGGTCCCCGGCGATGTCGCCGGCGGTCACGGGCCCGGGGCCCTTCTTGTGCAGGCGCACTTCGGCAACGTCGCGCGTGTGCATGCGAATCGCCACCGCCTTCAAGTTCAATAAAATGTCGACGACATCTTCTTGGACGCCTTCGATCGCGGTGTACTCGTGCAGCACGCCCTCGATCTCGATCTCGGTGATCGCCGCCCCCGGCAAGGAGGACAGCAGCACCCGGCGCAACGCATTGCCCAGGGTGTGGCCGAAACCGCGCTCGAACGGTTCGATCACGATGCGGGCGTGGCGCGGCGACACGGGCTGTACTTTGACGACCCGCGGTTTCAAAAATTCATTGATCGATCCCTGCATGGATTTCACCTACGTTAACTTGACCGGAAACAACGCGGCGGGCGCCGCGTCGCATGAAAAGCCAATTCCTACTTGGAGTACAACTCGACGACCAGGCTCTCGTTGATGTCCGGCAGAATTTCCTGCCGGTCCGGAACAGATTTCAAAATTCCGGAAAACTTCTTGTCGTCGACCTCGACCCAGTCGGGGAATCCGACTTGCGACGCGATGGTGAGCGCCGCGGTGACGCGCGTTTGCTTCTTGGCGCGCTCGCGCAAGTTGATCACGTCGCCCGCCTTGCACTGATAGGAAGCGATATTGACCAGCTTGTCGTTGACCGCAATGCCCTTGTGACTCACCAATTGGCGGGCCTCGGCGCGCGTGGCGGCGAAGCCCATGCGGTAAACCACATTGTCCAGCCGGCATTCCAAGAATTGCAGCAACGTCTCGCCGGTCGCGCCGGGGCGGCCCGCGGCCTTCTGATAATAATTTCTGAACTGCCGCTCCAGCACTCCGTACATGCGGCGCAATTTCTGCTTTTCACGCAGCTGCAGTCCGTATTCCGACAAGCGCTGCTTGCGCTCGCTCTTCACGCCGCCCGGCGGCACTTCCAGCTTGCACTTCGACTCGAGCGGTTTGACACCGCTCTTCAGGAACAGATCGGTTCCCTCGCGGCGGGACAACTTGCACTTCGGACCGGTATATTTTGCCATTGCGAACCTTTTAAACGCGACGCTTCTTGGGCGGACGACAGCCGTTATGCGGAATCGGCGTGACGTCTTCGATGTTGGTGATCTTCAAGCCGCAGCCGTTCAAGGCGCGAACCGCGGACTCGCGCCCGGGCCCGGGGCCCATGACGCGGACTTCGACATTTTTCACGCCGTGTTCCTGAGCTGCGGTGCCCGCGCGCTCGGCCGCAACCTGCGCCGCGAACGGCGTCGACTTGCGCGAACCCCGGTAGCCGCAGCCGCCGGAGGTCGCCCATGACAGCGTGTTCCCCTGCCGGTCGGTGATCGTGATGATGGTGTTGTTGAACGAGGCATGCACGTGCGCAATCGCATCGAGGACGTTTTTGCGTACCTTCTTGCGCGCGGGCTTTGCGCCCGGTGCGGCGGCCGCGGCGGCTTGCTGCGCGTTTTGCTTTTGATCAGCCATTGATTGTACTTCCTAGGCGCTGCGCCATTCCCAGGCGCTGCGCGCCACCTTTAAACGGGGTCGAGGCGACCCCGAACGAAAAAACTTTACCCAAGCCTCTAGACCTTGCCCGGCGGCGCGTTCATCTTCACCGCTTGTTTGCGCGGACCCTTGCGCGTGCGCGCGTTGGTGCGCGTGCGTTGGCCGCGCATCGGCAGGCCCTTGCGATGCCTGATGCCCCGATAGCAACCGAGATCCATCAAGCGCTTGATGTTCATCGACACTTCGCGGCGCAGGTCGCCTTCCACCGCGAACTTCGCGACCTGAGAGCGCAGCGATGCCACCTCGGCATCGGTCAGATCCTTCACCTTCACGTGGTGCTTCACGCCGGCGGCGTCGCAAATGCGCGCGGCCCGGCTGTTGCCGATGCCGAATATGTGAGTCAGGCCGATGACCACATGCTTGTTCATCGGTATGTTGATGCCGGCGATACGCGCCATCTACTTCTCCACCCGCGCCCTCGAAAAAAAGCGCGCTAGTATATTAGAAAACCCTTTATAAATCAATTAGTCTTCCTAGGCGCTGCGCGCCAACTTTCAACGGGTCGATGCGACCCGACTGAGCGGCGCGCTGCGCGCGAAAAGAATTTTGCACTTAACCTTGCCTCTGCTTGTGGCGGGCGTCAGAGGAACAAATGATGTAGACGATGCCGCGCCGCCGCACAACTTTGCAGTTCTTGCAGATCTTTTTCACCGAAGGACGAACTTTCATTTCTTAGCTCCAATGCCTCGAAGGCTGGCCTTTTTCATCAGGCCCTCGTATTGCTGCGACATCATGTGGGACTGCAGCTGCGCGACGAAATCCATGACTCCAACCACGATGATCAGCAGCGAGGTGCCGCCGAACTGAAATGGAATGGCCGGGTTCACCATGCGGATGATTTCAGGCAGCAAGCACACCGCCATGATGTACAGGCCGCCCCACAAGGTCAGCCGGGTCAGCACCTTGTCGAGGTATTCGCCCGTCTGCAGGCCCGGACGGATGCCAGGAATGAAGGCGCCGGCCTTCTTGAGGTTCTCGGCCGTGTCCCGGGCGTCGTATACCAGGGCCACGTAGAAAAAGGCGAATCCGACCACCAACAGGCCGAACAGCACGACATGCAGCGGTTGACCATAGTTGAGGATGGCAGCGATCTTTTGCAAGCCGCTCTGGATGAAATTTGGGTTAGGGCTATTGCCGAAAAACTGGGCAATAGTGGCCGGAAACACCAACAGGCTGGAGGCGAAAATCGGCGGAATGACGCCCGCCATGTTCAACTTGAAGGGCAGATGGGTGCTCTGTCCTTGCATCATGCGCCTTCCTACCTGGCGCTTGGCATAGTTCACTTGAATCTTGCGCTGCGCGCGCTCCACGAACACGCAGAACAGCGTCACCAGGCCCACGACCACCACGATGAGCGCGACGACCAGGGCGTTCATTTCGCCCGTGCGAACCATCTCCAAGGTGTTGCCGATGGCCCGCGGCAGCCCGGCGATGATGCCGGCCACGATGATCATCGTGATGCCGTTGCCGATGCCGCGTTCCGTGATCTGTTCACCCAGCCACATGACGAACAAGGTGCCCGTGGTGATCGAAATGGTCGCGACGAACAGGAATTGCGGGCCGGGATTGGGCACGAGATTGCTGCCCGAATTTTGGATGGCGAGCGCCGCGCCGAAGCCCTGGAAAGCCGCCAGCCCCACGGTTCCGTACCGCGTGTACTGCATCAGTTTGCGCCGGCCGGATTCGCCGTCCTTGCGGATCTGATTCCACGGCGGATACACCATCGAAGCCATCTGCACGATGATGGACGCGGTGATGTAGGGCATCACGTTCAGCGCGAAGATGCTGAAGCGCTGCAAGGCGCCGCCCGAGAACATGTTGAACATGCCGAGCAGCGTGCCGTTCTGAGTGGAGAAGAACGCGGCAAATTTGGCCGCATCGATGCCCGGAACGGGAATGAAGGTGCCGATCCGGTACACGATGAGCGCGCCCACCAGGAACAGCAGGCGCTTGCGCATTTCGGCGAAGCGGGTGATGTCCCCCAAGGCGGCGGCAGGATTGGTAGCGGATGTGGCCACGGGTTTCTCTTAAGCCTCGAATTTTCCGCCGGCGGCTTCAACGGCGCTCTTGGCGCCCTTGGTCGCGGCGATGGCTTTATCTTTGATGGTGAACGCCTTGGTGACCGTGCCGGACAGAATGATTTTCACGACCTTGGTGCATTCAGGCACCAGGTTCGCCTCGATCAGGCCTGCCAGCGTGACATCGGTGCCGGCGACGCGCATGAGGTCCGACAGGGTCAATTCGGCACGGGAAGCCTTCATCGCCGATCGAAATCCGATCTTCGGCAAACGCCGCTGCAAGGGCATCTGACCGCCTTCGAAACCGACCTTGTGATAGCCGCCCTTGCGCGCGCGCTGCCCCTTGACACCGCGGCCGCAGGTTTTGCCCTGGCCGGCGGAGGCGCCCCGGCCCACCCGCAAGCGGGTTCGTTTGGAGCCGGCGCCCGGCTTGATGGTATTTAATCTCATTGGATCTTCCTAAGAACCTTAAGCCTGCTCGACTTTCAGCATGTGACTGGCGGCATTCACCATGCCGCGGTTGGACGGCGTGTCCGCCACGACCACGCTATGACCGATGCGGCGCAATCCCAAGCCCTTGACCGAACCGCGAATGTTGGCCAGTTGCCCATAAACACTCTTGATCAGAGTCACTTTGAAGGACTTTTCCGCTGCCTTGTCTGTATGTGCCTTGGCCATGATCAACCCACGAGTTCTTCGACGCTCTTGCCGCGCTTCGCCGCGATGTCATCGGGCGTGCGCAGCTTGGCCAGCGCGTCCATCGTGGCCCGGACCACATTGATGGGGTTGCGCGAGCCGTAGCTCTTGGCGAGCACGTTGCGCACCCCGGCGCACTCGAATACCGCGCGCATGCCGCCACCGGCGATCACGCCCGTTCCATCCGCAGCCGGCTGCATGTATACGCGCGTGGTCCCATGCTTGCCTTTGACCGCGTAGAACAGGGTTTCGTTCTTCAAGGACACGGTCACCAGGCTCTTGCGCGCCTGCATCATGGCCTTGGAGATCGCGACCGGTACTTCACGCGCCTTGCCATAACCGAATCCGACCCTGCCGGCGCCATCGCCGACCACGGTGAGCGCGGTAAAGCCGAATTGCTTGCCGCCCTTGACCACCTTGGCTACTCGGTTCACCGCGACCAGCTTTTCAAGCAGGTCATCGCCGGACATGGGTTTTTCTACTCTCGCCATAAGTTGCCCTTGAGACCTTCAGTTAGAACTCGAGACCCGCTTCGCGAGCGGCCTCTGCCAGCGCTTTCACACGCCCGTGGTACATGAAACCGGAACGGTCGAAAGCGACCTTCTTGATGCCCTTGGCGGTGGCACGCGCTGCGATGGCGCGGCCGACGGCTTTCGCCGCTTCGATGTTGCCGGTGGACTTCAATTCCCCGCGCACGTCCTTCTGCAAGGTCGAGGCGGCGACCAGCACCTTGTCGCCTTCGGGCGCGATGATCTGTGCATACATATGCTGCGGCGTGCGATGCACCGACAGGCGCATCGCGGCCAGTTCTTTGATCTTTACCCGGCCTCGCAGCGCGCGGCGCAGGCGGGTGTCTTGTTTGGTCAATTTCATGATTACTTCTTCTTCGCCTCTTTCAGCGAAATCTTCTCGTCGGAATACTTCACGCCCTTGCCCTTGTAGGGTTCGGGCGGCCGAAAGCCGCGAATTTCCGCCGCCGTCTGGCCGACGCGTTGCCGGTCGATGCCCTTGACGATGATCTCCGTCTGGCTCGGCGTCTCGATGGTGATGCCTTCCGGAATGGCAAAATTGATCAAGTGCGAATAGCCGAGGGTCAACGTCAGACTCTTGGCCTGGACCGCCGCGCGATAACCGACGCCTACCAGTTCGAGCTTCTTTTCATAACCCTTGGTCACGCCCAGCACCATGTTGGCCAGATGCGCGCGCGTGGCGCCGGCGACGGCATTCATGCCCTCGGCGGCGGTGTCGGCCTGAACTTCCAAGTGCTTGTCCTGCTGCACGACTTTGACGCCTGTTTTGAGCGGCAGCGTCAGCGAGCCCTTGGCGCCTTTCAGCGTCACGGCTTCCGCGCCGATCGTGGCGGTGACGCCCTGCGGCAGGTCGACCGGCATTTTTGCAACTCGAGACATAATGAAACCCTGACTATTTGCGAGACGATGTACCGAAACTATTGAACGACGAACAGCACTTCGCCGCCGGTGCCGGCCGCGCGCGCTTGCTTGTCGGACATGATGCCCTGCGGAGTCGAGACCACGGCCACCCCTAAGCCGCCCAGGACCTTGGGCAATTCATCCTTGCCGCGATAAATCCGCAGGCCCGGCCGGCTGATGCGCTCGATGCGATCGATGACGGGACGCCCGTCGTGATACTTCAATTCGATGGACAAGGTGCTCTTCGCGCCCGTGCTGTCGACACCGAAATTCGCGATGTAGCCTTCGGATTTCAGGACCTTGAGGATGGCCACTTTCAGTTTCGAGGCGCCCATTCCCACGGTCGGCTTGCCCGCGGACTGCGCATTGCGAATACGGGTCAAGAGATCGGCAATCGGATCAGTCATGCTCATTGTGCGCGCCTCACCAGCTCGCCTTCGACAGGCCCGGAATCTCGCCGCGATTGGCCGCTTCGCGCAGCTTGGTGCGCGCCAGGCCGAATTTGCGGTATACGCCGCGTGAGCGGCCCGTGATGGAACAGCGATTGCGCTGCCGCGTGGCGCCCGCGTCGCGCGGCTGCTTTTGCAGTTCGACCTGCGCGGCTTCGCGACCCTCCTGCCCGGTCTTCGGGTCGCGGATCAGCTCTTTGAGCTCGGCGCGCCGCTTGGCGAATTTCTTCGCTATCTTGAGGCGTTTTTTCTCGCGCATGAGCATATTCGTCTTGGCCATGGGCTACCTACTTACGGAACGGAAAGTTGAAGGCTTCCAACAACGCGCGCCCGTGCTTGTCATCGCGCGCCGACGTGGAGATGGTGATGTCCATGCCACGAATTTGGTCGATCTGGTCGTACTGGATCTCGGGAAAAATAATCTGTTCCTTGACCCCCAGGCTGTAATTGCCGCGGCCATCGAAGGAGCGCGTGCTGATGCCGCGAAAATCCCGGATGCGCGGAATCGCGATGCTGACCAGCCGGTCGAGGAATTCGTACATGCGATCGCCGCGCAACGTCACCTTGCAGCCGATCGCCTGGCCATCGCGCACCTTGAACGTCGCGACGGATTTCTTCGCTTTGGTGACGGCCGGCTTCTGGCCGGTGATCTTCGCCATATCGGCGGTGGCCGCGTCCATGACCTTCTTGTCGGCCACGGCTTCGCCCACGCCCATGTTCACCGTGATCTTCATGATCCGCGGCACTTCCATGGTGTTCTTGAGCTCGAGCTTCTTCTTGAGCTCGGGCACGATCCGCTCGTTGAAAATTTTCTTCAGTCTTGCTGCCATGTTTTTTACCCGCTACTTCGCGTCGACCATTTCTTTGTTCGACTTGAACACGCGCACCTTGCGGCCGTTCTCCAAGGACTTGAAGCCGACGCGGTCGCCCTTCTGGGTCGCAGGATTGAAGACCAATACGTTCGAGACGTGCAGCGGCGCTTCGCGCTCGATGATGCCGCCCTGCACGCCGGCTTGCGGATTGGGTTTCTGGTGCTTCTTGGACATATTGAGCCCCTCGACGCGCAGCCGATCGTCCGCCAGCACTTCGATTACGGCGCCTTTGCGCCCCTTGTCCCGACCGGCGATCAAAATCACCATGTCGCCTTTGCGAATCTTCTTCATCACAGCACCTCGGGCGCGAGCGAGATGATCTTCATGAACTGCACGTTGCGCAGCTCGCGCGTCACCGGTCCGAAAATACGCGTGCCGATGGGTTCCAGCTTGTTGGTCAAAAGCACCGCGGCATTCGTGTCGAAGCGGATCAGCGATCCATCGGCACGGCGCACGCCGCTCTTGGTGCGCACCACCACCGCGTCGTAGACCTCGCCCTTCTTCACCTTGCCGCGGGGGATCGCATCCTTGACGCTGACTTTGATGACGTCGCCCACCGCCGCGTAGCGGCGCTTGGAGCCGCCCAGCACCTTGATGCACATCAAGCGCTTGGCGCCGCTGTTGTCGGCCACGTTCAAAATAGTTCGCATTTGAATCATTGGGGCTGGCCTCTCATTCCGACCGGGCGCGATCTACGACGCGCACCAGCACCCAAGATTTACGACGCGACATGGGGCGGCACGGTTTGATCGAGACCGTATCGCCTTCCTTGCACTCATTGCTCTCGTCATGCGCCAGCAGCTTGGTGGTGCGGCGAATGTACTTGCCATAGGTCGGATGCTTGACGAGGCGCTCGACGGAAACCGCGATGGTCTTGTCCATCTTGTTGCTGACGACTTTGCCCGTGAGCAAACGCTGGCCGGGAACCGGCGCGGCGCCCGGCGCCGCAGCGGTTGATTGTGTCGCCGCGGTCGGTTGTGTTTCGGTCGCCATCACGAATTCCTCATGCGCTTCGCGCAAATTGCCATGCGCTTCGCGCAACCTTCAACGAGGTCGAAGCGACCTCGTCCGATTGAATGCTCAGAAGGAGTGCATTTAGTCATTTACGCACCTGCGCCTGGGCCAGCACCGTCTTGACGCGCGCAATGTTCTTGCGCACCTTCGCAAATTGATCCGGCTTCGCGGCCTGTCCCGTGGCGCGCGCCATGCGCAAATTGAACTGTTCACGGCGCAGCTTGAGCAGCTCCTCGCCGAGATCGCTGGGCGCCTTCGCGCGCAAGTCTTTCGCCTTCATGATCGCACCTTCACGTTCGGACCTGGCGCTTGACGAACGTCGTCGACACCGAGAGCTTCGCGGATGCCAGGCGGAACGCCTCGCGCGCGATGGTCTCGCTCATGCCTTCGATCTCGAACAGCACCTTGCCGGGCAGCACGCGGGCCACCCAATATTCGACATTGCCCTTGCCCGAGCCCATGCGCACTTCGAGCGGCTTCTGGGTGATGGGCACATCCGGGAATACACGGATCCAAATGCGACCGCCGCGCTTCACGTAGCGCGAAATGGCGCGGCGCGCCGCTTCGATCTCGCGTGCCGTCATGCGGCAGCGATCCGTGGCCTTCAGGCCGAACTCGCCGAACGCAACCGTGTTGCCGCGCTGCGCACTGCCCGAGATCTTGCCCTTGAATTGTTTGCGGAACTTGGTCCGCTTCGGCTGCATCATGCTTGATTACCTGATCAACTTTGCGTGGGTGCCGCAGGCTCGGTCGATTTGGCGGCTGCCCCCGCCGCCACGGCCTCGGCCTCGGCCTCCACGGCCTCTTCCGTCGGCTTGTCGAACACTTCGCCCTTGAAGATCCAGACCTTGATGCCGATCACCCCGTACGTGGTTTGCGCTTCGGCCAGGCCGTAGTCGATGTCGGCGCGGAACGTATGCAGCGGCACGCGCCCTTCGCGGTTGGTCTCGGTGCGCGCGATTTCCGATCCGTTCAAGCGGCCGGAAATGCGCACCTTGATGCCGAGCGCGCCGGAGCGCATGGTGTTGGTCACGGCGCGCTTCATCGCGCGGCGGAACATCACGCGCTTTTCCAGCTGCTGCGAGATTCCCTCGGCCACCAGCTTGGCATCGAGCTCGGGTTTGCGGATTTCCGCAATGTTCAGGCGCACATCGTTCATGCCCATCCCAAGGATTTTGGCGACCGCCGTGCGAAGCTTCTCGATGTCCTCGCCCTTCTTGCCGATCACGATTCCCGGCCGGGCCGTATGAATGGTGATGTTGGCGCGCCGTGCCGCGCGCTCGATATGAATGTTGCTCACCGACGCATCGGCCAGCTTCTTGTTCAGGAACTTGCGCACCAAGAAATCAGTGTGGATGTTTGAGGCAAAATTCTTCGAATGCGCATACCACTTCGACGACCAGTCGCGCGTGATGCCTAGACGAATACCAATTGGATTTACTTTCTGACCCATTAGGCCTCTCGCTTGCCGTCGGACACTTGAACCAGGATGTGACTGTTGCGCTTGGCGATGCGCACGCCGCGGCCCTTGGCACGGGCGTGAAAGCGTTTGAGCATCGGCGCCGGATCGACCTCGACGCGCGTCACTTTCAAATCGTCGACATCGGCATTGAAATTGTTGTAGGCATTCGCGATTGCCGAGTCCAATACCTTGAGCACGATCTTCGCGCCCTTCTTCGGCATGAATTTCAGCGTATTGACCGCGAGCGTGGCGGACTTGCCGCGGATCGTGTCGACGACCAGGCGGCATTTCTGCGGCGAGATGCGGGCATAACGCAACACTGCTTTGGTCTGCATGGCTACTCCGCCACCGTGACTTTCTTGTCGCCGGAATGCGCCTTGAAGGTGCGCGTGGGCGCGAACTCGCCGAGCTTGTGGCCGACCATGTTCTCTGAAACCAGCACGGGCACGTGCAACCGGCCGTTGTGCACGGCGATGGTCAGGCCGACCATGTCGGGAATGACCATGGAACGCCGCGACCAGGTCTTGATCGGGCGACGATCATTCTTTTGGCTGGCGGTTTGCACTTTCTTGGCGAGGTGCAAATCCACGAACGGGCCTTTCTTGAGCGAACGAGGCACTTTGAGTATCTCCAGTCTAGATTCGTTTGTTCTTGCGGCGCTGCACGATCATGCCGTCGGTGCGCTTGTTGCGGCGCGTCTTCTTGCCCTTGGTCTGCAGGCCCCACGGGCTAACCGGGTGCGGATTTCCCTGGCCGGATTTGCCTTCGCCGCCGCCGTGCGGGTGATCGACCGGATTCATCACGACGCCGCGCACCGTCGGGCGCACGCCGAGCCAGCGCACCGCGCCGGCCTTGCCGAATACGCGCAAGTTGTGTTCATCGTTGCCGACTTCGCCGATCGTGGCGCGGCAATCGACGTGCACCTTGCGCATCTCGCCCGACTTCAAACGCAGGCTGGCATACACGCCCTCGCGCGCCGCGAACTGCGCGGAAGCACCGGCGCTGCGCGCCATCTGCCCGCCTTTGCCCACTTTCAATTCGATGTTGTGAACCGTGCTGCCCACCGGAATGTGCCGCAACGGCATGGCATTGCCGGCCTTGATGGGCGCGTCGGAGCCGGAACGAATCTCATCGCCCGCCTTCACGCCCTTGGGCGCGAGAATGTAGCGGCGCTCGCCGTCCTTATAAAGGACCAAGGCCAGGTGCGACGTGCGGTTCGGATCGTACTCAAGGCGTTCGACGATGCCCGGAATGCCGTCCTTGTCGCGCAAGAAATCCACCAAGCGATAGCGCTGCTTGTGGCCGCCGCCGATGTGGCGCGTGGTCTGCCGGCCCGAATGGTTGCGGGCGCCGGTGCGGTTCTTTTTGGTGGTGAGGGACGCGATCGGTCCGCCCTTGTGCAGGTGCGAGCGATCGACTTTGACTACGAAGCGCGTTCCCGGTGAGGTCGGCTTCATCTTGATGAGTGCCATGGCCGTTGGTTCCTATTTCGCCGAGGCGCCGGTGAAGTCGATGGACTGACCGCTGGCCAGGCGCACATAGGCCTTCTTGAAGCCATTGCGCCGGCCCGGCAGATTCTTGAAGCGGCGCGTCTTGCCGGGGCGGTTCAATAGATTCACGCCCTCGACTTTGACTTCGAACATCATTTCTACCGCCTGCTTGACCTCCGCCTTCGAGGCATCGTCGCGCACGCGAAACACGTACTGGTTCGCCTTTTCGGCGACGGTCGCGGCTTTTTCCGACACGTGCGGTTGAATCAGCACGGTCATGAGACGTTCTTTATTCATGCGGCTCCCCCGAGACGCTGATCCAGCAACTTCAATGCACCCACGGTGGCGACGACCTTGTCGTGCTTGACCAGGCTCAGAGGATCCAGGGCCGATACGGCCATGACCTCGACGTGCGGGATGTTGCGGGCCGCGAGGAACAATTTCTCTTCGTAGGCCTCGACCAATATGAGTGCGCGGCTCAAGCCGAATTCCGCCAACTTGCTGATGAGCAGCTTGGTTCGCGGCGCGGACAGTTCAATCGATTCGACCGCAACGAGACGATCATCGCGCACCAGCTGCGACACCATGGTTTGCATCGCCGCGCGATACATCTTGCGGTTGACCTTTTGCGAGAAATCCCGCGGCTTGGCTGCGAATGCGCGGCCGCCGCCGACCCAAATGGGGCTGCGAATCGAACCGGCGCGCGCCTGCCCCGTGCCCTTTTGGCTCCAAGGCTTCTTGCCGCCGCCGCGCACTTCCGCGCGGGTTTTTTGCGCCTTGGTGCCGGCACGGCCGGCCGCCATGTATGCCGTCACGACCTGGTGCACCAAGGCTTCGTTGTAGTCGCGTCCGAAGGCCGCATCCGACAACTGAATCTCGCTGGCCGGCTTGGCGTTTTTTAGCTGGACTTTCATGCGTTTTACTTCTTCTCTGCTTTGGCCGCGCCGGCCTTCGGAGCAGCTCCCTTAGGCGCGGCTGCGCCCTTGACGGCGGCAGGGGCCTTGTTCGGCATCAACTTCTGGCGCCGGGCCTGGCCCTTGGCCTTCACCGACGGCCTCACGATGACCCGGCTGCCTTCGGCGCCCGGCACGGCACCGCTGATCAGCAGCAGATTGCGCACCGCGTCGACTTCGACGATGCGCAGATTCTCAATGGTGCGATTGCGCACGCCCATGTGCCCCGACATGCGCTTGCCTTTGAATACACGCCCGGGGGTCTGACGCTGGCCGATGGAGCCCGGCGCGCGGTGCGACACGGAGTTGCCATGGGTTTTCATGCCGCCGGCGAAATTATGCCGCTTCATGGTGCCCTGGAAACCCTTACCCACCGTGGTGCCGGTGACATCGACGACCTGGCCCGCTTTGAACATGTCGACTTTGAATTCACCGCCGGCGGCCAGCTCTTCGCCTTCACCTGTGCCTAAGCGGAATTCCTGAGAGGTATACCCGGCGGCGACATTCGCCTTGGCGAAGTGGCCGGCCAGGGCCTTCGGGATGCGCGACGGGCGGCGGCGGCCAATGGTGACCTGAACCGCACGATAGCCGTCGGTTTTAGCGTTTTTGACTTGCGAGATGCGATTCGGTAACGCTTCGACCACCGTCACGGGGACGGTAACACCGGCGTCGGTGAATACTCGGGTCATGCCGCATTTGCGGCCAACCAGACCAATGGACATTGTCAATCCTCATACAGCGAGAGCTTCACGAGCCCTGGCATCGTTACGACAGATCAGCGGTTTGGACACACGGACCCCGAATTCCCTTGAGAATGCGGCGTCGGCGCCCACGCGCTCCGACCTCTAAAATGGACGCGGGAGTATAGGGATCCCATGCGTTTCACGCAAGGAGGCTATGTGGCCCCGCACCAAAAAACCCTCAATTCAACTTGATTTGGACGTCTACGCCCGCGGGCAGCTCGAGCTTCATCAGGGCGTCCACGGTCTTGTCCGTGGGGTTCAGAATGTCCATGAGACGCTTGTGCGTGCGGATCTCGAACTGGTCCCGGGCGTCTTTATCGCCATGGGGAGCGGTCAAAACCGTAAAACGCTCCATTTTGATGGGCAGCGGCACCGGACCCTTGACGGTCGCGCCGGTGCGTTTCGCGGTATCGACGATCTCGCGGGCCGACTTGTCGATCAAGCGATGATCGAAGGCCTTCAAGCGGATGCGGATGTTCTGATTTGCCATAAGGTTCCCATGCGCTTCGCGCAATTATCAACGGGGCCGAAACCGGCCCCGTCCTTAAACGGGGGCGGATTCTAACCGGTAAAGCGCTTTCGCGCCAAAATTAGATTACGCAATCACCTTGGCGACCACGCCTGCGCCGACGGTTTTACCGCCCTCGCGGATGGCGAAGCGCAGGCCCTGCTCCATCGCGATCGGGGCGATCAGCTCCACCACGATCTTGATGTTGTCTCCCGGCATCACCATCTCGGTGCCCTCGGGCAGCTCCACCGCTCCCGTCACATCGGTGGTGCGAAAGTAGAACTGC
>Ga0210403_10001406_pt1 | contig 22846 bp, 24 predicted proteins | sample IncBWC19MmetaG_FD_150863 | JGI IMG/M metagenome (GOLD analysis project Ga0210403, IMG submission 150863) | Forest soil microbial communities from Barre Woods Harvard Forest LTER site, Petersham, Massachusetts, United States - Inc-BW-C-19-M | ecosystem: Environmental > Terrestrial > Soil >... | reverse complement strand
ACGCCCTCGTGGGATCCATGTGTTTCCTGCGCCAGTGCCAGGGGCGCAAGTCCGGCCAGAACGCACAGCAGGCCGACGAATTGTGGCGAACGCTTCAAAATAAACACCTCAGTTTCTGTCTGTCATTCCGAACAAGCGCTTCTTGCGCCGTTCAGTCAATCTCCGGCAACTGCGCTAACATCGTCCGCGCCTGCGACTTGATGTACTGGCTCTGGTCCTTTGCCGCCAGCGTCATCAACACGCCGCGCACGCTCCCATCAGCCTTGACCGGCTCGATCAACCGCAACGCTTCGGTGCGCACGCCCGGGTTTGAATCGTTCACCAGAGCTTCCAACACCACATCGCGGACTCGAGTATCGTCCTTCACAAAGCCGCCCAGACCATCCAGAGCCTTCAGCCGCACTCCCGGATTTGTGTCATAGCGCAGCGCGTACACCAGAGCTTCGCGCACCTGCGAAACATCGGGCTTCTGGGTCAGCAGATCGACGGAATCCATTCGCACACCGGAGTTGTAGTTACTGCGGGCGGCGAACAGAAGCAGTTGCTGGATGCGCTGGTCATTCATCGATCCCTGTGCTTCCTGTGTGGAAACCGTGTTGTACTTGATGTCAATTTGATTGGTCCCCGGTTGCTGCGTAATGGACTGGATGCCGGTGATCGAAGCCTCGGCGGGAGTCGGAGGGTGGTCAATGATCGGAGTCTGACGGCCGAGTACTTTGTAAGAAGTTCCCACGCCACCAGCGAAGCCGAGAATCAAAATCACGGATGCAAGTGCAGGGGAGAACCGTACCTGCCGCAGCCAGTTTGCCGGATCGAACGCCAGCCGATGCCAGAAGCGGCCTTGTTCGGCCGTCTCCAGGGCTTCCTGCAGCCGCATGCGCGAGGCCGCCAGCAAGTTCGGCGAAGGCTCGCCCGCCTGCTCCTGCGACAGGAGCGTGTGGAACTCCTGTTCCGCCTTTAGTTCAGCGGCGCAGTCAGCGCAGCGCTCCACGTGCTGCTCCAGTTCATGACGAGCGTCATCGGCCAGCTCTCCATAAACCTGCAACGTGATATTTTCTCGTACCCATTCGCATTTCATATGAACCCCGTTTCAAGGTTTCTAAAGTCTCAAGGTTTCAAGGTCTTCGAGACCTTGAAACACTTAAACTTTGAAACCCTTCCTTACCTCATATCCGCCAACTGCCCCCGCAACTTCTGCGTGGCCCGAAACAAAGTATTCTTTGCAGTCTCTTCCGTCGTATGCAAAATCTCGCCTACGGTGCGCAGCTTCAATCCGTGGTAATGCTTCAACTCAAACACCATGCGCTCGCGCGGCGTTAGTTTTTCAAGCGCACCTGAAATCCTCGCTCCCAACTGCCGCCGCATCAAATCACGCTCCGGATTCGCCCCCGCCCTTACATCCGGCACCTGATCCAGCAGGTCATACTCCCCGCCGGACGCGTCTTTCACCACCGGCGCATCTTCCTTCCGCACCGTCTTCTTGCGCAAGTGATCCAGGCAAAGATTGGTCACAATGCGGTAAATCCACGTATAGAAAGAACACTCGAAACGAAAGCTTCCAATGTTCTTGTAAGCCTTGAGGAAGGCGTCCTGGTAAACGTCCTGGGCGTCGTGCTCGGTGCCGGTCAGGTGCATCGCCAGCCGCAAGACCGCCTGATCGTAGTGACGCACCAATTCCTCGAAGGCGGCGCGGTTCCCGCGTTGCGCCTCGCGGATGAGAATCGTATCGTCGATGCGGCGTTCTTGCCCAGCCATGCGGCCCCGCGTGGGGTCCTGGTTCTGATTTACTCCGGTACCGCTGACCTTCTCCGCTCGATACTTGGCTCTCGCGAGCGCCCGTTCACCAACCGCAAGTGTTACCGCTAAAACATCGGCCGGCATGTTCGTGTCGTTCCCCGCAGCCCGGTGTCAATGCCGTACCCGGGCTTGCATAGGAATAGACGGTCAGTCAATGGAACCGTGAGCAGAAATTATAGGCCGACGGAGGAATCTTATGGGGCCTAGGTGATTCTTTTGGAATGAGTTAGCGGGAAACAGAAACAGTCGCGCACGGTGAGGAACACGAATTTGGCATAACAAGTGCATCGGCATCAGTGCAAATGAGTCCCGTGTCCAGAAAAGCAACATTGCAAAGATCCCAGTGTTTCTAAGCGGTGTGGCTGCCAGGTTTTGGAGGCATTCGTCTTCCGAACCGTCCGCGCCCGCATAATGAAACTCGAGGATGCTCTATGTTGCTCCGCGCCCCGCTCGCCTCTCTTGCCGCATTTGTCAGCCTCTTGCAGCTCTTGTCTGCACTTGGCGTCGCCCAGGATGTTAGTCCCGTGTGCAAGCCGACGGTGACCTCGGCGGTCATCGTCGCTTCCCCTGAGCAACGCGTCGCGGCGGGCGCCAAGGCTCAGCCGCCAATCACGGATACTGCCAACGGCTTTGCCTGGCCCGATACGCCCCTGGGAATAATCAAAACGAGCAGCGGTTACGAATTTTTCGCCAGCGATGGCGGAAACCACAGCCGGCAGATGTGGCAAGGTCACTGGGTGGGCAACAACAAGTACGGATCATTCGTCACCACGGCGGGAACGCTGGATAACCCCCTGGGATCGGGCGATCCCAAGGACGTAAGCGTCTCCTCGAATCGCAATCTCGCCGTGAACCCGATCTATCCCAGCTATGGCTACATGGGCGGAGGCCCGGTTTATCAAGTTCCCGCCGGTATGCCCGGAGCCGGCAACCTGCTCGCGACTTATCACGGTGAACTCCCCGTCGACGCTCTCTACGCGGCCCTTGGGCTCGCCGCCTCCGCCGACAACGGACTGACCTGGACCGATCTCGGCGAGATCATTCGCCTCAATCAGGCTTATGAACTGGGGCTCGATGGTTTTGAAATCGGCGATGGACCGCTCGTGCTCTCGCCCGACGGAAAATATTTCTATCTGTATTTTCCCGATTGGATCGCCAACGGCACGCTTCACATCACGAACCTTCAAGGAGTAAATACGACCACCAACGTCTCGGTGGCGCGCGCCCTGGTATCCGATGTGCTCGAGGCTGCGTTCGGATCGAAGCCCCGGCACTCCATTGCCTTCCAGAAGTTTTATGACGGCAGCTGGATTCTCCAGCCCGCGATCGGCGGAGCTTCTACCGACCTCAGCGCCAACTCCTCCTTCCAGGGCTATCTCGATATACACTTCAGCAGCTTCCTGCATCGCTATGTAATGATCATCTCGAACGACACCACGTTCGGCTACGCCGAATCCGTCGACGGGCTGAACTGGTCGCTGCCAGTTTTGTTGGGTACCTTCGGCCCGATAGCCGCGTATCCCACCGCCGTCGGCCTGGGCGATGATCCGACACGCTGGGCCAGAGTTATTACGTGTACTTCACACATTTGCCGACTAGCGGTGTTGGATGGAAGGGCGGTGAGTTGCGCAGGCTTACGCTCACCTGCCAGTAATTGAGGTCCCAGAGCTGGGACCCGGAGACAGTGTAAGAAAAGTCCCGGCAAGTGCCGGCGCAAAGATTTGGTAACCTTACTCCGCGACCGCTTCTTTTTCGATCACCACTTTCAAATGCGCGGTCACGTCCTTGTGCAACTTTACCGGGACGGTGAACTCGCCCAGGGTCTTCAGCGGCTCGTGAAGCTGAATCTGCTTCCGGTCCAGATTGATTCCCTTCTTTACGATGGCATCGGCAATGTCGCCGGAGGTGACTGAGCCGAACAACTGATCGTGCTCGCCCGCCCGCTTCTGGAACGTAGCCGATAATCCCTCAAACTGTTTGGCCAGTTCTTCAGCCTGCGTCTTCTCCTTGGCCGACTTGCGCACCGACGCAGCCTTCATCTGCACGATGACTGCCTTGTTGCCGGAGGTGGCTTCAATGGCCAGCTTGTGCGGCAGGAGAAAATTGCGCCCATATCCTTCGGCAACCTTCACCACGTCGCCGCGCGATCCCAGCTTGCTTACGTCTTCTTTGAGAATGACTTCCATGATATGACTCCGATTCGGAATTCTTTTGCCACGAATTTACGCGGATTAACACGGATAAAAGAAGAAATATAAAAAGCTTTATCCGTGAACATCCGTGGAAATCCGTGACTAAATTCTTTACGATGCCCGCCCGGCAAACGGCAGCAGCGCGATGTTGCGCGCCTGTTTGATGGCCGCGGCCAGCCGGTGTTGGTGCGGCGAGCACACGCCGGTCAACCGCCGCGGCACAATCTTGCCGCTCTCTGCAACAAACTGGCCGAGCAGCCGGTAATCCTTGTAGTTGATGTCGGCAATCTTCTCGGTGCAGAACTTACAGACTTTCTTGCGCCGGAAAAACTTGCGTCCACCTTCACGCGGCGGACCGCCGGGCCCGGAACGGCCTCCACCGCCGCCGCCGAACCGCGGACGATCTCCCGAAGGCCGGAACTCGCGCGGCCCGTCACCGGCAGGCCGCTCTGGCCGCTCGGATGGTGCTTTGGTCTCGTCAGTCATAATGCTCCTTAATTCAGTGGCCAGTGCTTTTAAGCCGTTGCTGGAGTTTCCGCCGCCGGCGCCGCTGGCGCTTGTTCTGCCACGACCGCGGGTTGCGCGCTTACCTTCTTCTTCGCGTCGCGCAGTTTTTTGATCTTGTCCAGGCGCTTCTGTTCTTCGTCGATGCGCACGGTGAGGAACTTGATCACCGGCTCTGTGACGCGCAGGCGGCGCTCCAACTCATGCACCACGGTGCCCGCGCCTTCGATCGTCATCAAAATGTACACGCCCTCACGGAACTTGCGCACCATGTAGGCCAGACGCCGCTTGCCCATGCGGTCGATACTCTTGATCGAACCGGCAGCTGCAGTAACGGTAGACTCCAGGTTCGAAATCAGCTTCTCGAGATCCTCGTCCGCCATATCCGGCCGGACAATAAACATCAGTTCATAGGTACGATTCATTTGCATCTCCAGGCAGTGGCTAGTGATCAGTGGTCAGTGACCAGTAACCCCAGCACCGCAAAAACCATTTGTCTAACAAACTCCGAATTTCTGATCACTGACCACCGGCCACTGATCACTGCTCTTCTTTGCGGTTGAAGCGGTTCATCGCCGCCGCCGCACCTTCGGTCACAATCGCCTTCACTGCATCGGTCGCGATGTCGAGCATTCCATCCACGACCGCCAGGTCGGCCTTGCGAAACGGTGACAGTAAGTATCGCTCGCCATCTTCCACCTTGCGCTCCGGAGCCACGCCCATCCGGATGCGCAAGAAATCCTGCGTGCCCAGCGCCCCGATGATCGACTCGATCCCGTTATGCCCCGCTGAACTTCGCCGCGTATGAATCCGCAACGTGCCCAGCGGAAAATCCAGTTCGTCCTGGACGACGATCAGGTCCGCGTCCGGCTTCACTTCATATTCCGCCACCAGCTCCCGGACCGACACACCGCTGAGGTTCATGTAGGTTTCGGGCTTGGCCAGCAGCACCGGCTCGTCCCCAACCTGAATTCGCGCGGTCAGCGCCCGGCACTGCCGGTTCCTGATCTCTACTCGATGCTCACTGGCGACGCGATCCACCACCATGAAGCCCAAGTTATGCGGCGTTAACCGATATTCGTCGCCGGGATTGCCGAGACCAACGATCAGTTTCACGCTACCATCCCGAACTCATGCAGCCAAAAGCCGCGCTGCGCACGGCGGACGGGCAAGAGTGCCCGTCCCCACACGAGCATTATTTCTTCTCCTTTTTCTCGGCCTTCTTCTCTGCCTTTTCGGGTTTCTCGGCAGCAGCCTCGCCCTCTTCCTCGGTCTCCGCCTTGCCCTTCTTGATGACTTCGGGCTCGGCCGGAACGGCTCCGGCTTCCGCCGCCACCGCTTCCGGCGTAACCACAACTTCTTCCTTCACGCTGGTCACGTGGGCCACGGGCTGGTTCGCGTCTGACAGGAAATTCAGCTTGGGATTGTGCGGCAAATCCGAGACGCGCAGCACCTTGCCGAAGGTGAGGTGGCTGATGTCGACATCGATGTGGCTGGGAATATCGCCGGGCAGACACTCGATCTCGACTTCCCGCAGTATCTGCTCGAGAATTCCGCCCTCGGTCTTCACGCCCTCCGCCGTACCTTGCAGCACGATCGGCACGCTGACTCGCAACGCCTTGTCCATGGCGATGCGCTTCAGGTCGATGTGCAGCAGATGGCCTTTGATCGGCTCATATTGCCAATCCACGATCATGGCCTTTGTCTTTTCGCCGCCAGTCAGCGTGAGATCGAAAATCGTATTGTGTCCGCTGTCGGAGTGCAGGATGCGCAGCACATGCCGCGGGTCCACGCTCACCGCCACCGCGTCTTTGCTCGCGCCATACACTACAGCCGGGATCTTGCCTTCACGCCGCACCCGCCGGGCCTGGTTCTTGGTGCCAGCCTCCCGCGGTTGTGCTTCCAGAGTATTTTGTTCCAATGTGGCTGCCATAATTTCGCTTCCTTACTTTTCTTCTCAAATCAGATAAATAATTTGCTGACGGATGTCTCTTCGTGATTGGCCTGAATCGCCCGCCCAATCAATCCCGCGATCGACAACACGCGGATCTTGGGCTCCCGCTTGGCCTCTTCGGTCAGCGGGATGGTATTGGTGACCACGACTTCGCGGATCACCGATTTCGCGATGTTTTCCACCGCCGGATACGACAGCACGGCATGCGAAGAACAGGCATAGACTTCGATGGCGCCGTTCTCCATCAGGGCCGTTGCCGTTTTTACCAGCGTGCCCGCAGTATCGATCAGATCGTCGATGATCAAGCAGGTCCGCCCCTTCACGTCGCCGATCACGTGCATCACCTCGGCCACGTTCACATCCGTACGTCGTTTGTCGACGATGGCCAGCGCCGCATCCACCTTCTTCGCGAAGAACCGCGCCCGCTCCACGCCGCCGGCATCCGGTGAAACCACCGTCAGGTTCGGCAAGTTCAACTTGCGGAAGTGGTCGACCAGCACCGGCGAAGCAAATAAATGATCCACCGGGATATTGAAAAATCCCTGCAGCTGCGGCGTGTGTAAATCAACAATCAATGCCCGGTGCGCTCCTGCGGTGGTGAGCAAATCCGCCACCAGCTTTGACGAAATCGGGCTGCGCGGCTTGTCTTTTCGATCTTGCCGCGCGTATCCGAAATAAGGCATCACCGCCGTAATTCGCCGTGCCGATGCGCGTTTCAGCGCATCGATCATCAACAGCAACTCCATCAGGTGCTCGTCCACGCTGGTGCTCTTCGCACCATTGGCGTGGGCCGCGCGGCATGTTGGCTGCATCACAAACACATCGCAGCCGCGGACGTTCTCCTGAATCTGCACATACGCTTCGCCGTCGGCGAAGCGGATCACTTGCGCCTGGCCGCGCTGCATCCCGAGAAACTGGCAGACCTCGTCCGCCAGCGGCTCGTTGGCCGTCCCGCTGAAAATCTTGAACTTCTCATCCACCCGCGGACGCTGCTTGCGATCTGGCTTCTCCTCGGGCATGGGTGGGGTCTGTTTCTCGACCTTGTCCGTCTTTTCCGCCGGCGTGACTAGAGTGGCCATAGTTTTTTCAGCTCTTAGCCTTTGGCTCTTAGCCACAACCCTTGACTCCCAGCATCAAGCCAAGAGCTAAAGGTTAACAGCTAAAAGCTGGTTTTCTGGCTGGGCCGCTAGGATTCGAACCTAGACAAAGTGCTCCAAAGGCACTTGACCTACCATTAGTCGACGGCCCAGTAGGATTCCTGGTTTTTGATTGATCCCGAAAATCGGGTATCTCTATTGTCAATCAACAATCAGAAATCAACAATCAAAAAGTCGCCGCCAATACTGGCCTCGCGTCAGCGTAGTGGTCGCCCGCGCCGCCCACCCCTGCTTCCGGAGCCTGGTCACCGCCACGCGCGCCGCCTCTTTCGAAGCGAACAGCCCGTACAAAGCTGACCCGGAGCCCGACAGCGACGCGTACTTCGCGCCCGCGCGCTCCAGCGCACTCTTACCTTCACTCAGCTCGGGATACTCAGGAAAGACGACTTCTTCAAAGTCGTTCTTGATCCCGGCCCGGACAAGCGCGAGAAGCGGATTCTCGGCCCGGCCCCTCCTGGAAATCTGACGAGGAGCACCGGAGTACATCTCGCTCAGCCACGCCGAAAGCCCTCGGCCAAGCTCAACCATTCTATCGGATGCATTCAGAGCCGTCAATTTCCGGTCCCACTCAGCAAACGCCCTCGGCGTAGAAACTCCCACCTCCGGCGTCACCACCAGGCACGCCGTCGAGGGCAAATCCTGCACGGGATACACCTGCTCCCCGCGTCCCACCCCTAGCACCGTCCCGCCCACCAGAAATAGCGGCAGGTCCGAGCCGACTTCCGCCGCAATCCGCAACCTCTCCTCCGCAGGCAAAGTCTTCTTCAGCGCCCGCTCCAACCCCAGCACCGCAGCTACCGCGTTCGACGAAGCCCCGCCCAGCCCGCCCTGCACCGGCAACCGCTTCTCAATCTCGATGACGACCCGCCCCTTCGCGCCCAGAGCCTGCATGGCTTTCTCGACGATGCGATGGCAAGTATTCGATTCATCTTTCGGGACTCGCGGATCGGTACACCGAATCTGAATCCCAGCCCCACGCCCCACGCTCACATGAATAACATCATGCAGCCCGATCGTCTGATAAACGGTCAGCAGCTCATGAAAGCGGTCCTCGCGGCGAGCGCCAATGCTCAGCCCAAGATTAATCTTCGCGAAGGATCGCACCTGTACCGTCATGGAAGCAAGATTGTAAGCCATCCCGCAAGAAGGAGCGGGGCATCTGTGCCTCAAGCTCCACTGAGATCTTGCCTGACCCTAACCGAAGCCAGCTGCCCCCCGCCTGATGCATGACCTTGGTAATCTCGACCCCTACCGCAAGTTAGAGCACTCTACAAGTGGTGATTCCAATTACATGAGCCGGTGACGCTCCTCCCGGTTGGAATCCAGTACGACCGCAAACACGAGCGCTTCCCGCCCCTAAGCGGGACCCTGTGAGAGCTATCCCGCAAGTTGGGGTAAGCCGTTGCTTGCGGACAAGCAAGCAGATCGACCCAAGTTTGGCCCGCATTGCGCCGCGACTCGCAAGCCGCAAGCAAGGGGGGCTATCAGGGGGTTAGCATGCGGACTATGATCACTCGCTGTTCTTTACTGCTTTCTCTCCTTGCGGCCGCAACTGTAGCCGCTGCGCAGGGCGAGTACAAAGTCATTTCCGTCGCCGATGGTGGAGCCATCTCCGGGACCATCAAATGGTCAGGAGCAGTACCCAAGGAGCTCGACTTCCCCGTCACCAAAGATCCCCAGATCTGCGCCCCGGACGGCAACAAAACCGTCAGCCTCGACCGCCTGATCGTCGGGCCCGAGGGCGGCGTCGCCAACACCATCGTTTATCTTAAGAACATCTCCGCCGGCAAAGCCCTGGAACTCCCCGAGCAGCGCCGTCACCTGGACCAGCGCCATTGCCGCTACGTCCCGCACATTCTTCTCGTGCCCCAGAACGCCGCGCTGCAGATGAAAAGTTCCGACGCCACGCTGCACACCATCCACATGGATGGAGCCGCCAGCTACAACCTGCCTTTTCCGTTCCCCAATCAGATTAACTCGCGCAACATGTCCACCCCCGGTCTGGTCAACCTTCGCTGCAACGGCGGCCATGTCTGGATGAACGCCGAGATGATGGTCGTTCGCCACCCTTACTACGCCGTCACCGACGAGAGCGGCCGCTTCGAATTCACCGGCGTCCCCCCCGGCACCTATCAAATCGTTGCCTGGCACGAGGGCTGGGGCCTGGCGGGCAAAGAGCAAGCCTACGACGTCCTGACCGAACACACCGTTCAGCGGCCGGTCTTCACCGAACCCAAGACGTGGGAGAAATCAGTAACGGTAAACGCCAATCAGCCGAGCTCTGTAAATTTCCTGATCGGAAACAAGTAGAGATCTGGTCAAGAGGCCCAGCACGAAACCGGAAACTAGAAACACGGGTCTAACTCCGCCGCTTATACAGTACCGCGAACTCATACCCCGAATTCGCCGGAAACAACTCTGCCACTTTCCTCAGGCGCTCCGCCAGCGCCGAAGGCGCCAGCAGCGGATAGTCCCGCTCCCGCAGATCGTAGTAGTCCACATCGAGGTAAAGCGACAGTAGATAAATCGAGATCGTGTCGGAAAACGTCGCCTCGAAGTATTCGTTCTTGAAGCGTTCTGCGTCCGGACCGCCAGCCGTAGCCAGCTTGCGCGCTTCCCAGGCGTCCAGCGAAGTCTCGCCGCGCGTGCCCGCCTCCACCTGCTTCCACGCGAGATCACTGAATTCCTGCGAAACTCCGGCAATCTCCACCAGCGCATGCCCTACGTTGATATAGAACTCAAACGCCACGGAGAACTTGTCGTCCGTTAGCCGCGTAGAAATAAACACACACTGCGAGTCGCCCAGATTCAGGTTGCGATGGCAGACTGCATTGTCGCTGAGCGCCACGTCGTAACGATCAGCGATAAGGATGTCGTCGCCCTGGCTCACCGTCAACGGCACAAAGTAATAAGCTTTGCGCTTAAGAGATGAGGCAATCTTAGCCGGCACCGCCGCAATCATCCGCTCCAGATCGAACGAACTGATGGAGCTTTCCCCGGCCGCGGCATAGCACACCCCATTCGCCGCCTGCGAAACCGGCGTCATCCGGACCACATCCGCGGGGCTCCGCGTAATTGCTGGCGCTGCCTGCGACATTCTTGCTCTTTTATACACTACCGGGCTAGCTTAGAAGCATGCCGCCGACCCCGCGCCCGCCCCGCTGGTATGCGATTCCGGTGCGTGTCCTGCTGGTGACGTTCATCGGCACGCTCATCTCATTCGCTGTGAGCTTGTTGCTCGGCATCCTCGGGATCGTAACCGTGTCCGCGCTGCGCCACGCCAATCCCAACATGACCGTGGCTTACCGCCTCATCGCTCTTCCCGCGGCCGTGGTCGCGGGGAGCATCATCTTCGTCCTCGCACTCACCATGGAGATCCGCCACTACCGCCAGTCGAGAACACTGGCTGCGATCGAGAGGGTGAGTTGACAATGCCAAGTAACGCCCGGCCCCGCATCGCCATCCCCATGCCGCACTCGCTCGACCGCGAGTACGCCGAGCGCGCGATCCCGCAATACGAGCACGCAGTCGAGCAAGCCGGAGGTGAGCCCGTCCGCATCCCGCTCGACCAGCCTTCAGCCGAAGTCGTGCAGCTCATCAAAGACTGCGACGGCGTGCTGTTGCCGGGCAGCAACGCCGATGTCGACCCAGCAAGATTCAGCGCCCCGCGTTCGCTTCACACCGCGGCCGCTGACCCGCGACGCGACGCCGTCGACGACCTCCTGCTCGAGGACGCTTACCACCTGCGCAAGCCCGTGCTCGGCATCTGCTACGGCCTGCAAAGCCTGAACGTCTACTGCGCCGGATCGCTGATCCAGCACATCCCGGATTTTCTGCCCGAGGACTTACGCGCGTGCGTCGATCACGAGGCGGGAAGGAAGGTCGCGGTCGCGCATGCCGTCGAGATTGAGAAGGATTCCAAGCTCGCAGAAATCCTGAACGGGAAGGAACCGGACGGGAACAAACTCTTGGTGCCGGTGAACTCTTCGCATCACCAATCAGCCGGCGGAATCGGCAGCGGCCTGCGCATCTCCGCGCGCTGCCCCGACGATGGCATCATCGAAGCGCTGGAAGGAACCGCCCCAGATCATTTCGTGCTTGCGGTGCAATGGCATCCGGAGCGCTCGGTCGATCAAGACGAGCCCTCCCGTGCCATCTTCCGCGCGCTGATACAAGCGGCGGAAGCACGGCGCAAGTAGTTCAACGCCGCTTGCTCTTGGTGGCCTTCTTCCGCGCCTTCTTCGGAGTCGCTAGCTTCTCCAGCAAGACGACCACATGCGCGACCGCAGTGTTTTCCAGATTCAGCCCTTCCGGAGTCTTGGCCTTCAACCCGACGCAATGGGTGTGAACTCCCAGCAACTGCGCCACGCGGCCCCGAATCGATGCGGCGTGCGGACCAATCTTCGGCGCAGCCAGAATCAGGCTGGCATCGAGGTTCGCCAGGCCATAGCCCGCGTCATGCACGCGTTTCAACGCCTCGCGCAAAAAGACCACGGAGTCCGCACCCTTCCACTTGGGGTCGGAAGGTGGAAACAGCGCTCCAATATCGGGCGCAGCCACGGCCCCGAGCAGCGCATCGGTGATGGCGTGCATCAGCACATCGCCATCGGAATGCCCGCCAAGGCCTCTATCATGCGCAAGAGCGATGCCGCCCATTTTCAACGGAATGCCTTCGCGGAATTCGTGCGAATCGAACCCGTAGCCGATGCGTGTCGTTGGTGGTTTGTGGTTGGTGGTTGGCATTACGTGTCAGCGCCGGTCCGCAGTCTTTAGGTAAAACTCCGCCAGTTCCATGTCTGCCGGAGCTGTGATCTTGATGTTCCTAGCCGCACCCATCACAACCGCAACGTCGTGCCCTGATCTTTCCACCAGCGAAGCCTCGTCCGTACCGAGGAATCCGTCGGCGGACGCTTCATCGAATGCCTTCTTGATCACGCTGTAGCGAAAGCCTTGCGGTGTCTGCGCCATCACAATGCCCGCGCGCGGAATCGTGGCTTTGATCAGCGCGCCTTCCGCCGTGCGCTCGACTTGCTTCACCGTGTCCGCTGCCGGCAGGCCGGCGATTGCCGCGCCATATTTCTGTGCCGCGTCGATTACTTCCTGAATGATTTCGCGGGTCACGAACGGGCGCACCGCATCATGCACAAGAACAATATCATCCGCCGCCGCTGCCACCGCGTTCAGCGCGTTCTCCACCGACTGCTGGCGATGTTCGCCGCCGACAACGAGTTCCACCTTCTTCTTCAGCACATCTTTCGCTTCACCTTCGAGCCGGGCGCGAAAGCCTGCAATTTCGCTCTCCCGCAGAGCAATCCAGATTTCGCGCACCGAATCGACCGCGGCAAACCTGCGCAGCGTGTGGATGAGAATCGGCGTGCCACCAAGCTCGGTGAACTGCTTCGAGGGCGGTGTCTTCTTCAGTTTGCCCCTGGCGCCGACGGGCATCGGAGCCATACGGGTTCCAAGGCCGGCAGCCGGAATAATCACCACAACCTTCATAGCGGGCTGTAAGTATACGAGTGCAGAGGTAGGAGTTCAAATGCGAGAGCTTTACACCGCCGGGGACGTCGAGATCGCTGAGAAGAACATTAGCCATAACCGCGAGGAGGTCCCTTGGCGGTAGCTTGCTGGTCGCGACTAAGGCTGCGGCTTCGTTTCCACCAACGTGTTCGGAATTACTGCCGCGGGCACCACCGTGCCCGTGACTACCGGCGCAGCCGGCGACACCGCAACGCTTGTCCTACTGAAGGCGCGTTCGTCCCACTTGCCGAAGATCATCTTTCCCGCAGTAGTCTGCAGCACTGAAGTGACGGATACGTCGATCGTTTTGCCAATCATTTTTCTCGCGTTGTCGACGACCACCATGGTGCCGTCATCGAGATAGGCGACGCCCTGGTTGTATTCCTTGCCTTCTTTCAGTATGAAGACCTTCATGATCTCGCCCGGCAGCACGATGGGTTTGAGCGAGTTGGCCAGTTCGTTGATGTTGAGTACCTCGACGCCCTGAAGCTGTGCCACTTTGTTCAGGTTGAAGTCGTTGGTGATGATCTTGCCCTCGTAGACCTTGGCCAGCTCGATCAGCTTCAGATCGACTTCGCGGACCGCGGGGAAGTCGTCCTCGACAATCTGGATCGACAGGGTTGCCATCTTTTGCAGGCGCTGTAGAACGTCGAGGCCGCGCCGGCCGCGGTTGCGCTTTAGCGAGTCGGCAGAATCGGCGACGAGCTGCAACTCGCGCAGCACGAACTGCGGGGTGACGATGATGCCATCGAGGAAGCCGGTCTCGGCAATGTCGGCGATGCGGCCGTCGATGATGACGCTGGTGTCGAGGATCTTGTAGCTCTTCTTGCCTTGCTTCTCACCGCCAAAGATCCCGCCCAACGCGGCCAGGTTCAGCAGGTCGCCCTTACTTGCGCCCACGATCAGGCCTACGTAGGCCATCAGCAGCATCACCAGGATTTGCAGGAAACTCTGAGTGCTGCCGGCGGGCACACTACTGCGAATAACCAGGGCAAACAGGTAGGCTCCGCAGATGCCGAGGATGCTCCCGATAGCGGCGCCGATCAGCCGCTTCAGGCTCACGGCGCGCAGCTTCCATTCGAACAGAACGATGCCTGCCCCTACGAGCGCACCGATGGCGGCGTCCAGGTTGCGAGACAATCCGAAGGGAGCAATGACGTAACAGGTAGCCGAAACTACGATGACAAAAATAAGACGAACAAAAATCAAATCCACAGTATGACCTCCCCCGGATGCAGCTCCGCAGACATCTGGCGGAAAGCTCCGGTGCCATTTCCTCGCCGCCCCGGGCGGGAATCGGCAAATCAGCTTATGCGGGGCGCGCAAGAATTAGGGGAATGAATGTACGCCCCGTCCCGGCCCATGGAGGCGTGGCCGGAAGGACCTCGGTAAACCAACGCCAAGAGTATATACCGGAAGACAAAACGACGGCGAAGAAACCAGGGGACTGCTCCTCCGAAACTGCGATCCAGGGACTGCCGTCCTGCTAGACTTTCCTGCATGAAATCTTTAGTGATCACCAGCCTGTCCGGGCCGGATGCACTGGCCATCCAAGACTCTGCCGAGCCTACGTTGAAGGCGGGACAAACGCTCGTGCGCGTTGCCGTCGGCGGCTTGAATTTTGCTGATTTCATGACCACGCAGGGTGGCTATCCGGGAACGCCCGCGCCACCATTGATCGCCGGGCGCGAGTTCTCGGGCGTGAAAGAGAGCAGCGGACGCCGCGTGATGGGCTATATCCAGTGGGGAGCGTTCGCCGAGAGAGTGGCCGGCTATCCCCACATGCTTTGGCCCGTCCCCGAGCATTGGACGGATGAGCAAGGCGCGGCATTCCCGGTCAATTACTTTACCGCGTATCTGGGCTACTGGCAGGCAGGCATGACGCAACCTCCGGCGGCGGGCCGTACCCACCGCGTTCTGATTCACGCCGTAGCCGGAGGCGTGGGCACGGCGGCGGTGCAGGTCGGACACATTCTCGGCGTTGAGATGTATGGGACTTCTTCAACTGACCAGAAGCTCGCGCGCGTGCGAGAACTGGGATTGCAGCACGGCATCAACTACAAACAGAGCGACTACGAAGAAGTCGTGAAGAACCTCACCCAGGGCGAAGGCGTGGACGCCGTCTTCGAAATGCTGGGCGGCGAGCACACGGCGAAGAGCCTGCGCTGCCTGCGCGACTTCGGACGCGTCATCCAATACGGCACCGCTACCGGCAAGCAACCGCAACTCGACGTGCGCGCCCTGTATGCAAAGTCGGCCAGCCTTCAGGGCTTGTGGTTGAGCTACCTCTCGCAAAAGCGCGAGATCATGGAACCGGCATGGAAGCAGCTCTCGGAGTGGATCGCGGGTCGGAAGCTCACGCCGGTGGTCGGTCACGTGTTGCCCTTCGACCGTGCAGTGGAAGGTTACAAACTGTTGCAGGACGGCAAGAACTACGGCAAGGTCGTGTTGAAGATCGGATAGACCGATCGACCGTCGGCTAACAAGAAAGTGCCATTTGTAATGCCAAGTGGTATGATAAATGGCATGAAGCTTCGTCTCGACAAATCGGGCCGGATAGTCCTACCAAAGCCGTTGCGGCAGCGCCTTGGGCTGAAAGCAGGCTCAACCTTCGAAGCAACTGAGGCCGCAGAAGGGGTCTTGCTACGGCCCATTACGCATCGGCCGTCGCTGGTTGAGCGTAGTGGATTCCTGGTACACACGGGCCAGGCGGAGCACACCCTCGACTGGCAGCAGCTTTCCGACGATCTGGAGCAAGAGAGGGTGCGAGACATTTTTGACCATTGAAGATCGGGCACTGTTGATCCGCCAATGAAAGTCTATTGCGATACGTCCGTGCTGGTCGCGGCCTCAGTTTCGGCGCATCGTCACCACACCCAGTCTTTGGCACTGCTTACACAGGTTCGTGCAGGGAAGCTCGAAGGGGTCGTTAGTACGCACGGCACGGCAGAGTTCTATGCTGTGCTCACCCGAGCGCCTGTGATTCCCCCCATATATCCAAGTGAGGCCTGGCGACTGCTTGCCGAAAACATACTGCCTTATTTTCAAGTGGCCGAGCTTAGCGCCGCGCAATACAGGTCCGTGTTGAGGCAGGCGGCGGAAAAGGGATGGACGGGCGGCCTCGTCTACGATGCGCTGCACCTCGCGGCCGCCACCGGCAACCGCTGCAAGCGAATTTATACCTTCAATCTGCGCCACTTTCTTCAGATCGCCCCCGAACTGCAAGAAAACATCTGCAGCCCCTAGAGGGCAACGGTTGTCATAGCATCCGAGAAATCAGGATGAGAATCACTGCCGTCCCAGGTAGCGGAGGCGGCCGGTGAAAGCACGCCCGTTGGCGTCGACGAAAGTCGGGGACGTGTGAGTTGAATCGAGGATTCCGTTCGCTAGCTGGGTGTTGCCGTGGTTGGTCACATTGTTAAAGCCGGCGCGTATGGCCCAATAGCGTCCGAAAAGATGAAAGTGCTTTTCGAATTGCAGATTCACGGTGTAATAGGTTGGCAGACGGTAGGTTTCCGGAGTCGTGCCCGGAGAGATTTGTCCCTGGTCGGTGGTCGCGAGGAAAGGTAAACCTATGCGCGCTTCAGCGGAGTAAACCATGTCCAGTTTATGGATGAGGGGCAGATTAAAAAATGGCAAGATGCCCCAGCCGACAAAGCGGTTAGGAGTGTCCCATGGATAGGGCCCGGGCAGTTGCGGGCTCAACAGCGGAATATCCAGACTGAAATCGAACACCTGGTTTGTATGGGCGCGGGAGCGCGTGTAAGCGCCGAAGATTTCGTAGTGCTGGCGAAAGCGGTGGCGCGCGCTGACTGTGAAGGCGTCGTAGCGGTCATCGCGTCCGTTCCCCAGGAGAAAGTTTCCGTCCACCGCGCCATTCAGGGTGTTGTAGGCGAAGCCGTGCGTGCCGCGTTTCTCCAGGAACTCGAGTTTTAGAAAGACGGCGTAGGGGAGTTTTTTCTCGAGGCCAAGGCTCCAGTTTAGATAGCGCGGCGCCGCGAGCGCGTTCCGGTTCAAGGCAAACGTTGTGGGGATGGCTATTGGTGTGGGCTCCTGCGTCCCAGGCGGTAGATTGATGCATGGAACAGAGGTGCCGTTTGCTTCCTGCGGGCACCCGTTCGAATCGAAAAAGTAGTCGGCCCTCTGCCCCTCGAGAGGCTGATGGATCAGTCCCAGGGTGGTGTTGTCATAAGTAATTCCTACGCCCGCAGACAGCTTGGTATTGCTTTCATTATCAAGAATGTAAGTTCCGGCGAGGCGCGGCGAGACCAGCGGCGTGCGAATGATTTCATCCCAGTCGAGACGAATGCCGGGTTCGATAAGCAGTCGATTCGTGATCAGCCACCGATCCTCAGCGTAGGCGCTGGCCTCAGTGTCGTAAATTGTCGAGTAATTTCCTGCGGAGAAGACCGAGTAGCGCGCGCAAGTTGTCGCCGGCACGACAGGAACACCATTCGCATCGAGGGGACAGGGCTGTATTGGACCCGGCGGCGTAAACGAAATGGGCTGCCGCAAGAACTGCGCGTTGTAGTTCAACCGGTCGACGTCTGTGCCGAACTTGATGTCGTGGCGTCCATGCCACTGCTGCGGCGGAAGGTAAAGGTTCGCCAAGCCCTGCACCCTGCGGGCCAGCGTGCGCTCATTCAGGTAATAGTTGCCGCCCGCCCCCAGCGGCGCCTGAATGTATGGGGCATTTCCTTGCGGAGTAAGCGACACGCTGTACTGGCTCACGCCGAATCCAGTTTCGAGCAGAGCGCCGCCGCGGAAATAGTATTGGTCTTTAAGAGAGCCGATGTATGCGGTCTCGGCGTCGGTAGGGGTTGTGGGCTGAGGCTGGAGGAGTGACAATCCATCGTACTGATCGTGGAAGTAGTTCGATAGGAAGCTGACGGTGACGAAGTTGCGGGTGGTGAGGTTCGACTGCATCTTCGCCAGGTTGTCCACGCGCCAGGAATGGTCTCGATCGGAGCCCGATGGCAATTGCTTGATGATGTTATTGTCGAACTCGCCGTCGAGGGCGTCGATGAACCACATCTTCCCTTTGCGAATTGGGCCGGACACCGTATAGATCGGGGTCCATTGCGCAATCGAGATGCCTTTGATGGTCTGCGCTCCGGGGAGGAAGTCGGTGGAAGTCATCCGGAAGTGATCGTCGCCCATGAGCGTGTTCAACCCGAGAACTCCGCCGGAACCCTTGCCGAACTCAGCAGGCTCACGAGCCGGGGTGACGTCGATGGAACGGAAGGAGTCGACGCTGGTACGCACAGCCAGTTGGCCGTTCGTGGGCTGGGTCACGTTGAAGCCATCCAGCAAGACCAGCGTCTGGTAGGTCTCAGCACCTGCCACGTGCGGCTGGCCAAAAGCATCGGGCGTAACCCCGGGGATAAAAGTCAGGGAGTTCCGGTAATCGTGCGTCGCGGGATAGGGAATGTCGACAATCTCGGTGCCGGTGAGTTCTTCCTTGGTGGAGACCTGGGCCGGATCGATGCCCGGAGTGGATTCCACTACGTCCACCACCTCACGCGCCTCTTGTTGGTGGGTAAGAGTCACGTCTACATTAGCGGTGATGCCGACTTGCACTGCGGCCTGAACTGCCGCGTAGAAACCGGCCTTCTCAACGCGCAGCTCGTAGGTCCCGGAAGGCAAGTTGGTGAACTCACAGTGCCCGGCGAAATCGGTGCCGCAGCGCAGAGCGAGAGCGGGTGGCGGCGGTTGCAACTGGACACGAGCGGAACCAACGGCCACCAAGTTTTCGTCGGTCACGGTGATGGTTAGCTTCTGAGCGGCGGCGGCGTGATCGGGAGCGGTGTGCTGCGGAGACGGAGACGAGGACGTCTGCGGGAGAGATGGCGCTACCCACAACGCTGTCAGCACAAACAAAAGCACCCATTTCGCAGAAGGACTACACCCGTACATGGTTTGAGTATGGAATCATTCGCGCCGCACAGCAAGCCTAACGCGACAATTCTCTGCTCCATCTTTTCTTGCCTTCTCAAACACCCACCCCTCGCTCACCAGGAAATTCACCAGCGAACACAGCGCGATGGCAACACTGTTCGCGACCAGGTAATTCAAGTGGCCCAGGCCCACCATTACTTTCATCAGCGCCAAATTGCCGGCGATGGAAACTCCGCCCGTGGTCAGATTGAAGCGCAGCAGCCGGGGGCCCGACCTTCTCCACGACGGCTGTACCCGGTCGGCCCAGGTGTAGCGCTCGTGCCAGAGGAAGTTGTGTACGACCGCGGCCTCCACCGCGAGCGCCGTCGCCAGCAGATAGCTGAGATGAAGTCCTGTCTTCAGCCCGAGCAACACGGCCAACTGTACTGCGATTCCGAGCGCTCCCACAGCGTTGAACTTCAACCAGCGCCGGGCGATTGGCCGCCACGCGCCCGTCTCATTCTTCAGCCTGGGCCCCAACTTACTCTCGTCAATGACGCAGAAGGCCGAGCTTAGGTTTTCTCGTACTCGTTCGATCACTTGGCAATCCTTTCTTCGCGATAAAGTCGCAAGGTGTTCTGTGCAGTAAAGAAAACCACGATCAGCGCCATTCCGGCGAGACCGATCGCTCCGCCCACGTCGAACAACTTGTAATGGCCGCCGAGAAGATGTACTCGCTGCTTCCACAGCAGCGCCAGATTGCCGATCGCCAGCAGAATGCGCAGCTCGGTCGGCCCGAAGCGCCAGAACGACAGCCGAAACTCTCCGAGCGCGTGCGTCGCCAGATAGGACTGAATCGAAAGCATGAGGAACCCAACCAGCAGGCCGATAGCGATCCAGGGATGCATGTACCCCGACAAGGCCAAACCGCCCATCAGCGCGAGAGCGCCGAAGCTATCGACCATGTGGTCCACGTAAAATCCATATCGTGGACGCAATTGTTGGCGCACGCGTGCCAGCGTTCCGTCGAGCGAGTCGCCAAGCCAGTTCAACGCCAGGCAGGCAATCACTCCGAGCAGCGCATGCCGGTTCCGGGCCGCCAGCGCGTAGCAGACGCCCGCCCCAATCTGCGCCACCAGCCCTAACACGGTCAGACGGTCGGAGCCAATCCAGGGCGGAGTGCGCGCGGCCAGCCACAGCAGCGCGCGTTTTTCGGCCGCCGCGAGCCAGCTTTCCTGTATGCGCGGCATCTCTGGAAACCGCGACCGCTTCATCTCCAACAGCACGCCAGGGTTTACCAGCTCGCAAAGTTCCGTCATGGCTTGAGAACCGGGGTTTGTGAGAAATCGACTTGCCATTGTTGGCCTCCTGAGTTCGGGTCTTGGGTGCGAGGTCTTAGGTCTTGGGTCTTAGAAGAATCCGAGCGCCGGAGCCTCATCCCTAAGACCTGAGACCTAAGACCGGGCTCCTGCACCGTGGTCACTTTGCAGCAAAATGCGGTCGGCGGCAATGCACTGGCAATCAAACGCGGCTCAACTAAAGATCAGCCGGCAAGTCTCTTATCCATAGATCGTTACGGACGAAGCTCATCCGCCTGCCGTCAAGGCCGGTATCAATAAAGGAACCATCCGGGCAAGTTTCGGGCGATAAAACACCGAGTGATTGGAAGGCTCTGGTAGGCTTTTGGAGGAAATCCATCGCACGCAAAGCTGCGGCCCATGACCAGACTCCTGCGGTTCTTCCGTCCCTCACACCAGCACACGGCATTCTCCGCCACGCTTCTGCTGATGGCGGCGGTCATGCTCTCGCGCGTGGTGGGCTACATCCGCGAGGCTTATATCGCGTACGCCTTCGGCGCGGGGCCGCAGACTGACGCCTACGTCGCCGCTTTCACCCTGCCGGACTGGCTCAACTACATTGTGGCCGGAGGCGCGGCTTCGATTACATTCATCTCCATCTACACGCGATTTCTCGCGGAAAAGCGCGACGCCGACGCGCAGAAGACCTTCTCTGTAGTGATTACGGTCATGTCGGCGGTGATGATTGTGGGCACGATCCTCACCGAGATCTTCACACCGCAATTCGTACGCTGGATGTTTCATGGTTTCTCACCCGCGCAAGTGGACCTGACCGTCCATCTGACCCGCATTCTACTGCCGGCGCAGATCTTCTTTTACGTGGGAGGAGTCGTCTCCGCCGTCCTGCTCTCGCATCGGCTGTTTCTGTTTCCAGCGTTCGGGCCGCTGCTTTACAACCTGCTGATTATTGCTGGAGGAGTGATCGGTGGCCGGCACTTCGGAATTGCCGCGCTCGCCTACGGCGCGCTGGCGGGCGCTGTGGTGGGGCCGTTTCTGGCCAGCGTGATCGGCGCGGTCCGTATCGGCACGGGCTATCGTCCTTCGTTCGATGTCACCAATCCCGCGTTTCGCGAGTGGGTAAAGCTCTCTATTCCTTTGATGCTCGGCGTATCGCTGGTCACTGCCGACGACTGGATACTGCGCCACTACGCCTCCGCTGGCGTGGGTGATATCGCGCACCTCAACTACGCGAAGCGCCTGTTCGCGGTACCTGTGGCTGTGCTGGGCCAGGCCACGGGACAGGCCTCTCTGCCTTTCTTCGCGCGCTTGTTCAACGAGAAACGCCTGAAAGAATTCACCGATACGGTAAACGATTCCGTCTACCGGGTCTCCGCCGCGTCGTTTCTAGCCACCGGGTGGATGATGGCTGCTGCCTTCCCGCTGATCGATCTGGTGTACCGACGCGGGCGCTTTCTGGTTTCCGACACGGAAACTACGTCGGTCTATTTCTTCTGGTTCTCGCTGTCATTGGCTCTGTGGTCGGCGCAAGGACTCTACGCCCGCGCCTTCTACGCCGCCGGCGACACGCTCACTCCCATGGTTGCCGTCACGGTGATCACCAGCGCTTCACTGCCGGTGTATTCGTTCCTCTTCCACAGATACGGAGTGGTCGGCTTGGCGTTTGCTTCCGATATCGGCATCGGAGCGAATCTGCTGGCTCTGGCCTGGCTGCTGAACTATCGCAAACTGGTTTCGCTGAGGACGTTGCGGTGGGATGAGCTGGGAAAGTCGGCTCTGATCGGGGTGGTCGCGGGCGGCATTAGCCTGGAGGTGGCAAGAAGTGCCACGCCGTTCGTTTCTGGCCACGGCAGCCGCCTGGCTGACCTCTTACAACTGGGATTGGTTTCGATCACCTGGGCTGCGGCGACTGCCGTAGGTCTGTGGCTGCTGCGCTCGGAACTCCCCAACGATCTGCGGCGGCGCAAGGCTGCCTATCCCGCGGTGGCAGAGGGGGAGAGCAAAGAGATTCTGGGAGCGGGAACGCAGCCGTAAAGCAAGATCAAAAACAGAGCGGCGGACATTCGCAGCCTATGCGAACTCCGCCGCTAATTTTCTGAGACGCCCTTACCGCAAACCTACGCCCGCGCGCCAACCGCCGCCGGCTCGGAAATGGGAACGGCTTTGTCCTCACCATTGGGCTTGGCCTGGGTAGGCGTGCCGCCTTTGCGGATGTCAATGCCACCCTTGAAGTAGGCGCCGTCTTCAATCGAAATGCGGGCCGCGACTACGTCGCCGGTGAGCGAGCCGTCGCTGCGGATGTCGACGCGGTCGCTGGCGGTGAGGTTGCCGCGCACTTTGCCGAGCACAACGATCTCGCGGGCGTTAATGTTGGCCGCCACGACTCCGTTGCGGCCGATGGTGACGCGGTTGCCCGCCAGGCTGATGGAGCCTTCGACTCGGCCGTCAATATAGAGCGACTCCGATCCAGTCACCTCGCCCTTGATCACCAGCGACTTGCCGATGGTGGTCTGGTCCGCGGTAGTGGTG